>Ga0181400_1000904_pt1 | contig 12650 bp, 10 predicted proteins | sample 23SPOviralmetaG_FD_130129 | JGI IMG/M metagenome (GOLD analysis project Ga0181400, IMG submission 130129) | Marine viral communities from the oligotrophic San Pedro Time Series (SPOT) site, San Pedro Channel, CA, USA - 23 SPOT_SRF_2011-06-22 | ecosystem: Environmental > Aquatic > Marine > Strait...
TGATTCATTTTTTGGTCAAGAGTTTTTTGATGATGTTCAGATTATAAGTAATACAATCAAAAATGATGTCACATCAAGATTTCTAAATAAAGCATTTAATGTTTATGATTATTATGATGATTCGATTATTGATGGATTGATTAATCGTCAAAAAGGATTTGAGAAAGAAGAACAACCAGAAACAGCATTAATTCTTGATGATTGTTTAGGGTCAATCAAAAGAGAATCAAAAGTAAATCATTTATGTTCTCGATATCGTCACTACAATATTAAATTACTTGTTATATCATCCCAAAAATTTAAAGGTTCTGTTTCTCCAGTTGTGAGAGCAAATGCCACAGATGTCATTATTGGTTCTCCTTTCCCAAATCAAAAAGAACTATTATCTATTGCTGAAGAATATGGTGATTTGTTTGGTGGTGCTGATAATTGGTTAAAACATTATAGAATGGCGACACCTAATAAATACGATTTTTGTTACCTTGACCTTCAGTCCAATCCACCCTTAATGTATTCGAACTTTGAGAAAGTTGTTTTATCAGGTGGTCACAAAGAAGAACAAGAAGTTAAAATGGATAATGATAGTTCGTAAATAATTAAAAAATATTTATTATTTTTATTATATTAATAATATATATATCATAAATGGAGCAAGGAAACCAATTACTCGAACAAGCAGTTGATGCGAATGATGCTATCAGAGACGCCAATTTAAAAACTACACAGAAATATGATTCAGATAAGAAAACAGATAAAGAAATGGCAGAAGGTGAAGAGTGGTATCACGGTGTTACTGATGCTTTTGGCGCACACGGCGCACTCCAATCTGTTGCCTCAACAAGAGCAAGAATGGCAGATACGGGATTATCATATGCTGGATTAGCAAAAAAGGATGTTTCGGATTTGGGGTCAAAATTTAGTGGTGGTACTGCTGGTGATTTAGAAACAGCAACAAAAGACGCAGGTAAAACAACATCAATTACTGAATCACTACAATCTGGATTATCAAGAGCAGGACAAGCAGGAAAAGAAGGAATTGGACGACTTCGTGGTGCTTTAGGAACCCAAGCACCAGTACCAAGACAACCAAAATTTGTTGCGGGAAGTGTTGAGTCGTCTGCGGATTTGCCCCCTGAAGATTCTACACCAGCACCAACAACTGATGAACCACCAGCAGGAACAACAGAACCAACAACCACAGAAACACCGGGAGCAGAAGGAACACCAACACCAGAAGGAACAACACCAACTGGTGAAACAACTGGAGCACCAACCCCAGCAGAAGGAGCAACACCACCAAGTGGAGAATCACCAGCAGGAGCCGTGGCACCTGTCGCAGAAGATGAAGGAGAAAAAGGAGCAGGAAGTTTATTTGAGCGTGGAATAGAAGCAGTAACCAGAGGAAAAGCCCCCGTTGGTTCGATTGCTAATGCTGGTCTTGGTAAAGTTCTTGGCAATATTGGTGGTGGTATAGATATTGTCAAAGATTTTGATAATATTGGTAAAAAGGGTGGATTTTTTGGTGGCACAGGAACATCAACGGGTGATGAGATATCTGATGCTTTAACTGTTGGTGGTTCTGTTCTTGATGTTGCTTCTCTTGCTCTTCCTTTTCTTGCTCCTATTGCTGGAGCAGTTCAGATTGCGGGAGCAATTGACGGAACTTATCAAGCAGTCAAAGACAGCCAAACACAAGCATCAGCAACGAATGCCAGTTATCAAGCAAATTTAAAATCTGATGTTGTTCCTCCGTCACTTGCTGGTGTTGGTTTCTTGGCAACGGCTCAAAACAATCCAACAAAACAAATATCGGGAACATCCAGTTTTTAATTTTATCTTATCGTATTATTATGATTATAATAATATATATTATGCCGAGAACTAAAGAAGGAAAACCAATTCTCAATAAACCGTTTCGTGGCAAATCAACTCCACCAACAAAAAAATTCAGTGTTTATGTTAAAGCAGATAATAAAAAGGGTTATAAATTAATTCATTTTGGTGCGCGGGGAATGGATGATTGGAGAAGTGGTAAAGCCACACCAGAACAAAGAAAATCGTATTTGGCGAGAGCAAAGGGTATTCGTGACAAACAAGGTAATTTAACTTGGAAAGATAAATCAAGTCCTAATTATTGGAGTGTTCGATATCTGTGGTGAATAACTTTTATTTTTAAAATAACAATAAATTTATAACATAATGCGTCAGTTAATGTTTTAAAATTTCGTTCATATATTGTATCAAAATATTTTTTATAATATCGAAATTGTGCTTTTCTTTTTGGGTCATTTCTATATGATATATTTTTGTGTCCTATTTTATTATTACTTAATTTTGACCTATACGCATTTGCGTTTTCTCTTGGTGTTACCCATTCTAAATTATCAACACAGTTATTATTTTTATTTCCGTCAATATGATTTACTTGTGATTTATTTTCTGGATTTTCGATATAATGTTGAGCAACGAGTCGGTGAAGAGAATAACGTTTTCTTGGATTAGATAATGTTATTCTATTATATCCAGAATATATTAATTCTGGTTTTAAAAATAATTGGTTTCTTTTGCTATAAACACGACCATCAGAATATATGATATAATCGGAATGTCCAATTATATTCATATTATTATTATATATTAATTATTGATTTATATTTAAATCAAATTATTTTATTTTTTAAAATTTTTTTTATTTTAAAATTATTATATATGTATATATTATATAATGAGTTCAGTAACAGATTCTTTTTGGCAAAGTGATGATAAAATTCCTATTTCTCAAAAGTCTATAAGTCTGCCGAGTCAAAATGGGTTAGAATATTCAGGTGGTCAGCGTGTTGTGATTGAGATTCCCAAGACTATCAATTATATTCAGCCAAAGGAATCTTATCTAAAATTTGATGTTAAACTAAAACTTCCCGCATCTACTACAGCAGATTTTTATCCAACTTTCCTACAGTTAGATGAAGCACTCGGCGGTCAGAGTCTAATCAAAGATATCAGGATTTATTCTGGTGGTGCTGGTAAAGTGCTATTAGAAGAGATTCAGGATTATAATGTTCTAACTGGTGTTAAATACAGTTATGAGACAAATGACGTTCTAAAGGCAAAGCGTGCTTTAACTGAAGGAACCACGTGCCATTCTGTTAAGGGTCGTGGCACTATTGGCACAACAACTTCTGATAAGAATAACGTTGTTGATAATCCTTACTTTTCTCCACCTGGTTACGGTGGTGCTGATGTTCTTGATTCTGATGCTTATCAGACTGTCAAATGTCTGCTTCCTCTACACACGGGTTTATTCTCTTCTAATAAGGTTCTTCCCGTTCTTCTAACTGAAGGTCTTGTGATTGATATCATATTAGAAGATGCGAGTAAAGTAATGCGTCAATTAGACACCGCAAGGCGACTAACAAAATTTAAATCGAAGCCAATTTTCCACTCTCTTAATGGTTCTACTGATGCTCCAGATAATGCGTCAAATGGTTCGGCTGTCACAAGTTTCTTTATGACGAATGATAATAATATTAAATCTGCTCAAGACGTTCCGTTTGGTATTGGTGAAGTATTGGGATTTGCTTCATTTGATGGCACTCAAATTGGTTCTTCTACTGACCCTTTTATTGTGAGTGGTATAAGTGTATCAGCAACAACAGGGCTTGTCGAAGTTAATATATCGGGAACTGGTGGTCAAGTTGATGCCGATTTGATATCAGCGTCAGCAATTGTGTATAGTGAATCAGTCGAAGGATTTGACTCAAGTTATTCGACGGTTGGTTATACTGTATCAAATGTTGAGATGATGGTTCAGCAATTAGATATGCCACAAGGTTATACACAGAAAATGATGAGTATGATGAAGGAAGGTGGGAGTATGAATTACGATTTCCTGTCATTTACTAATTATAAATATTCTCAACTATCGTCTGATATTGTTGCCAATATTCGTCTACCACTTAATATGTCAAGAGCAAAAGCAATCTTATCTGTTCCGACTGACGCAAGTACATATACAGCAAATCAGAGAATTAGTGGCAAGGGCACATATGAGATTTTTAATGCTTCTCATCATCCTGACCGCGAGGACCGTTCTGATAAATCTGGACTTGTGGGTATATCAGATTTCGTTCAGGATTATCAATTTTTTTATGACGGGAAATTAAATCCAAGTCGTAAAGTAAATTGCCGTAAGACTTCTTCGCAGGTTAGTATCTCACAGAATCCAATAATTGAGTTAGAAAAAGCACTCGTAATGTCAAATATTACTCCTTATTCATTCCGTGACTTTAACAAGAATTTTGTTATCGGTCGTGCGCTCTCTCTTCATAATGGTGTATATGATACAAGGGGTAAGGACTTTAATCTCCAAGTCGAATACACGGGAAGTGGTAATGAAGTTTCTCAAAAGAATAAATTATGGATGAATTTTGTCAGCCACCTGCGAAGAATCGAATTCCGTGGTGATGGACTTTCTCTACAAATATAAATTTTTTAGTATTTAAAATTAAATCTTTATCTATAATATATCAAATGGCTCATCCAAATATCCACAATTTAGAATCAAAATCGGGAACACCTGAATACAATCGAGAATATTATAAAAAGGTTGTGAGAAAATCAGATAAACCAATTAGAAGTTATGTTCGACAAGAACATAAACTAAATAACCAAGAATCAACATATAAACCATTTGGAGAAGAGAAACCAGAAGACAACGTGTTAGACCCAATCGGAATCATCAAAGAAACAAATACCTACATTTTTTATCGTAATAAAGTTTGGTCAAAAACAAGATTGCGATATTTAAAAACGGTTAGATTTTATCAAAAATATAATTCGTATTGCTGTCCCGTATGTCTTGAGTCTAAAAATTCACAATTGGTAATTTTAAACGACATTTAGTTTTTAAATTTTTATTTTAAAATTTTATTATATATAATATTATATACAATAAAAGATGAGTAATCAACATTTAGAAATTGTGCCTTCTAACGTAACTTCTGACGGAACCATATCGTTTTCGAATGGTCAGCCAGTTATCCAATTTATCGTTGGAGAACAGAACCGTCATTTACTCGGACAGACGATTCGTCTTGTCGGAAACTTCTCTGTTCTTGCCGAGACTGGTTCTCTTGGTGCTGATAATGCCAGTTTAAGTATGGACGGAAGAACTGGTATTTATTCTACTATTGACCAACTTGTTATAAAATCTCAATCCACAAATCAGACAATTGAGCATATTCGTAACTACAATCGTATGATGTCAAGTATGATAAATGCTACACACGATTTGGGTGATGGTATGTCGTGTGATAATGCCAAAGCATTAAGTGTTCTAAATACTGAAGCACTTAAATTTGGTATTGTTGATAATGATGCTAATCTTGGAACTGGAAGCAGTTTTTCGATAGAACTACCCTGTGGTCTATTCCTCGGAACTGGTCCAATTCCTCTCGCCAAGGAATGGGGTCTTGGTGGTCTATTGATTGAGATTCATTTAGCAAGTGATAATAATGTATTGTATTCTACTGATGGAGACGGAACCCAGATTAACAACGCATTTTATGAGTTTAAAAACCTTGCTCTGACGTGTGAAGTCCAGACGCCAACTCCTGATGATTTGGCACAACTCCAGAAAATGGGACCCAAGGGTTCGACATTCGAATACAACTCTATTTCGAGTTACTACACCACGATAGCAAGTTCGAACGCAATTATAAATTTCTCTCTTGGACTATCAAGAGTTTTATCGGTGTTTTGTAACTTTATAACATCAAGCCACATTAACAATCGTGGATATAATGGTATGACAACTTGGTATCCAACGAATTCTGATAATACTGTTGCCTTCGTAAAACAACTTGTATTCACTCGTGGTGGCGAACGTCTCCCATTAGAATACAATATTGATACTATTCAGTCTCGTGATTCGTCCAACAAATATCCTGATTCCCAGATTATCAGAAATTATGTTAATGCTATTCAGGCATTCCCGAAGAATCTTAAGAACCAGATGAAGCCCGAGAATATGGTTCTAACTGATGTTGGACCACTAACTGACACAGGATATCAGAAATATATTGATGGTGGTGCTGGCGTTGGTGTTGGTGTTGCTTTTGATACAATCTCGAATCAAGGTATTGATTTTTCGACAACCAACTTCGGAATTAATATGGACTTAAATCTAATTTCTGACAATCCTCAATCTGTTTATATGTTTGTACATTCTAAACAGACTTTAGTCTTTAATCAGCAGGGCATCCAGATTATCAACTAAAAAAACCGCTTTTAAAATTTTTTATTTATAATTTTATTATATATTATTATTATATATATAGTAATGTCAGATATGGACGAATATAATCCTGAATCTCAACGCTCTGCTCCTGCTCTTGATGTATCAACACCTCAAGGTGGATTAAAAGGTTCTCAAATCCCAGATTTAATGAAAATTGGTTCTGCTCCCGTAAATACTGTTATGGATGTGGAATCTGATATTCTTGAGCCTGTGGTTTTTTCGGAATCTTTTGCTCGATTCCGCCTTCAGAATAAAGGTATCCTACACAGTAATTCGAAACTAACTTTTTCTGTTGATGTATCTTCTGGTTCAGACCAGAAATCATTTTTCCCTCTAAATATTGGTGTTCATTCTTTAATTGAGCGCTGTGTATTAAAGTCGGGAACAAAAACAATTTGTGAGACGAGTGATTTTGGTCACTTTATGGCTTTCCGCTCAACCTTTATCAATCCCCAGCATAATAAACAGCGTGAATCAATCACCACTGGACGAATGATGGCAAGAAAGTGGGAATATGATGATGGTGACGCAACTAAATCTGGTTCTGGTGCTGGTGATGGTCAGAGTGACGTGAATGCTCCAACCTATACACTTGACCTTGGTGTGGAAGTTGATAGATTTGATAAGGCAGAAGATGACCGTGAATACAACCTTCCTTACTACAATTATATGAATGGTGATGGCTCTGCTTCAGCAACAAAACAATCTCCAGTTTATCAGATAGCATTAAATGACCTTTTTCCCTTCCTAAAAATGAATCAACTTCCTTGTTATATGTTTAGAGAAGAGTTAGATATAGAGTTATATTTTGCTAAAGAGAAACAGCGTGCTTGTTCCGAGAATGCTTCGGCAACATCATTTAAACTTGACCGAGATGAATGTAAGATGGTTGCTGATTATATCTTTTATCCACAGGAGATGATGGATGCTTATGCGGAGCAGAACAGTAAAATGAGTTTTACGTATGTTGATTATCGTCTTGTTAAACAGACGGTTGTTGCTGATGGTTCAGCAGAAAATAAAATAATTCTAAACCTTGGTGGAGCAGGAAGAGTTGTGAATAAACTTTTCTTTGGTTTAGAACAAGCAAAAACAGACCCAGAACAGAGTATTTGTAATGTATATACTGCCACGGGAACCCAGACGGACGCCACTGGACAAGACGCAAGTTCTAATGTTGGTGTTATATCTCATAATGTAAGATACAACGACAATTTCCTATATCCAGTCGATATCAAAAATCAAGCACGTTTATACACCAACCTTGAGTTGGCTGAAGCGTCTAAACCCTACATTTCGAAGGATGAATACAGTGGAGAACAGAATCTAATCACCAAAAATCACGTTGCGGGATATTCCCTTGATGACGAAATTGGTGTCGTTGATTCTGGTAATGTTGTTGCTGGTCGCAGTTTCTGGACTGAAGACCGATTAAATAGAAACGAGAGAGTGAATAGCCGTGGTATTGAGTTATATCAGACTTGGGGAAAACTACCAGCAGAGACATATACATTCCGTTGCTGGTTAGAACTTGTCAGAATGGCAGTCCTTGAGGATGGTGTTCTAACTCCTGTTTATGCTTAAATGAAAATTGTCCAGCAATCCAACTGTGATTAATTATGATTTAACTTAAACAGATTTGTTTTTAATTTCTTTTTTTTTACTATATATAAATTATATTATATATATTAATAAACTTATGAGTTACGTCGATACTTATATTTTAGAAGCAAACAGAGTTCAGTCGCAACAGTATAATGATGAAGAAGATACAAGTATTTGGACAAATACTGTTAGTGATGGATTGCGATTAAATGTTGGAGATAAGATATCTTTATCTTCCGCATTTATATCAGACCTTGGCGCCGAAGACTCAACAATTGAGTTTAAGGGAGAAGTAATACAAAAACAACAAAAGTTTATAGTATCAAGAATCCAAGATTACGGAGCAGATACAGATGCTTTTGCTATAAGATTAAAAACAGCACCAAGACCAGATATTGTGACACAATTAATATCTGCTTCAGAAGTAACAATTGATAATATAAGAGATAATGAAGCAAATATTGTCGTATCATATTATAAAACAAATAATGGAGAATTTATGATAAATCTTCCTTTTTATGCTCATCCAGCACAAACGGAAACAGCAAGCGATAAAACTGCTTGGACACAAGTCAGACAAAATCACCAATATGCTAATATTCTAAATTCAGGAGAACCAGCACAAGCGTCACATATGCCATTAAAATGTAATGCTTCTCATTTATTTGGCGAAGATTATGTAATAGACCCAGAAAATAAATATGGCGGATTACTTCTTGATAACTCAAGATATATGATATTTGCTCAATCAGAAACTCAAATAAATTATGATACAGACTCAACACGTGACGAAGATAATATTCCTTTTCGAGACATAAATGGTTATAGAAATTATTATTCGAGATATCGTGAATTATTAAGATTAAAAGTTCCTATTGGATTTAATTCACCTTCAGAAATATCAAATGTTATATCAGAACAATTATCAGAACAAACCAAAATGAAAAATAAAACAATTGATTTTTATAGTGGCTCAACAACATCAGTATTAAAAACACCAATTGGTTCATATAATGAGACAAATACAAATAGATTATTTAATTGTCAGACATTCACAGGAACAAAATTATCAACAGCAGATAAATATTATGGGCGCGGAACCACAATCCCACCGTCACATTTTGGACAAGAAATTCGTGATTATAATTCAGGATATCAATATATGGGAATTAAAAGACCTGAATTATATGAAGCAGGAGTTGAGTTAAAAATGAGTGTTAATAATCAAGCAGATGGTGGTGGAAATGTCGAATTGGATTTAAGTAAAAACATCCCACTCCTTAATATATTATCAGATACAGATACAAAAAATTGGTTGTATCTTCCCCGTGGTTCTCTCCAAAATCAAATTGGTTTATTCCCTGCTGAACCTGATGATGATGACCCACCAACATCAAGATGGCCAAATTGGATTGCTGAATCGGAACCTCTTGATGATGCTTTTATGAGAGATAATTTAAATCCTTACTTCACTGATTTCTTATCAGAAAATCCATTTAGAAAATGGAATGAATCAGCAACAGACGAATTGACAGCGCCTTATACAGTAATAAACACAGGAATGGAATGGAATCAAGAAAATTTAAATAAGTTAAAAACCTTTTTTGAGCATCAAGCAAGATATCCAGAATTATTTGATATGAATCACACAAACAATAAATTAGCATATAGAAAGAATGTTGATGATTATAAAGAAATATATAATGGAGAAGATATCACAGTTGATACACACCGTTTCCTTCATCTCCAAAGTGTTGATAACAATTTAATGCCAAAAGAACTTGGAGTACATACAGACGACAACTCTTCACCAACAAGAATATTACCAGTTGTTGATGACCCGACACTAATTGGAGAAACAGGAGTTTATACAAGTTTTGGATATGATAATATTCCCACAATATTTTCGTCAAGTGGAACACATAACGGAACAGTCAATACAAAAGATAAAGATTTCTCAAGTATGCCATTATTTGTTAAATATTTCGAAGAGTTTAAAAATAACGGTTCGGGAATGACCCAATCACAATTTGACGAGACTATATGGGAAGACGGTCAATCAATCCCATATAGACCAGCAAGTGCGTCAGAAGTGAAGGGAGATAATTTGTGGGGTGGATTTGCTATTCGGTCAAAATCAAGTTGTTGTGTTGTTCCTATAAAAGGATTAAATCCAACATTCCCAGAATACAGAGAATATCAATATGTCGAAAATGCTTCTCAAATGGAAGTTGTTAAATCATATAAACCAGAACAAGAAGTATTTAATTTTGTCACAGATGCTGGATATGCTGATAAATTTGGAAGTGGTTCAGCAACTTATCAATACGAAAAATCTGTTTATGATACAATAAGTTTTATAGCACAAGTTCCTTGGTCTTATTTAGAAAATAAAGATATATATACTCAAATAGATGCTACGGGAACATATCAACCAACTGCTGTACCTGTCCAAAGGTCAATCCCAACATTATATACAATTGATTATTATGGTAATTGGTTATCAGCGTCAGCAGGAACAAGAGAAGCACCAACAGAAAGAAGAATGTTAGTAACTACAAGAAGAATTGGATATGATAATCATCCAACTGCTTATGGTAATGCTTATATTGGATTATATAATGGATTGGCTGGAGCGGGGGGAACTTCATATAGTGGAGAATATAATAATTCTATTAATAAAGAACCAAGATTAAATATAAGAGACGCAACAGCAATTATTCATAATGCTGTTGAGTTAGAAGCCGATAAATATCTTAATGAAGTATATTGCGGAGCATTAAATCCACTATTTAGTTTTGACACAGTAACGAGTCGATTTAGTATATCAGGACTTCACACACCCGAAAGAATAACAGCAAAATGGAATGCTACGTGGCAAGTTGCTGGCGGTGACCCTTCAGCATCAAAACAATCATCAATAACAAGTGTGCCAACTCCTGATAACTTAGGACAAGCAATTTATAAAGTAAATAAAATATTTGATTTTAGAAACTATTGTCCATCAATAAGTCCTTATTATAATTCAGTACCAGAAACAATTGACGGAACAGAGGAAGAATTCCCAATTGTTTTTAATAATCCATATTGTAAGAACGGAACAATATTTGATATGACAAGTGGTATATTTTTAGAAGATTTTAAAATAGACCGAGATAATTTTAAGAATAGTTTTTGGGGAATATGTGGTTTTAGTTATGAAGATTTAAATATAGAATCAACAGGAAATATTAATGTTAGAGTAACAACGGGACAATATGATGACACAAGACATTTAACAACAAATCAAAATGTATTAAATTCAGATATTGGACAATTAGATGGTGTTGCCACAGGTGTTGCCAATTATAAAAATCAATATTCTTACCCTGTTCTTCTTCATTATAAAAAAGAATCACAAACAACACAAGTCGAAACATTTGCTCCATTAGAAGTCGAATCAGAATCGTCAAAAATAGAAGCAACAAATTTACCAGCAAAAACATTAAGACCATATTTTACTATAAGAACAGATTTATTAACAGATTCATATTTTAGTGGTGGTCATAAAGAACCAAGTTTAATGCCAGTTGTGGCAGTCGTGGAGAAGTCATCACAATATGGAGATTTTTTTTATGGACAAGGACAAACAGAATTTACCAATACATTCCCAAGAACAATAACACAAGTAACAACACAAATTTGTGACCCTTCAGGAAGACCATCAAAACTATCTCCAAATTCATCTGTATTATATAAGATAACAAGAAATAATAATGCCAATTTAAATGTTGTATCTGATGTTCTCCAAGCCAATAAAAACAATCCAAATTTAGAACAACAAATTTTTGGATAAAAAAAATATATCCCTATATTATTATGATACGTTTAGTATGCGGTGGCGTAACTGTTGGTTATAGAGATAACAGCGAGGCAGTAAAGCACCACAACTGCCAAATGGGCAAAAAACACCCAATATTTTATGGAGAAAGAATTAATTATTGTCATAAATGTTATTTAAGATTATTCGAAGACAATAGACCAAGACAAAAGCGTTCTCCACCATCTTCACCTGTATCTTCTCCAAGGTGATTAATAACCGTAATCCAAATTAATAACAATTGATTGTGGGGTTTCGGCAATTTTAAATCCAAAAGAACCACAAACCAATTGATATCTATCAGGGTCTGATTCTACTAATGCCCAACTATTAAGAAAACAATCTCCTTTTTTATAATCTTGTTGCTCAAACCTTCTCTTTAGTTCTTTATCTGTTTCGTAATTATAATATCGATTAACATCAAATATATTGTATCGTATTTGTGCTTGTTGTTCCCAGTGAGTCCAAGGGATATAAATTGGCTCTGTATTGTCTGGCAACGGTTCTTGGAGTGGAGTAATATCAACAATCTCACCAGTTGTTTTATCAATAACCCAATAATGATAATTACCACCAAATGTCACATCTTTGATTGTGTGATATGTGGATTGTTCTCCAGTATAAGCGGAGACATATACAACGTTTTTAAACTCTGAACCTGCGAAACACATTTGATTTGTTTTTTATTTGTCAATTCTCAAATATTAAAATCAAATTAAATTTTTAATTTATATATATTATATAGAGACAGTTATTTAGTCAATAGAGACAGTTATTTAGTCTATAGAGATTAATATTTAGTCTTTAGAGCCTGTTATTTAGTCTTTTGATATAAATATAAATAGTGATAATAATGATAAAAATATAAAAGTCCCAAGGTGAGATAAA
>Ga0181400_1000906_pt1 | contig 12638 bp, 15 predicted proteins | sample 23SPOviralmetaG_FD_130129 | JGI IMG/M metagenome (GOLD analysis project Ga0181400, IMG submission 130129) | Marine viral communities from the oligotrophic San Pedro Time Series (SPOT) site, San Pedro Channel, CA, USA - 23 SPOT_SRF_2011-06-22 | ecosystem: Environmental > Aquatic > Marine > Strait...
AAACGATAGATCATGTTCGCAAATTAAAGTATTCTCAAGAATTTAAACAAAATATGAAGAAACGGGGTAAACCAAAGATATCAAAATACACTCAGAAACCTTACACAAGAGTTTCTTGGGTTGCTGATTTTGAAAGATTTGGTTTAGAGGTATACAGTGATAAGATGTATCAATTGATTGAAAGACGTTTATATGATATTGCTGGTGTGACCGATAAATCTATCAATGTCTATTATAATGGTAAAATGATTAAACAGAAATCATTTGATAAGTATATTAATCTTTATTTAAATGATGAAAAAGTAGTTTATGAACAAATTCATGAAAGATGGTCTTTGGGTGTTTCATTATCTACATCGGATAAGTTTGAACAAGTATCCTTTGTCAATGGTATAGCAACTCCTAAAGGAGGAAAGCATGTTGATTCAATTGTCAAACAACTTGTTCAAAAATTAGCAACACACATCGAGAAGAAAGAAAAAACAAAGGTTAAAGACAATTATATTAAAAATTATCTGAAGGTTTTCATAAATTCTACAATTGAAAATCCGTCTTTTGATAGTCAGACTAAAGAACGATTAATTACATCTCCGAGTAAATTTGGTTCTAAACCTGTTATATCTGACAAGTTCTTTAAAAAGTTATTAACCTTGGGTATTGTAAACAAAGTATTGTCATTTGCTGAATTTAAAGAAAACAAACAAGCAAAAAAGACAGATGGTTCAAAGAAAAATAAAATTCAAGTTCCTAAATTAGATGACGCTAATTGGGCGGGGACTAAAAAATCGGAACAATGTATCTTGATTTTGACTGAGGGAGATTCTGCTAAAACAATGGCAATTTCAGGATTGTCTGTTGTGGGTCGCGATAGATATGGGGTCTTTCCTTTGCGAGGTAAGTTATTGAATGTTCGCGATGCATCTATCAAACAAATTACAGACAATTCTGAAATAACCAATCTTAAAAAGATTATTGGATTAGAGTCAGGTAAAGACTACAAAAATCTTAAATCATTGAGATATGGTAAAGTATGATTATGACAGATCAAGATCATGATGGTTCACATATTAAGGGATTAGTCTTGAATATGTTTCATAGTATGTGGCCTTCTTTACTGAAGTTAAATTTCATAACATCCATGATTACTCCTATTGTAAAAGTAAGTAAGGGTAAGAAAGTTAAATCATTCTTTAATTTAACTGATTATCACGAATGGATGGAAAAAACATCGGATTACAAAAAATGGAAGACCAAGTATTACAAGGGATTAGGGACAAGTAATACGAGTGAAGCAAAAGAGTATTTTAAGGATATGAAAATGAATCATTATTTATGGTCAGATTCAACGAATGAATCTATGAATTTGGCGTTCAACAAAAAACAAAGTGATTTGAGAAAAGATTGGTTGTATCAATACAATGAAAAACAAATTTTGAATAGCAAAGAAACAGAAATTCCCGTTGAAAAATTTATTCACAGGGAATTAATTCACTTTTCAAATAGTGATACAAAACGATCAATTGGTTCTTTATTTGATGGATTAAAACCCAGTCAAAGAAAGATCTTGTATTCATGTTTCAAGAGAAAATTATATTCAGAAATACGTGTTGCTCAACTTGCAGGTTATGTAAGTGAGAATGCAGCATATCATCACGGTGAAGCATCGTTACAAGGTGCTATTATTGGGATGGCGCAAAATTATGTGGGTTCTAATAATATTAATCTACTAGAACCGAACGGTCAATTTGGAACTCGCATCATGGGTGGTGGAGATGCTGCTAGTTCTAGGTATATTCATACTGAACTAAATAAATTAACTCAAACCATCTATCCTCAAGAAGACTTTCCTTTATTGGACTATGTTGAAGATGATGGATTGAGAGTAGAACCCTATTATTATGTACCAATTATACCGATGGTCTTGGTCAATGGTATGACAGGTATCGGAACAGGATTCAGCACTAATATACCGTGTTTTAATCCTAAAGATATATGTTCAAACATTCGTAATATCTTACAAGAAACTGACTTTTCAGAAATGCATCCTTGGTTCAAGAATTTTAAAGGAAGTATAGTCAAAACAGGTGATAAAACTTATTTGTGTAAGGGATGTTACAAAGTGTTGGATTCAACTACATTAGAAATAACTGAATTACCCATTGGTCGTTGGACTGAAGATTACAAAGGTATCTTAAATAAGATGATAATTGAGAGAGGTTCAAAAGAAAGTAAAGGAATTATAGTTGATTATGAAAATCAATCAACCGATCATTCGGTGTATTTTAAGGTGTATCTTAAACCCGGATATTTATCCAAAGCACAATGGTCTGAAGGAGAAATTGACAAAATTGAGAAAGATTTCAAATTAACCACAACAAAACAAACTAGTTTAACAAATATTCATCTTTACAATGAAAATAATACTATTACAAGATATCATGATATTGAAACAATTATGAAAGATTATTCTAAGGTTCGTCTTGAACTATATTCTAAACGAAAACAATATCAATTAAATGAATTAGACAAACAAATTGTATTATTGTCTGCTAAATGTAGATTTATCTTGGACGTGGTTGAAGAGAGACTTACAATTTACAAACAAAGTAAGGAAAACATTAAATCACAATTGGAACAAAAAGAATATCCATTGATACAAGATTCTTATGATTATTTATTGAAACTACCGATTTATTCACTGACTAAAGAAGAAATTGATAAATTGATTCATCAAAAACAAGATTTAGAATCTCAACATTCTGAATTAAGTAGTAAATCAACTAAAGATATATGGTTAACTGAATTAGATATCTTTGAAAAAGAATATTGTAAGTTTCTTAAAAATTAAAATATAAGGTGATTATATAAATGGATAGACTTTATGACATGGATAGATACGGTAATGTAGATACAAACAATGATGGTGTAATTAATGAAAAAGATGATGGTTATCAAACAGATACTCTATATAGTCCTACGGGACTCGGTTCTGCTAATTTAAAACAAGATAATAGTTGGGTTCAGAATGCCTATGATGAAAATGGAATGTTGAAAAAAGGTGATTGGGCGGGCGATGTAGGTGATACTAATAATGCTATGGATGATTTATTAAAATCTGATAAATTCAATAATGGTCGTGTTCCCGATGTAAGTATGGTTGAAAATGTAACAAAAAGTGGAGATGGTGAAATAATTATAATGAATGATACTCAACAAACTGCTGTCAAAGGTATTGTAGAAGAAACAGTGTTAAGTAATACATTTTTTTCTGAATTAAATAGAAAAGCAATTCAAGATTCAATTCGCTATTATGTTTATAAAATCACGAATATGGTGGTTGATTATCAATCTACGCAAGAATTATTTATAGTCATGAGATCTATATTACTTCAGCACGCCAATTTTAAGATAAATCAACAAAAATTATTTGATGAAGTTCGTAAATTAAATAAAATGGTTGTAGATTATTGTGTTAAAGAAGTTTCTTCGAACGTACAACAATACGATACGTATGTTAAAGATTTAGAAAACCTACCTGTTCCATTAGATAGACCCGCCTTTGACCCAGCAACAGGCAATACTACCTACGATTTATCTAATTTTGTTGGTATTTAAAAATGTGTTCCTTTATTAATTTAATGTTTTCAGAATTATTATCCGAAGATGATAATAAAAAATTAAGTACATGGACTCTAAAACATGATAAACCTTTGTTTATTATGGGTTATGATGGTTGCGGAAAAACGTATTGGGCGAAAGAATTATTAAAAAGATATCATATTATTTCGATTGGAGGTGAATTTATCAAATATAGTAAAGATATTACTGAACATTTATCTTCATCTTTATTAAAAATGGACATTTTTATGATGATTTCCAGTGAAAATCAATACAAAGCATTGATGATAGATGATATTCAATTGTTTAGTCAGAATGATAAAACAACTATGAGTAAAATATATAAATTTGTTCAAACATTAAATTACAAACAACACCCTGTAATTTTTCTTTGTAATCATTCGGTTGATAAATGTATCAAATCTATGAAATTAAATTCTTATGTAATAGAGATTAAATATAATTTATTACACTATAAACGAATATTTCAACAAAAATTAGGAACAACTCATAAATTAACTGAATTAATCAAGCATACTAAAAATTTAAATACTTTGTTTTCTACTACTAATACATTCAATACTGTTTTGAATGATAGAACAGATCCCATCAATGATACAATTAATGATATTATTAGTAATAAATATTCTGTAAATGATTTACTTAGAAAATGCGCCTCAGAATATTCTATTATATCTTTAAATTTAATACAGAATATTGGATTATTTACAAAGGATATTAAACGAAGTAATTTGTTATCTATTTATCAATCAATATGTTTAGATGACTACATTCAATACAAATATATTCAAAATAATATTGATATGCAATTATTGATCTATTATTCTTGTATATCACCTCTGTATATGATTAAACAAATGAACCTTACGAAACAACCATTCTCTATTAAATACAATACCTATATAAGTCGTTCTATGATTCAAATACACAATCAAAGTATCACTGGTTCTCATTCTACTTTATATTTGAACCTTCTTAAAGATATATATAAATATTTATGTTGTTTAAATTCTGATATCAAACTTAATGATATCAAACATATGATACAAAAGAATAAGTTGGATATAAAAGTATTAGAAAAACAAATTAAGGTATTTAATTATTATTACAATAAACGGTTAGATAAAAAGAAATTCTTAGGGATTTGTAAATTAATTATTTCTTAACTTTCGACAATGTATATTTTGTGATAACTTGCCTATTGAGATAAATTTCATCCATTGCTGTTTCTGCTTGTTGACTTGTTAATACTTTTTGTAAACTTTCTTGGATTAATTTTTTACTAACTGCTGCTTTGGTGTTTCTTTCATTACATCTAAGTTTTCCGGCATCGGTATTTAGATCACTGATATTATAAGATCTCATAAATCCTGTAATTTTGGGTTCAAGTTTTTTATTTCGTAATGATTTTAATTCTCTAACTTGCTTTTCAAGTTCTTTAATTTTTTCGTCAGCATCTAACCACTCTTTGACATTGACTTTAAAATGATCTAGTTGATCTTTCGGTATTTCGGGTAGAATATTCATTTATTATACTATAATAAATTAATGTTTTTAAATATATATCATGATGTTAAAATATTATTCAAGTTGGATACTTATTTTATCCACAATTTGGTATATATGTTATCTCTTAAACTTACCCTTGATAAAATACGTTGATCCTTATTATTCTATTGTATTGATGTGTTATGGTTTTGTAGTCTTTTTAGTTTATTTAAAATTATACAAAAAATATCAATTTAATTTATCCTTTTTGATATCAATATCTGCTCTACATTTCATTCCATTGATTGTAATTTATAAATTACCTAGAGGAAAATATACTACTGAAACATTGGTAATTAGTTTCTTTTTATACACAATGTATTTGGCATATATAAATAAAGATATCTATACTGTATATTTAGTTGATAAACATCCTAAAAATTGGGATGATGTTAAAGATGTATGTCGTTTAAAAAAAGAAAATAATTTACCCATTTGTAGTATAATTGATATCCTTGAATCTATATTTGATTTAAAAATTAAATAAAATAAGAATATATGTCGTCCATCAAAGAACGGGTTACCAAAAAGTGTCATAGCGATCCCAGAGTAACAATAGATACCTTACATAATAAAATTGTATCTGAATTAACTAATGAAGAAAAGACTTCTTATTATTTAGACAATGGTTTATTATTAGATTCGTATTATTCTAAAGATATTAATAAACAACGGAAACCAGCAACAGAATCAAGTGTTTTGAGTTATTTTCAAACACCTGAACCAGAATCTGAACCTGAAATAGAACAAACAAGCACTATCGACGATTATATGAGTAATATAGATGATACCTATGTTATTAATAATGATATAATTATGAATGATAAATGTAAATTATGTGGTCATAGTATGTCCTTTGGATTAATTGATAGTGAATTAATTTGTGAGAAATGTGGTTATACTGAAGATATTATAATTAACAGTGAAAAAACATCTTATAAAGATCCTCCTAGAGAAGTAAGTTATTTTGCTTACAAACGAATTAATCATTTTAATGAATGGTTAGCACAATTTCAGGCAAAAGAAAGTACTGAAATTAGTGATGAAATTTATAAAAATATATTTGAAGAAATTCAGAAAAATATGAATTTAGATATTCAAAAAATAAAACCGAAACAAATGAAAAGTATTCTTAAAAAATTAGGATACAATAAATATTATGAACACATTCCTCACATTATTAATGTGATGAGTGGTAAAAAAGCACCTAGTTTATCTAGACGTGAAGAAGAACAATTAAGAACACTTTTTAAAGAAATACAGATACCCTTTAGTAATAATTGTCCACCCAATAGAAAAAACTTTTTATCGTATTCTTATGTTTTGCATAAGTTTTGTGAATTATTAGAATATGATTATTTGTTGCCATATTTTCCATTATTAAAAAGTCGGGAAAAATTACTTCAACAAGATCAAATCTGGAAATTAATTTGTGGTGATTTGAATTGGCAGTTTATTGAAAGTATTTAATAATGAAACCCATTGACGAAAACTTTATGAGGATAAACCATATCAATAGTTGCAAATGTGGTTGCTGCCACTAATCCTACAGCAACTGCCTGTGATTTTAACACCCCACATGTAGGTATTATAAGTGTTGATAGTGTTACCACTGTAAATAACACTAAATATTTTAATAAATGTTCTTTATTGAGTATTTTACCCTTTTCAAATTGTTCCACTTCTTCTTTTAATTCATTTAAGTTTTTCATTATATTGTAGGTTATATAAAAAAATACGTTATAACTTACTTAAAAAAATAATACACTAACTATAAAAAATGAGTTCTGAAGAAAAAGTTGATTACCTTGATGTGGATGACACTATCCCTGGTCAAAACTATGTTTGTTTATCCTTTGTTTCTCCTGAAGCATTAATGGAAAAACGCGAGGCATTCAATGTTTGTAAATTCTTACAATCGTATTGCAAAGATCAAGAATTAAATTACAAAGAACTGTATGCTAAATATGAAGATTTTGTTTATAAATTTTCTGATAAACTTCAGAGGGATTTTGATGAACAGAATGATTTTCAAACAAGTATGCGTGGACTAAAGGTTCGTGGTGTTTATGATACTCGTGCTGCAGCAGAGGCGCGCGCGAAGAAACTATCTACAACAGATTCATCATTTCATGTATTTATTGGTCAGGTAGGATATTGGTTACCCTGGGATCCTAATGCTGATGGTGTTCAAGATGAAGTTTTCCAAAATGGTCAATTAAATGATATGATGGAGAAATATCAAGAAAATAATATTAATCGTGATATCTTTTATGAAGAACAAAAGAGAGAGAAGGTCAAATCAGCACGTGAAGAAGCACTAAAAAAGAAGCGTGAACAACAAGAACAAAAAGCATTAGAGTTATCTGATGTTGAACCTGAACCCGAGACAGAATCTACTATTGAAGAAGTGGTGGAAGGCGTTAAAGAAGTGGTGGAAGGCGTTAAAGAAGTTGTTAGTGGTGTTGAAGAAGTAGAAGATGGCGTGAAAAGGGTTGAAGAAGGTGTGGAAGAAGTTGCTAAGGAAACTGTTAAAGAGGTTCATAAGATTGATGAAGACATGAAACAATCTTTGGAATCAGTTGATCCATGGATGGCGAATAAACTTCAAAATGTTTCACAAACAGAAGAACCATCTGAGAATACAGAAGACCCTGGTGCTGATTGCTGAAATTAAATTTATTCTTTTCAAATAACACTTCTGTAACCGTGACAATCTTTACTTATCATCTGATAGTAAAGGTTTGAGTTATTTTATACCATACTATATATGAATGCAATTTTATCTATAGTTTGTATTATATTTTTTGCAATTATCACACATTTATTTATTAAAGGTTATAATGAAAAACGGGATCATCGTGAACATTGTTTAACTGTATTGATACCTGAAGATATTAATCTTGAAGTAGCATTAAATATGGTTACCAATAAACCCAGAGGTTATCTTAAAAAACGTGCTATGGAATTGGGAGCGTCTCAAAGTTATGTAAATAATACAATTGATAGTAAATTAAAAATATTTATTGTTCAGAAAAGTATAGAAGAAAATAATATACTTAGTCAAGAAATTGAAGATAGAATAAAAAAAATGGAAGCAAATAGAATGATGGATTCAATGGGGATTACTAATGTAACTGATACTAGCGATGTTACACTAAATCCTATTGAAACAAAAATATCAGACCCTGATGTAAAAATAATGGAAATGAAAGAAGATTTTGATGAAGATTATGAAGATGAATAAATATATAGTCTAAATATATGAATATCGCATTAATATTATTTGTTATAGGTGTTATTATGGTTGTTGCGGGATATACAAATCAGGTATCACCTCACTGTAATAGTGAATTAAAAGTAAAAATAGTTCCAAGAAATGTATATGATGATATTTTATACAATCAAGAATTAACAGAAGAAGTTTATAATGATATGGTTTAATTATTTACATACACGATAATAAATACTTTCACCACTTTTTTCACTATTACGGATTATCTTACAAATATTTCCTGGACATAAACGAATTAATTTTGCCATAGGATCAGTTCTTAATATAATCGGTAATTGGTGTATCATTGAATTTGTTCCTTGTAATATTTTTTTTATTTCATCTTTATCACGAATAGGGATATGGATAGGAACTAAACTATGATTTAATAAATTTCTGTATAGCGTATCTATAAAGAATATGTGAACATTTCTAAAATAATATCGGTTCATTTCAAAGTTATTCTCTTTCATTTCTGTTTCTAATACAGGATTTAATCCACCATTTAATTCATCTAGTCCTTTGTGATACATTGTTTCTATATTTTTTTGAATATTTTCACTCACAGGTTCATTAATAATAATTAATAAACTATCTTCTTTTTCAAACATTGCATCTTCATTATCAATCCCATCTTGCTTGTATAATGCATTTAATTTATCACAACATGTTTTATTGATTTTGGGTCCCGTTAAATGGAGTTGGGGAAAGTTATAATAAATAATATGTAATTTGTGTGATGGTATTTTTAAATTAGACAAGGTGATATTACAACCTGAATTCATAACTGATTTATCATTTTGTTCATTGTACATTATTTCTAATTCTTTCAAAGAAACTTCATTGATGATGCTTGTATCCCATTCATTTGATAAAATATCTTTAAGAGTTTTTCGTGAGTTGTATACCTTTTCTAAAAGATGCATTATTGTATAGTATATAATTATATTTTTAAATCAAATTTATCTATAGTTCCTTTTGTAAATTTGTTTTGTTATTTAAAGTTAGAAAGCATAAACTAATTATAGGATGTTCTCTTTAATCTATTACCCATACAATCTCCCCTACAAGTATCTTCTTGAATATGTCTATGATAATTATACAGACAAATTTGAGAACTTTGTGTATCTTTCAGAGAGTATGATGAATAGTTATCGTTTTGGATTTCGTAGATCAGAGGAAATGAAAAAGGTGAAATCAATTGTCCCTCATGATTGTGATATCAAGTTTACAGCAGACTTAGATGGACAAGATGTTGAGTTCGGTTTCAAGTTAGAAGTTATACATGATGGTGATAATGTTCGAATGTTTACACAATCACTAGGACATGAAGGTTGTGAAGACCGATTACTGAAACGGTTAACATTGACTGCTGAAACTAAAGAACATATTATGCAATTTTCAGACAAAATTAAAGATTATATTCGCGAAAAACATGAGTCTCAAAAGAAATCTACGAATGATACGATTCGCATCTATTACTACCAAAAAGAGTTTTGGACAATGTTATCTAAGTTACCCAAGAGACCGATAGATACCTTGTATTTGAAAGAAGGTGAAAAGGAAAAGTTATTGGGAATGGTTGAAGAATTTTTTGCAAAAGAAACAAGAGATCTTTATTTAGGATATGGTATGCCTTACAAACATATTGTTATGTTGTATGGTGTTCCTGGTTCCGGTAAAACATCGACTATTTCAGCAATTGCATCGTATTTTGATTGTGATATTTACACAATACCCATTACAAAAGAACTCACTGATTATGGTTTGATCGACGCCTTTTCCTATGTCAATGATAAAGAAGATAGAAAACGAATCATCGTTTTAGAAGATATTGATTGTATCTTTGATACCACACGAAAAGAAGGTGATGAACACAATATGGTGACTCTCCAATCATTATTGAATTGTTTGGACGGTCACACCTGTGTTGAAGGAACCTTGTTATTTATGACTGCAAATAATCCTGAAAAGATGGATTATGCTATGATTCGTTCTTGTCGTGTTGATTACAAGTTAGAATTGGGATATGCTGATCAATATCAAACAAAGAATATCTTCACCACCTTCTTACCTAATCAAGAGGACAAATTTAAATCATTCTATAGAAAGATCAAACACATGGAATTCACAACAGCCATGCTTCAAGAATTCTTGTTTTACAATCGCAAGTGTGAGAATATTCTAGAACATCTAGCAAACTTTAATGAAATAGTGGAAAAGAATAAACCAAGTGAACTCAGCACAGAAAAGAGCGGACAAGAGAAAAATTTATATATGTAAGTATATAAATGAAATTATTGGAAGGATATAATTGGGTGTATACGACACACGTTTTTTTAGTTGCTCCGATGTTGCTATTGATACCATTAGCAATCATCTACAAAGATAAACTAAAATTAAGTGAACAATTAGTTCATATGTTATTGTATATTTTGATAGCATTTGGTATAGCAGTTTTGTTGTATCACGGTAATAAACTTCGGAAACTATTGTAAATTTCTATTAATACTTTTTCTATTAATACTCTTTCTATTAATACTTTTTCTATTAATAGTTTTTCTATTAATAGTTTTCTAATGAAATCAATTTTTACTCTGTTCTCAAAAAATTTGATTTTTATGTTTACGCAAAGCAGGCACAAACCCAAAACAAGTTTACCACAAACTAAACTCACTACCCCTACTCTTAAACTAACAAAAAAAGAAAAAAAAACAAAAAAATGTCGTCATTTACTCTTGATCAGAACTCTGTTATCATTTCTGAGAAGGGTATCATCAAGAATATCTTGTCCCTCAATTATGATCACCAATCATCTGTCAAGGAATATTTGAATAATGTCCTTGATAAGAATCATCCTGATACACAACCGGGATACAATATCAACATTGATATGAAAATGATTGGAACCAATGTGTTCATGTTCGAGTTTACTGAAGATAATGCAACTGGTTTTCAGTCTCTCGATGATATTAAGCGCGCCTATCGTATTGCCGATTCGGAACGTATGGGCGTCAATAATATGGGATATGGGATTTACGCCCCAATCACAATCAACCGGAATCATGAAGCACATTGTCTGTTCCTTCAAAAGAACGAAAATGGGTCTTATTTCAGTATTGTGTATTTCAGTTCTGCTCTCTCTAAGATTTGGACTCTTCAGGGAGAGTTAGATGAAAATTCTGCTCTTGGAGTGGATCTGAGTGATCTAATTATTCAAGGTGGAACACGGTGTATCTGGATCACTGAATCAGATACCAATTTGGAAGATGATCTATCATTTAAACCAAAAGATAGTCCTGACCTAATCAATTACATGAAGAAACTCTATCGCGCTTCTCTTAAAAAGAAGACGATTCAAGAAGATATCCGCACTAGTATCATGGATCTGGGTAAATATTACAATTTCTACCTGGAAAATGGTGTGACTATTAATTATGGTTCAGAACCAATTACTGGTATTGATATCTTGAAACCCGATGAAGGTCGTACATTAAACTCTTATTCGTATGAAATTGCTGTAGCAGAATATGATACAAAAAAAGAATACAGAATTAAAGAAGATGGATCTGATAATTGGAATTCATTCGTTAAGGCATCTAAAAGTATAGGTGAACAAATTACTAAGATTACGCGTAATCGCACTAATCATCAGGTTTCCTGTGTAACTGTTCACGATATTGATTTACCGAATGATGGAAAAGATACTAAATATCGCAAGGCGGATAAAAAGATATGGATTAAAATTGGAGAGAAATATATCTTTTCCGAAGACTTTCCATTGAATGGATTCCCTAACATTCGTGTTGTATTGCAACTTGAAAATACGGGTGATAATGAATTTGGATTATTCATTTCACCTGATGCGAACAAGTCTAACTCAAAAATCAATCCTGAAATTAAGGAGCGAATTAATCATTTGGTCAAATATGTTGTCCGTAAATACCTAAATGATAAAAATGGGCGAGTTCAAGTTCCAAATAAGGTTCGTCATGAAGCATACTTGAACTATACCCAGAATACATGCACTACTATCAATTGCAGTAATCCAGAATGTGTCAATGAAATAACTCCTTGGGAGTTTGATCTGACGAAGATTAATCCAGAACGAGGTGAAGAAGTAAGTAATCTAATTCCTATCTGTAAACCATGTGGTAAGTCAAGTGAATAAATGTAA
>Ga0181400_1000907_pt1 | contig 12636 bp, 12 predicted proteins | sample 23SPOviralmetaG_FD_130129 | JGI IMG/M metagenome (GOLD analysis project Ga0181400, IMG submission 130129) | Marine viral communities from the oligotrophic San Pedro Time Series (SPOT) site, San Pedro Channel, CA, USA - 23 SPOT_SRF_2011-06-22 | ecosystem: Environmental > Aquatic > Marine > Strait...
CGAGTGTGAACGTGTATTCCACATCGTCAGTCTTCTCGGGGTGGGGTGATTACATCGGCGGACAAAGCTCGGGAACCATCACACTCGCACCCGCGGGGTCGTCCATCGGATCGTGGGTGTTCGAGGACCTGCGTTACTCGGAGGTCGGTAATCCAAGTAATTACGGGACCCTCAACGTCGTCAAACTCAATTCGGGGTGGGAGACTGGTGACAACAAAGACCCGTCAAAGGATGTTTTTGAGGTTTCGACCGGGAAACACACGTGGAACTCGGGGTCGGCGAACTGTTATACCCAAAACACGGCGAGTACCTTCCCCATGTACAAGGGAACCATCAGTTCGACCGCGCCCGCGAGCGGGTTCACGGCGTCCGACGGCGAACCGTGGGCGCTCGCCGCGGCCGTCAAACTCAAGAGACGCGCCATCACGTGGGAGGAAGAGTCCGATTCGGGTATGTTCCTTATCAGTCAATCCAACGTTTCGGCGACGTCCAATATATTTGCGCCTGGTGATATCGGGGACGGTGTCCTGTCCTTGTCCATCCACGAGAACAAAGACGCGGGTAACGTATACGCCCGATTCCGCGTGGGAACGTCCACGGACGGTGTTGAACTAGTGTCGAGTAACCTCTCGTATAACCACTGGTGGACGGGACTCTACGTGGACTATGATGGCCACGAAGGGTTCCGCATGTTTACCCACGATTTCAAGTCTAACGTTACCACACAAGCGACCGTTTCCCAATTCGGTTCGTCCAATTGGAACGGGTACCTCCGGAACGTCGACTTCAAAATCGGTAAGAACCATACCGACTCGGACTTCTGGCACGGGGATATCGGTCACGTTATGGTGACGACCCTTCGGAACAGTGTCGCGCTCCCGACATCGGCCGAGATTTACTCGGTCATACGCACACCCAGTGATTGGTTACCGACCTATAAGGTCGGAAACAATTTGCGGTTACCTGGCGAAACGTCGGACGCCACTGAATCTGTCACGGCCACTGACCTAGGCAGTTTACACGTGTTCAGTTCCAACTTTTTCCGAATCGGTACATCGCTTATTTACACCCAAGGAACCTCGTCTGCGAGCCCTGGGACGGTTGATGTGGACGTTGACCGTGGAACGTATTACGAATTCTCCATGAGTGATTCGTCACTCACCGGTAAAGATATCAAATTATCGACGAGTAGTCCCTACCATGACGGCCTGGACGCCGCCAGTGCGAACGTTATCACCGATAATGTGACGTACACGGGCACGCCCGGTTCGTCTGGGGCAAAGATTACGTTCGGGTTCGAGAACGACACACCCGATTACGTGTTCGTCTTCGATGCCAATAATTTGTCCCCACCACGCGATGGACCCTTAAAGGTAAACGGGTCTGGAACTCTAACGAGTTCGGGTCCGGTTACCTTTACGGTTCAGAATTTAGGAGACACGCTGACGTCTGCGCGCCAAAAGTCGTCCCAGGCGACTAAACTATGGTTCTTTGATGGGTTAATTGTGAATGATGATTCGAGTTATGTTAAATTTCATAACCAGGTCGCTTACGAGGACACGGGAAACTTTGTCATAAAATCACCCTAATTAGTTCGAGAAAAGTAAACCACCGAGCCCGTTTTGGATTCGTAAAATGTTATAGTTGACCGCGTAAATGGGGCGGTTAATTGCCTGTGAACAGTGTATTTTAAACGAGTCAAGACGACTGAAATTGAGCGTTCCCGTGGGCTGATGTTTTGATGCGTTCAGGGCGAAAGAATAGAAAAACATATTTTCGTTATTACCAGATGAAAACTCCGTATGGTAATAACTCGGGATGGACGTGAAGTGCGGGACCCCGTATTTCAAGTCTGTTATATCAACACCGTTAGCTTCAAGTTTGACCTTGTTCGTCCTTGACACTAACGAATTCGCGGTCGCGTTGCTGCTGGCAATGAACTTGACGGGGTGATTGAACGTCACATCTTGAATCGTCTTGTTCGATGCGGGCGATTTCTGAACCTGGAACACGAGCATGTCATGCGTCTTTTCCGCGAAGAATTTGCGTTCGTCCTCATCCAAACACATGTACGTCGCAGATATATCGGGTTTATAATTGGTATTGTAATTGGCGCCCCACTTGATTCGGAGTTCAACGTCGTGGTACTGAAGGGCGACGAGCGGGATACTCGACGTCCAATTCTCACAAAAGAAGAACCGGAACGGGTAGAAGAATGACTGCGACCCGACCCCACCCGCCAAACTCGCGGGGTAACTCTTGGAATACGACGTCGCGAGGGTATCAATCGCAATTTCCTGTGTAAAATTTACGTCCTGGGTATCGATGACCTGGCCACCGATAACCAGTTCCGTGGACTCGATGACGTTCGACCACTCGGAAATCAATTGGGATTCGTCGTTCAGGGCCAGGGTTAGATACGTATAGTTCAAAAGGTCACCGTACCGTTCGAACTTGATGACCGACATACCACCCGGGTTCGGGTTTCCCTGAATCGTCTGAGACTGCTGGAATATCGAAAAGTTCGTGTGACGTTTGTAATTGGTCCGAAAGAACGATACGCTCGGGTCACCGGAAAGGTACTCATCTTGTGCGCCGACGGCAACCAATTGAACATTCCCCGACGACATCTTATAGTAGTACTAGATAAAAACCACGCTGGAATAACATGTAACCACGATGCCGAAACTGTATGACGTTCTCAATGAAAAGTTTCCCAAACCCGAAGAGGGCATCTCGGGTAACCTTGAATTAGACATTCTCAAGGGGTACATTGAGGGCAAAAAATCCGTACTTGAAATCGGTTTCAATACGGGCGTCAGCTCCGCGTTCTTCCTTGAAAACGGCGCCGAGAAGGTCGTGTCGTTTGACATCGCCAAGTGGGGTCACGAGATGGATGCCAAGGCCATCATCGACGAAAAGTTTCCCGGTAAACACGAATTGGTCGTCGGCGATTCCCTCAAAACCGTTCCCGCGTACGAAACCGACGAGAAGTTTGACATGATTTTCGTCGACGGGTACCATTGGGGCATCCATCCATACCACGATATCAAGAACTGTCACAGGTTCGCACACAAGGACACTGTACTCGTCATCGATAACATGAGTCCGCCCGTTCCCGACCCCGTTATCGCCAGTAAGGGATGGTCCGTCCAGGGATACCAAGACGTTAACCGCGCATGGGGCGCCGCCGCGTTCATGGACAAACTCATTCGCCCCCTCAAAATTGATTTCCGGTGGAATGATGGCGAGGAATTCGGGGCGGGGATGGCCATATGTAAATACGTACTCGACTGAAAAAAATGTCCATAGTCTACCTAAACAGTCGCGTACGGTGGGGAGTCACAAAACAAACAAAGACACCAAAGTTGTAAGACCTCCGTCCAAAACTCCCAAACTAAAATGGCTACCCCCAACACCTCTCTCGTTTCCAGTCTCGCGCAAATGAACAGCTTCATCGTTGACGCCACCGAGATTCTCGACCTCCAAGACAAGACGCGCAAAGACTTTATCGCCAAACTCGAGGATATGGAAAAGCGCATCCAGGAACTCAAGAAGCGTCTCGGCGCCACCGCCAAGACCCGGAAGACCCGCACCGCGAGCAATCGTGTTGCCTGTTCCGCTCTTACCGCCAAGGGTACCCGTTGCCAAAACTATGCCCTTGCCGGTAAGGACTGCTGCAGGAAGCACCTGGACAAGAAGCGTCTCCAGAACGCGGTTGAGACCCTTCCCAAGACCCCGGTTCCTCCGCCGGTCTCCGATGCCGAGCTCATCAGTCGCGTCTCCGATGTTCCCAAGTCTCCGCTCCTCGTCGCGTCCAAGACCGATGTCGATGGTCCGCCGAGCTCCAAATCCTCATCTGGCGTCGCCACGCCTGCCAGTCGTCAGTCCGAGAACAACCCTCGCGGCGGGAGTGTCGAGCCCGACGACGTTGACACCGCTCTCCAGGGACGCATTCGCGACATTCTCAGCGGGGTCTGCGACGACGAGTGCTGTGCCGACGAAGAGGACTTTTACTGATCGTTTTCCCCGCGCCGTATACGCAACAAGTGATCCGTCACCCTTTTAGCATAATTCAGTTCATGACGCAGCTTTAAAAATAAATATGTAACGAAAACTTTATAAACCATTGAAATTCCCAAAAAGAAAATCCCAACCGTGTAGTGATACCCATTCATGTTTACATTGACAATTTCCCCGAAACGCGTCTCTGTATCTTTATCCATGTAACATAACCATAAAGTCGTAAAAAGAGACATTTGTACACACACATTAAAAACCTCATACCCCACGAACGCGGAAACACATGTTATGTTATGGTTGACTGCGCCATAAATCCCTATTAAAGAGAATATGCCCACTGGTGCCCCGTAAGGCAGGTGTAGATTGTATGAGAAAAACCCAGATACAATGTCCATAACCGCCGCAAAGTTGGCCCGTTGGACCGTCACGTCGAGTTTTGTCGCCAATTCTCTCACGTTGGAGCCCATGTGGATATAATTTCGGTAAATGTTTGCTTGTGACATCCTTAAATATCGTCGATATCATATTTCTCCTCCTCGAACGCGACCTCGTCGTCCGACGAATCTTCGTCCAAATCAAACTCGTTACCACCTGCATTGAACTTGGACGTGATTTCGCCATACTTGACGAGCGCCTGAACGTGTTCGGGACTATACTTGGCGATTACATCGCCCGTACTCGTGTCGAAATCACGCATACTAATGAGGATAATGTCCCCCGCGGCAATCCAAACCCGTTTCCTGAGTTTGCCGCGGATGTGGGCGGTGATGGTTGTCTTGTCCGGAAGCTCGACATCCAAGCGACAATCGCCCAACATCTTCGTAACCCGACCATATTCTTGGTCCTCGCTCTTAAATTCAACATTGCTAGTGTCCTCCTGTCCCATCTTCTTGCTCTTCTTGAACTTCTTACCACCCTTCGTGTTCTTCGGCATGGTTCTTGACTTATCTAGTATGCGACCGGTGACTTTATGTGGGTTGAAAAAAATGTACAGTGTCTATCTACACAGGTAACCATATACGTGAAACCAAGAATACAAAATGGCGAACCTCAGTGCCAAGGCCTCTCCGTTCGTTCCTCCGCCCCCGCCGCCATTCATCGACGAAATCGTTTACCTCACGGTCAATTGGGTCGGGTATGATGATAGAGACACCGAACTGTTCCAACTTCACAGGAGCAGGACCCCCTCGTGGATTTTCAAATATCTCATGGCCCCTAACCAGGTCATCGTTGGCGCTTCACAGTTCGGGGACGAACGGATTGCGGAGGTCGTCACCAAGTTATATTCCTACAGGTATACCGATGTGTGTAAGACAGGCGGGGTCGGTGTCACGCTCCATCGTCGTAAGCTTCTTCCCACGAAATTGTCCGGACTCGAATACACGTACCAAAATTCAATTGATATTCATAATCCAGTCCAGCGCCTCAAACCTATTATGGCGCCCCCGTTTCTTCGGACCTCGTACAAACAAAAGCTTTGTCAGTGATATTTTTTTGTTTGTATATGATAAATGATGCGCATGTACATTATCGTCGTTATCTTGCTCGTAGCTATTATCATATGCAAACAGATGCGTAAACGTGAATCCATGACGATTGACACTGTCACGGATGTCAGGAACATGCTCAGGAGCATTTCAACCATGTCGGCAGACGAATTTAAAGAGAAGTATGGCTTCGCAATGGGGTCTGAGGATTTTAATAAAATCGTTAATGTTTATTCCAAACCCGCAATGATAAACGCGAATGTGCCCGAATCGGTTCGTCTCGGTGTTGAAATTAACATTCTCGGCGGAAAATTCAAGCAAGCGCTCGCCGACCTAGAGGGATTCTAAAAAAATAACAAAAAATAATTTATTAAACCATGGGAAATTTAATAAAATACTATCTTTCTAACCATTTGATACTATTTTGTTTTTATTCGATATTGTCTTGTCTCCACGAGCGTAGCATACCCTTGAAATCAGATGTACTCAGTGCACCCAGGTCTTTGTACCCTTCGTATTTACAGAGCTTGTTGAATTGGTTGACCTTGTTCTCGTAGTCCTTACCTAACCCCAAGTCCGCGTACGTTTTATCCTTCGTTTCGTAATACACGTCCTTGTTACACTCCTCGTCTACAATCGCGTACCCGATGAGTGTTTGTAGATCTGCTATTTTTTTTGCCTCTTCCACTTCCTTCTGTTTCTCGCCTCCCAAGTTGCCTTGTGTGTATTCATAACCCACGTATGCAGCAACACTGGAAGACATGCAACACATCATGAGTATAAATACGAGCGCGCCGACATTCATCTTACCTATGGGTAATATTTAAAATTTGCGTGCGGCCACGTTCGTCCCCGTTGCAATTGCGCCCTGACCGGAAGGAGACAGAGCAACAAGTAATAAAACCACCATCAGCACACACGATACACTAGACGAAGCAATGAATGGTAAGGCCATTGCATCAAAAATGGAACTAATTCCCTCGGCGCCTTCCTTTATGGCTCCGCCTACACCCTGTGTCGACTCGCGCTCCTTCACCTTCAGTTTCTTCGATATGTCAGCGATGTATTTGTTCTCCGATATCTTCTCGCTGAAGTCCTGCATTGCTGTCGACGCCGTAACAGATGCCTGGAGATTAGCCCCCTGACTGAGAACCGAACCAATACAAGAACCCTCGATGACGAGTTCGTTCCCAACCATCTGAACCGACGATGCCATAGAGTTTAACCACTTTTCGTCGCGGAATGTCTGGTTCATGATATTTGTTATGTTCGTGTTTATGTTTGTCGTGAGCTCGGATTTGCCCCCAACGTCTGTGCTTATGCTCCCCCATCCAGTGCTTTTCTCTATGTCCATGACCACCGCATCTGCAATTTTCTGTTCATTGCTGAGTCCGACATTCTGAATAGATTCCATAACTAAATCAACACTCGCAGTGACGACTGCACTCGCCGAAGCAAGTTGACTGACATTGCATTCAACTGCATCTCCCTTGATTGTAATCGCATTGTCTATTATTTGAACAGACGATGCCTTGGAATCAGCCTGTGTTTTTTTAATATCGGTGTATATCTGCTCGGTCATCTGGTTAAGAGTTGAATTTAACTCCCGGCGGTCAACACCGCCTATGCCCATACTCCATAATGGTTCAGAATTCTTGGCGACGCATAGCGCCAAGAATATGAATAATACAGCCAGAAAGACGGCCAGTTCTCGGTTCATCTTCATCATGTTTATAGTATAAGCAGAAAATAATATCTCTTAAAAGTAGGAACATGAAGTATGTATTCGAGGGTTCGTATATATCGGAACCCCCTCCAAACGACCAAACTGTAAGTCCAGGGAACGTATGGTCAAGCGAAAAAGATATACAGGTGGAGCCGTGCCCTGGAGCAGACGACGGTGATATGGACACGGGGTTTGTCGAAACGTTTGCCGATAAGGATTTTAAAGGAAAAAGGAATGAATACCCCACGGGCCTCGCATCGCAAATAGCAAACGACTCAAGCCTAAGTGGCGATAAACTAACGTCCATCAAGAATGCCTGTCACGAAGTGACGCTTTATCAAGACAAAAACTTTGGGGGAGACACGCTTGTTCTCCCAAAAGGCGAATACCCGCGCATAGGGGATTACCGGTCCGGTTGGAATGACCGGACGGACTCGCTCGGACAGTGTAGAAAGGAAGTTCGGAAATGCGTCTGGAATAACATAGATGAAAATGGAATCAAAAACTTTGAACGGAACAGTGGTAAAACTCCCATATACAGGGACATGGTTGACACGCTCTGCTCGGACTACAAAAATGCCGGCGAATTTATGGATTTGAATGACCAGACGTGTTACCAATACAAAAACGATACCGATCTCATAAAGCGTCTGTGTTCTGAAGGTGATAACATTCACTCGAACGATAGGTGTAACGATCGTCTCAAAAGCAGGAACATCGAGCTGCACGATGAAATTTTTAGGAAATACTGTAAAAACAATCCGAAGGACGAAAACTGTTCGTGTTACAACAGTATTAACTACGTAGACGTGTGCACGGACAAAAAGACACCCATCAATTGTTCGAAGGCTTGTGTGGACGGGTACCTGGCACTGGACAAATGCACGACCGATTGTACTGATATAAACAAAAAGCTTGAAACGAACAAGTGTAACGTAGCATGTAAAACATTAACGACGGCCGGTACCGCGTGCCCAACCGGCTACGTTCGTGTGAATGGCATGTGTACGAACCTGACCATCGGAAAGGATAAGAAGTTCCCGGGGTGTGAACCCACAGAGGCCGCTACCAGTATAATTACAAACTACGACCCGTCGTCCAAATTAAACATGGCAAAATTCAGTTATTGCGGGACAGGTATGTGTGTTCCTCGCGATATCGGTAACAAATTCGTTCCTCACGATTTGGACTCGTGTAACTTTAAACCATGTGACCAGACGATTCGTAAACGGACTATCCTCGATAGTGCTGGTTTCATATTGGGATGCAGAAATTATGCCAAAAGGAACAAAGTAAAACTACCGTCGAGCTTCGACGCCGCGGCATCCGAACGGCTCTTGCGCGCCTACCAGGGACAGAAACAGTCAGAACAGACCTTTAAGGATACAAAGACACAACAAGAGGCAATCAAAACAAAACAAACGCGAAACAAACAAATTTTGATTGTTGTTATTGTTCTCATGTTACTGTCGCTCTCCATGGTGGGACTGGTTCTTTTGGTATAAATAATATTACTGTATACTAAACCAGGGCATGAGCTGTAAATGGCAAGGCTATAATGATGGAAAATGGACCAACTGGAACGGAACTACTCGAAAACTTAGTGACCTAAATGAGGGTGGTTCCAGTAAGTGGAACGATAGGCTTGATATAATTAAAGCAAATGAACACTGTGTAGCCATAAAACCTTTCAGGGATGACACCTTCGGCAGTAACCATAAACTTTTGGGTAACCGAAATTATGACGAAAATGGGACGGACAGTTGGGCCCTAGACCGTGTTAAATGGGAAGGCAGTGGTAAGAGCCTGAAAGACAGAATTAGTTCAGTTATAGTTCTTGGAACCCCCCGAGAAATTTGGGACCATTCTCATGGCAACGACTGGCAACGGTATTCTAAAAGGTGGTGCGAGAAAGATTTAAAAGGGCGCATAAATTCCCAGATGCGTTTTGATGCGAGTGCCAGAAGAACATGTGGCGAAGTTCATACCGACCTAACAGACAGATTATGCAACGATACTGAAAACCTAGAATTTAAAATTAAAAAAGGAATAGAAGACATAAATTGTCTTGACCTTAAATCCCTAAAAAATAAAGCTATAGACGTATGTGAGAAAATCTTTACACCTGACAGTACCCTATGTACCAAGGAGAACCTAGGCGAAGATTCATACAATAAAATAGCATCCAATTACTGTAAAGAACACCCAGAAGACGAATGGTGTGGGTGCCACAACGCCATCAACTATTCCACTGTTTGCCAAACACCCCTCCCGGTTACGCGTCCCAAAGGCGATGACGGGTGTAAGGACGGAGAAACCGAACAATCTTCTTCGGTCCCTGTGTTTATTCCGAATAAATACGCCGCCATAAACGTCAAACTCGATGGCGCCGGGTGTATTGGACGGAGTGATGAAAAGAAAGATAATTCATGGATAGCTAAGAACTATGCTAATCACAATTGTTCACAGGATTGGCAATTAATGAAATACGACCCAAAAACCAACCAATTAAAATTAAAGGGGAAGGTGGACGGCAAGGAACTCTGTTTGGACCACGCCCATTATGGTAGATATGAAAAGGGTGATGCAGTTCATTTTGGCGCGTGTCACGGGGGTCTAAATCAGAAGTGGAAATTCGACTCCAAGGGTCGTCTCAAAACATTCGATCCCGTCGCGAACCATTTGTGCCTGGATAAAGACGAAGTTAATACAGAGAAGCGACCGTTTATAATGTGGACGTGTAATGATAACGAAAACCAAAAGTTTACGTCCGATATTATCACCAAAGCGCTGTGTAGGTCCGAAAAGGATGCCCCGGGGTGTGACGTCAAAGAGTTCATTGAAAGCGTCGAACAACAAGCCGGCAAAGAAAACACCGCTGCCTTTTTTAACAGTGGTGGTGCAGGGTGTTTTTCTAATTACTGCGGGGCTGCTGGAGGTGGTACCTACCAACCCCCTAATTTGCAATGCACACAAAATTTACAGTTCTGTAAACTTGCGCAAACCGTAGAAGGGGCTGCGATAGAAAGTAATTTTACTCAATCATGTAATTTTTCAAAGCAAGAGACCGGCTCAGGTGGTTCGACCGTTAGCGCTGTCAAGCCGTCCACGGACTCCTCGACCCCCGCGGACTCCTCGGCCCCCGCGGACTCCTCGACCCCCGTGGACTCCTCGACCCCCGTGGATGACGAACAGGATGAGGACACCAAGAGTAACAACAACTATATGCTCATCGCGATCATGGTTTTGTGTATCTGTTTCCTGTTAATGGCGGTTCTAGGGGTTGCCATTATGTAAATAATAATATTGCTGTATATTAAACCAGCCCATGGTATGCAACTGGCAAGGAAGAGGACGTGGCGGCGTAAACGGCGAACCAACCGGCTGGAAGGGAACAGTTGACCGACTATCAAATTTAACGGGTGGCTGGAACGATGATATTGACTGGCTTCAAATGAATAGCGATTGTTTAGGTATACAGGGTTTCCAGAATACACATTTCGAGGGGGGTCAAAAGATTCTACGAAACATTAACTACCTCGAACCCCCCAATCAGGAGAGGGGGCACGTGGTTGGGGATTTGGCCAATTTTAAATGGGAAGGCACTAATTCTAGCATGAAAAACAAGATGAGTTCAATTAAAGCTATTAGTAAACCCAGTGATTTATGGGACCTAAAAAATCCTAATGCCTATGATCTGAGAGAAATGGAAAAAAGCTATTGTAAGAGAAATGTAAAAGGACGTATAAACACACAGTTACGAAAAGACGGTAAGACATGCGGTCAAGCTTATCCCGAACTAGTAGACCAGGTATGCAACGATACTAAAAACCTAGAATTTATGATTAAAGAAGGAATTACAGAAAAACCGTGTTTGACGATTAGAAACAAACAAGCCGAACTATATGAAATGTGTAAAAAAACCTTTACACCTAATGACCAACTATGTACCCCGGAGAAACTGAGCAGCCCCCAATGGTACACGCGACTTGCGTCTAATTACTGTAAAGACCACCCAGAAGACGAATGGTGTGGGTGCTACAACGCCATCAACTACCAAACTGTCTGTCAGACCCCTCTCCCGAGTGCGCGTCCCAAAGGACCCGACGGGTGTAAGGACGGAGAGACCGAAGAAGCTACCTCCTCTGGGTTTATTCCGAACAAATACGCACCATTAATTCTCGAATTTAAAGGTGCTGGATGTTTGGCACGGGGTACAAAAATGAACGACGACACGTATAACACAACGAACCTACCCGGTGATGGTTGTACAGATGATAAGGAACAAGTCATGTACGACCCAAACACAAAACAAATAAAATTAAAAGAAGTCATCGACGGTAAGCGATTCTGTCTAGACCATGCCCATTATGGCAATGTTGGTGCTGGTAATAAGGTTCATTTTCAAACATGTAGTGGTGGAAAGCACCAACAGTGGAAAGTGGATGACAAGAATAGAATTAAAGCACTCACGCCGGGTGCGGAGGGTTATTGCCTGGCTAAAAGCTATAACACCGCATCAAAGAACGAATTTGTAATGTGGACATGTGATGATCAATTAAACAAAAAGTTTAAGTCCGATATTATTGCCAAAAAGATGTGTGTAGGACCCGGAGGGGACGCCCCCGGGTGTGACGTCAAAGGTTTCATCGAAGACATCGAACAGCAGGCCGGCAAAGATAAAACGGCCAGTATGTTTAACCGAGGCGGGGCCGGGTGTTTTTCCAGTTTCTGCAAACCCGGGGAGAACACTTACCAACCTGGTTTGGAATGTACACAGGTTATGCAGTTCTGTAATCTTTCTCAAACTGTCGAAGGTTCCACGTTAGAAAGTAATTTTGAACAGAAATGTAATTTTTCGGAAGGAGATGTCGGTTCGGGTGGTTCGACCGTCGAAACTATCAAACCGTCTACTGCCCCCTCGACCCCCGCGGACTCCTCGACCCCAGCGGACTCCTCGACCCCAGCGGACTCCTCGACCCCTGTGGATGATGAAGAGGATGAGGATGAGGACACCAAGAGTAACAACAACTATATGCTCATCGCGATCGTGGTTTTATGTATCTGTTTCCTGTTGATGGCAGTTCTAGGGGTTGCCATTATGTAATTCATTAATCTTATAAAAATTTTCATTCAACATCCCTCTCGCATCAAAACTAACTAATTTTTGATGTGTTAGATGTTGTGCCGCGTATGCATGATCCACGGCAACCCGTTCGTTCGCGGGGCGTGGTCGGTGGCCCGCCGGTCCGAGGTGGCCCGCCGGGCCGAGGTGGCCCCCGCCCCCGAAAAAGGTGCGTAGATTCTACCCGCATGCGCCGGGCCCTGGTAAGTCAAACCACGAAATGAGTTCCCCCACGCCCACGCAGATGGCGAGCGTCCACCACGCCTCCGACGACG
>Ga0181400_1000909_pt1 | contig 12613 bp, 14 predicted proteins | sample 23SPOviralmetaG_FD_130129 | JGI IMG/M metagenome (GOLD analysis project Ga0181400, IMG submission 130129) | Marine viral communities from the oligotrophic San Pedro Time Series (SPOT) site, San Pedro Channel, CA, USA - 23 SPOT_SRF_2011-06-22 | ecosystem: Environmental > Aquatic > Marine > Strait...
GTAGTGATACAGACTTACGTTTGGCACACGATACTAACGCAGGGTTAATTGACGACGAAACAAAGTACCTTACACTTGCTGACGGAAACGTTGGTATTGGTACATACGAACCACAAGGTAAACTTGATGTCCAAGGTGAAATTTTAACATCAGTTGGTATTGTTTACAATCCATTGACTACTGCTGAAAGAGACTCTTTAGGAGCAGTTGCAGGTGTAACAGTATTTAATGCAGATGTACAAAAACTACAAGTGTATGTCGATGACACTGGACTTGCAGGCGGCGGCGCATCTAACTCAACACCAGGATGGTTTGACGTTTATTAAACTTTTAATTGGCTAACGCCATTTAGCCTTTCAGCATATAATCTTTCAAGACAGTCGCTTTTAGCGACTGTTCTTGCTTTAATAGTATCTTGACATTGATTGAAACACGGTCCGTAATGATAAGGACAACTTATAGTCTTTTTATATAAAGAATGAAATAAGTTTAATTTCATATACAAATGTAACACATCACTCTTGTTTAGTGCTGCAAAAGGACGTACCTTAGTATAAGTTTCAAACTGTTCAACATTGTCTGTATGCACTATTTGATCAAACCCAATAGTATCTTGTATAAGATCTTTATCATAATCATGCAATATGACTTTCATGTTTATTACACTAGGAAATATACTGTACCCACTATACCAAACATTTGCATTGTATGTTTCTAATATCTTCAAGCCTAATTCTTGTTCTATAATAGGTTTGGCTTCTAAAGGTTTTTTAAGATTATATTTTTTCATAATCTCTTTTTGCTGAGATTTATTCCAGTATTCAATTATATGCAAAGGCTGTTTTTCAGTAAGATTTTGTACGTACTGCATTACCTTAGCAGCCTGTACAGATTCCGGTGTCCATCCTTTAGATGCAGCAACTTCTTCATCTGCTGTAAACTTACTAATAGTGTACGCTATAATTTTAACATCAGTCTTTTCATAATATTTGCATAATAGATAAAGTAACAGAGTACTTTCTACTCCGCCAGAATAACTAACTACAATATTCTTTACATCGTTTTGTGGAAAGATTATTTCTTCAATCATGTAAATCAAACAATAAATGTAATCTAGTAAACTTGTGGTTAGCATTGAATGCAGTGTGAGGCTTTGTTGTATCTACTAAAAAGGCACTGCCATCTGCTGGCATATGAAACACTGTTCCATCAACAACCATCATGCAATTTTCATTAGTAACAATAGGAATATGTATACGCATAGATGTATCGTTGTGCATACTCATTACCTTTTTATGCTGCAAAGACATTAATCGTACTCTACCAATTTTATACTTACTACATATTTCATCATATACTGCTTTGATATAAAAATCTTTGATATCATTATTAAACTCAGAAAAATCTTTTTCAGTTAGTTTTATTTGTTTTTCAGTAACGTCACTTCCATTAAATTGGTAAGTCAAACTTCCGCAACCTTGATACCATTTATTTTCGTTTATAAAATTAGTATGAGTTAAACTAATTTGATTATGATTTTCGTGAAGTCCTATATTTTCTAGTAGGAAATTACATTCTTTAGATAACTGTTCTATGTCAAAATAAAAATCAAGTTTGTCGTAAATCATTCATTTTCCTTTCCATACCTATATGTCCATCTATCCAGCAGTCATCTATTACGGTAAATCCATGTGCTTCTGCCCAATCATAATGTGTATGCCTTATCCATCCAAACAAATTATCTGTACTATCCAAGCCTTTGAAATCTATCCATGCTTTGCGTAATAATTGCCATCCTAAACCTACGCCTCTATATTCTTCTCTTATATTTAATGTCCTATATCTAACATGAGATTCATTCCACTGCACTAATTGCGTAGCGCCTATAAGTTCGCGATCAGGAGTATACATACCGTATGCAGTGCGCTTAGGGCCACTGTAGGGCGTTGTATGCGGTCCTAGGTACCGTATAACTTCAACTATACGCTTGTTAGGATCTTTAAAATGATCTACTTCGATCCAGTAGTCCTTTAGAGTATCAAAATCTATTTGCTTTACTTTCATGGTTTTGGTACTCTAGTTGCTCTAAGGATAGAATCTTTGTCAAACGGATATGATACTAATAATGGTGCTACACCAAGTCTGTTAATAAATCCATCTCTACTAAAGCCTTTCCACTTGTCGTCAGTTGATGTACATAAATGCACACATGGAGATGCGTCCACTTCTAATACTTCTGCAATTAGTTTTTGCTTTACATGATATTTACAATACATATGATCAGGTGTAAATATTTTCATTAGTTGTATATGTGTGCCTGCACTAATATGATTAATGTAGTTGTATTGGTTTAATAATTCCATAGGTGATACACCATCTGTGTTATGATAACATAGTCCAATTTTACATTTACCAGTTGCAAAAGTTTTACTGTGCGAAAACGCAACCATCTTAATTGCAGGATGACTTACATCAACAGGAGGTAAATTGCTTATTCCAAAATATGCCATGTCAACAAATACTGGTATGTCAAGTGCTCTACATATATCAAGTGCCTGTTTCATCAACGGGTGAGTAGATCCAGTGGCGCTAAAAGGAAGACTTATTATAAGTTTTTGCCCTTTGCTTAACTGGTTAACAAAGTCTATTACAGTAGCACCTGTGTCTCTATGAAACGGATATTCTCCTCTAAACACAACAGTTTCGCCACTATACATTTTTTCAAAGTTTGAAAACGCACCTGTTACTCCATCAGTTACACTTACTTTTTTAAAAGTATCTAAACCGTTAATAACAAAATTTTTACTAGAACGAATCCAACGGTCATATGTTTCTATGAACTCATCTTTAAAGTCTAGTATCCAACTTGTTTTTGTGTTGTGCATTACGGTTTGAACATCTGGATCTATAATAGGTAAAGGTTTATAAGTAATCATAACAATCTCTTTAATTTATCTGGTAAAGTATTACTAATTTTACTTAACCAAACATCATAACTTTTAAGTTCCATTTCGATATTGTGCGGCCTATACTCGCACCATTTAAAATCAAAAGCAATAGGATGTCCGTCTCTAATTAACAAATTGCTCAAACTACCGTTACACTTAAATACATTAAGACTTTTAAAGAACTTATACATTTCTACTATATGTTCTTCAATGTCAGGATACAAATCGTGCATTGTATCTTTTATATCTAAAAGAGTTTTGCCTTCGTATGGTTGTGTAATAGTACGTGTTTTATAATCAATATCTATTGTATCTATAGTCCACTCAGACTGCCCTCTAAATCGTTCTATCCAATAAACTTCATTATCCCAAAACCTTTTTATTTCTGCTTCTGTTTTTGTAGTCGGCTTACCGCTTACAGTTATAGCATTAGGTTTAAACTGCCTTGTCACTATTTGCTGTTCTTTATCAATTTTTACTTCCACAACTGTTCCTAGCCCGTAACAGTCAGTTTTGTAAAGTTCAAGCATCAGTATTCACCAATATTGTTACACCTTCTTTTGTTGCATTAAAATTACTCGAGCAATGTAGATGTTCACTGCTGAATTGCATAACATAACCCAACTGCCATGGTATCCTATGAGCAACAGTTAAATGCTTAACTGTTTCATAAGGTAAGTGTGTAAGATAGTCATAATAAAAGTCTTTATCTAATTCATTGTTAGACATGCCTTCTACTTCATTATAATTAGATTGACGTTTATTATACACAGGATCTGGCCAATAGTTATATATGCTTCCTACCATAAAATGAGAAGCATCGCCGTTGTAAGTCTGATCAAATATAACTGTGTTAAATGAAGGATGAAAATTTAGTGGAATAACAATATTGTATGTAGGCTTGTCACCTTCAGATTCTCTACCTGTATCTGTATGTACATGAAAAGGATTAGGCGAAGACCAAAAATTACCGCCTGTTATTTTTCCTTCTATACCTAACAAATCTAATATCCATGTAAACTTTTCTTTTGGTAGTTTCCAGTTGACAACTCCGTGATGCTTTTCTCTACGCTCGCACGAACTACGGAGATCACGTATTTCACTAATATGGGTTGTTTCTAATATTTTATCGTACTTAATCATCTTTTAATCTCACAACATTACTGAATAGTCTGTTTTTAATTTTGGTAATAGGAATGTCAGCAGCACAAACACATGCTTGCTTAGTGCATTCCAAAGGCGCAGTTCCTAATTCAAAATCAGTATATATACTACCAAATTGTTTGACTCTACAACTTGCATTATATACATCGCCATTATCTAGAATTTTTAAACTTGTTACACCGCTCCAACAAAGCCAACCTTCAAAAAAGTTTTCTTTATCCATTAAAACTTCGTTTTTGTTTTTTGTCATTATCTTTATAGCATCTTCTGAATGGTAGTATGCAATGCTATCGTGCTTAAAACTTACAGGCACTTGTGCTAGGTATTCTTCTTCTACATCACTATAGTAACCTTTGTCTTGAGCCCAGTCAACCTTGCCTTTGCCAGTTTCTTGATCGTATTCTAAAAACACGTATGTTGCTACAGTATCTTCAAATGGCTTTGTCCAACGTGTTATACCTTTTTCCAAATCACCTTTGTGGAATGCAGGACGTATGCGTCTTACACTAACTGCAATATTGTGGCTACGTAGATCCTCTATAAGTTCTTTTGCTTCGTCTAAGACAGTAGGTAACATCATCATATGCACAGCAATTTTATCTAAATGCGTCTGGGCAAGGTCTTTTATATTATCAGGCACACGCTCTACTTTACCATACTCAAAATGATAACTAAACGTGATATGGTCTACATACTCTACTAATTTCCTATAATAATTAGCACTACGACTTCCATTTGTAGTAATTGCAATGTGCGTAACTTGCTGTTTAGATTTTGCGTGTTTTACAAATTCAATAAGATGCTTACATAAAACAGGCTCGCCGCCAGTAATAGCAAGATGTATTTCCTTGTTTGTCTTTTCGCATAAACGATCAATAGTTGAATTCATAACTTCTAAACTAGGAAAGCCATCAGTCTTGTTGTGTACGTACTCAGTACAGTAAGAACAATTGAAGTTACATTTTTTAGATAACATCCATTCAACTCTTACTACGTTATCACGCTTCTTATCTTGGTATTGTATTGCAACTATATCACTCATCTTCAATCCAATGTCTATGATTTAAAGATCTTACTTTACGTGTAAAAATTTCAGGTCCACAGAAACAACTTTCTTTTGTACACACTACAGGATCAGTTGGCCAATCGATGCTTTCATAAATGTTACCAAGAGGTTTTCCTACACCGCAACTACCTCTATTCAATGTTCCATCAAACCAAACTTGAAAATAATCTAAGCCTATCCAGCAATGCCAATCCTTAAACTGATTTAGTCTTGTGTAAATCATATAGTTTCCGCTAGGTACTTCAACTTCTTTTCTGTCTTCATTGAGAGTTACACCTAGCATTTTCTTTGCTTGTTTAGGTTCATTGTCTCCTAACCATTCTACCATTTCATTTGTGTATGCCATGGCTGCTGGATCAAAGTCTGGTGATGCTGCTTTCACACGGATCTCACGTAAACTATAAAACACGTTATGTTCCTTAAGAAATGCAACAACACGTTTTACTCTTTCAAAATGCACTGCATGGTACATTACTTGTACTCTTATTTTCCTACCGTACTCGTTATGCAACTTTTTAATTTTATCAAGTAATTTATCATCGTCTGCATATTCAAAATGATAACTTATTGTTATATGATCATTCCATTGCATAAGACGTTGGAAGTAAGGATAATTGCGTGTACCATTTGTAATAAATCCCACACGGTGAATTTTCTTTTCAACTTTAAGCCATTTAATAAAATCTATAAACTGCGGAATAATACTAGGCTCGCCGCCGCTAAAATCAAAGAAGCAGTTTTCAGGTGGCACTTGCTTAAAAATATTTTCAGCACCTAGTTTAAGTTTTTCTAAAGTAGGGCGTTCGCTTGTTTTGTCATGTAGTAATTCGCTACAATAGGAGCAGTCATAATTACAGCGTTTGGTGACAAACCAATTAAAGTGTTTATACTTTTTATACTCGTTTTCTGTTCGTTTAACCGCTACTAAATTGTGCATTTATATTCCAAAAACTATCTTTTCTATTGCTATCAATAGTATCTATCCATTTTACAAATTTATTCCAGTCAGTCTGGTTTGTTTTAAGTGCATTTACTACATGCGAAAGTTCTTTATACGGTTCGAGTCTTTGTATGGTTTTATGTTTGTTATCGTTACTTAACACATCTATACTCAACCAATCAGGCTTTGTCAAAATCCTAAACAAAATATCTCCATTTGCCCAGTCTAATATATCAGGAAGATGATACACATTTAAAACACTTACAACACAGTTGAAACTTACTTTGATACCCATATCTACTGCTTTAGAAATATTCGTATCTAACGTAGACCAATTGCTGTGATAGCGTATATAATCACTTACTTTTCCTACACCGTCTACACTACAAATGAATTCAATGTCTTTAAACTTATTCCAGTAGTCTTTAAACTGAGTAGGATCAACAGTGTTATTCACAACGTAAACTAATGTTATATTTTCAGCAACTCCGAAGTCTATCAATTGCTGCAATAATTTAATATGCTGCGGCATTATAGTAACTTCTCCGCCGTGTAGTTTTACACGTTTTAGATTTTTTACTAAGAAGTATGTAAGTTCAATATCTATTTCATCTTGTTTATTTGTAAAACTCTTGCCAAATGCTTTTTGTTCTTCTGCAATCCATTTTGAACTGTTGTAACTATTACAAGTCACACAGGCTAGATTACATAGATTGCCCATATATATTTCTAAACTTTCAAGTTGAACCTCATTGCCTTGTTCTCTTTTATTCCAAAGCATACGATGACTAGTGCCACCTTGTTCTTCATGCATGACACAAGTTGCACATCCATTAGGTGTTTTCCTTACAAAATCAAATTCGTCACTATGAAAAATATCTCCTGCTTGACTAAGACTATCAACTTTGTTATTTAATTTTGTCTTATCATACCAGCAGCATGGTCGCACTACACCGTTTTGTATATATGCATTACGGTATGGTGCCATACACCATGTCATTTAAAAAATCCTGTAAAACTAGTACGCATGTTAGAACCGGCTGCTTGATCAACACGTTCTACTTTGTGAAATACCTTTTTAATAATTACAAGTCTATTAGGTAACGGTGCATACCAACTGCCAAATCCTGGAGTGTGTACGCTGTTGTTTGTTTCAAATACTGTAAGGTTGTTTCCAAACTCATCCTCTGTTGTATGGTCTGCTACAAGAAGATTGCCGCCCCAATTTGGCTCCCAATGACTATGCACATAGTAACTATAACTGCTCCAACTGCTATAGTCCATATGCCAATCAATTTCAGCACCTGCTCTATACGAATGCACCATTAAACTAAACTTATCACATTTGACAGGATTAAGATCCGTCATTGCTTTAAAAAACTTAGTAAACTTACCTTCTGGTTTATCGCTCCAGTATTTGCGATTTGTTTTATAAATGTCACCAGTGTTAAATTTATATGCAACATCTGCACCATGCTTGACTAATTCGTACTCGTGATTCATTGCTTCAGTTTGCATTTCAAAAAAGTCATCAACATTTAAAAAATTATCAACGACAATAATATTATGATCTTCAAAATATCTCATTTTACATTCTCTATTCTAGGTCCAAACCTTTTATTGATTTTTGCTAACGATGTTTTTAAATTACATTTATTTTCACACTCAACATATGTTTTCATAGGATCTTTCCAGCCGTCAACTATGTCATTCCAATACGAACTGTTTAAAACATCATCTAACGTTTTGCTTCTTAAATTAAATTCATGTTTATGCTTAACAAATAAACTATCATTCCATAGTATCTTTTTACCACTTTTACTTGTTCGCTGACCAAAAGGATGACTTATCCAACTACAAGGATATAGTATACCTTCTGCGTCTATATATAATCCTCTGTCACCAGCAAGGCACAACGGATATACAGGAGCATTATCAAAGTCACTCATTGAAAAAACTTGTTCTGACATTTGTGTATGCCACTTAGTATCAGGCAGTTCACGTTTTGTAAATCCTAATCTCTTATCTCTAGCACTGTGGCTAAATTTGCTTTCATATCCGTCACTAGGTTGTAACGGATCATAGCCTAAATCTTTATCTATATAATTAGGTACTTGATTTCCAAATAAACTACTTTGTACAATGTTAAAATTATCTACTTTGTAACTTTGAGCAAGGTCTTGTATACGATCAAGATGCTGTTCGTTAAAACTAAAAACTATAGTACTCCACGTAATGTATACATCTTTGTTATTTTGTCTTAGTGTAGATATACCATTTGTTATACTATCAAAATTGCTGTTTACACGATACTTGTTGTTAGACTCCTGGTCCCACCCGTCTATACTAAATGTTACATGATCATGTTTGTTCAATATACTTGCTAGTTTCTCCCACCATTCTGATGTTTTATAACTTCCGTTCGTTACAATGCTTAAACAGATATCAGGTTTTTGTATTTTTAAGTATTCGCATATTTCTAATAGTTCTTTACAGTAGATAGGATCACCTTGTCCACCGCATATGAGTATCTTTGATGTATTTTCAATTACTTCCTTTGTAAATACATTTTGTATAAAATCTAGATCTAATTCTGTAACAACAAACTTGCCAGGTTTTTCTGTACGTGGACAGCGTGGACATGCTAAACTACACTTACTACTTAATTCTAGATGCCAATAGAACTTTTGATGCCTTAACATTAAGTTTTATCACCTTCAATTTTTCTATTGCTATCTTCTTTACCACTAAAGACCATAAGTTTTCCTGCATTACTAAAATTATCTTGTATGTATGTAATTGCTGTTTTCAAACGCTGTTCTCTAACCTCTGCATTAATAACTTCGCCATTAGGTAAGGTTCTACTCCAAGGACGATCCATTTTTTCTTCTGCTGTGCCTAGTGCATCTTTAATGTCTAGTTCTTCTATTTGTTGATATAATCCTGTGCCAGTGCTTATGTACAATTCATTTACAACTGCTCTGTCAACTACGCTATCAAGTCCGGATTCGTGGATTAGTTTTAACATATCCATAGTATCTTGAAAATCTTTTTCAGTCTCGGTTGGATATCCTACTATGATTAGAAAGTTTACATTCATATTATACTTTTGACACATACGCAATGTGTAAAGTATGTCTTCGTTTGTTTCTGTTTTGCCCATATGCTTTCGAATTGTGTCGCTGCCTGACTCAACACCAATTTTTAATCTATAAAAACCTGCTTCAGCCATTAGTGCAAAATCTTCTTCTGGGGCTTGTTTTTCTGGACGTATTCTATAAAAACTTACAATCTTAGGTTTGTTAAATGGGCGCATCCTGTTTAGGTCAGCAAGCCTTTTTATTAATCTACGGAACTCTCTGAGACTTCCATTAATCAAACTGTCTCCAAATTCAATTACCGCAGTTTCATGTTTGTCCTGCATGAAGCGTATTTCTTCAGCAAACTCCTCACCATCTTTGAATCTATATTTCATCATAGTAGGAACATTGCAAAAACTACAATCAAATACACATCCTCTGCTGCCTATCAAATATAATCTATTTTCCTTGCCTTGTTTTTTGAAAAACTCAAAATCACTATCACTAAAATCTGGATAAGGTAATTTTTTAAATTCTTCAGGACTTATAGCGTGTGGTACTTTGGTATTAAGACTAGGGTGGTCAAATTTACCTTCAAGCATATTTACAAATGCTTCTTCTCCGTCACCCACTACGTGATAATCTATTAATCCAGCATCAAACAATCCGTCAGCAACTTCAATTGTAGCACTGCCTCCAAGTGCAATAGGTGTAAATGGTCTTCTAGCACGTAACCTTTCACATATTTTATATGTAAAGTACTCACCACTCCATGTGTGTATGCTGAGTCCTATCAATTTAGGATCAGTTTCTAAAACTTCGTCTATCCAACTATCAACATGATGATAAACATCGTACCTTTCCTCAAACGCTTTATCAAAAACAGTGTAAGGCCAAGACTTTTTGTCATCTTCAAGTAAATGGTATGAGAAATTTACGCTAGGATTAAAACACTTTACAGTAAAGCCCTTGCTTTGAGCGTATGCCTTGAGAACTCCCGGCCCTAAATGAGGACCATTTAGCAACAAAGGGGGCATACTGATCAAAGCACAATCAATCATAAAACATAAACCTGTTTCTTGGGAATAATTCTAAGAAGTTTTTTCCAGTTCTTGTATCATATTTATCTAGCCATTGCTTTGCACTATCTATTTCTTCCCATACAGGAGGTCTATGATTCATGCTACCTAGTAAGTCTAACACATGTGTTTTATATTTTTCGTGCTGATAAAAGTTTTGTTCCTTTATCATGTCTATTGCTGCGTTTAGTTTATAACCATAACTTTGAACATAGAAATGCTCAGGTTTTCCTACATAGTTATAGTGCGGCTCTACATTTGTCCATCCTTTACGATGTATAAATTCCATCATTTCTTCTAAGTAAACAATGTTTGTAATGTTTAGCGCAATATTACAACGCATCCTTCCGATGTTAGGATGATCATGAAACTTTTCCATGAAACTATCTAAATTGCGTTCCATTACATCCCATTTTAAGTTTTCACGCAGGTATTCTCCTCTAGCACCAACTGCGTCAATGCTAAATCTATAGTATAGGTTGTGTCCTAAGTCTAATACTCTTTGTATTTTGTTTTCAAAGTTTTGTCTGTATGTATCATTGAAGTACATGTTAGTGCTAAAACTTAATGTCTTAAAGCCATCTGATATAGGTTTGTTTATAACAAGATCAAATATTTGGTCAAACTCTTTAACTAATACAGGCTCACCACCAAACATTTGAAATGTTTTTATATCTTTGTAATTTCTGTCAGCAAACTCTAAGATTGCCTTTGCAACTTCCGGGCCACGTAATGGACCAAGTTTTTCTTCAGGCATAGGATCAATTGCTTCCCAAAGACTGCTACAATTTGAACTACAAAATATACAACGCTGATTACATAGATTACTAAATTTAATTTCTAGTATCTTTGGTGCCTTTATTAGAGTTTGATCTACATTATGTGGTACAGTGTCAGTTCCTAAAACTTGCCTATAACTCTTACTGCCTTGATTTTCACTTTCCCAGCAGCGCCAACATTTACTATGTTGAATGTTATCTCTAAGTTCCTTGCGTTGTGTAAGAATATCTTCGTGATTATAGAAATTAAGATCAGTAAGTTTTTGATAATCATTACGGGGACAAGTTCTATACCATCCAAATCCTGTATCTATACTATACATTTCCCATGGAAAACTACACACAGTATTCATAGTTGTTTTATCTCCGTAATGTTACCGTGGTTGACTGAACATTTTTTCCAGCATTCACGAGAAATTTTATCTCCAGTTTTCCAACTGTGCTCTAGTATATATTTAAAGTATTTGTGGTTTAGTATCTGCTCGATTGAGTTTTTACTAATATCATTAAAATCTTCGCCGTGTTCGTTTACAATATCTATAACACTTTGATTCATAGGATAGTATTCGCTAATATAACTACACGGCCATAACTTACCATTAAAACTTAGAAACATTTTGTTTGCGTTTTTAAAACTACAACTAATGTTTGGAGTTTGCGGTTGTGTTTCTAGATAAGACTCGTGATAGTTATGCACATATTCTTTATTACTAGGTATACTTATAATTTTTTCTTTGCCATCTATTGCAGTATAATGGAAATCATTGTTTCCCTTGAATCTATTTGTTTTACGTATTTCAAACTTTTTAAATCCTATACTATCTGCCAATTCCTTAGCAGTTGTTACTTGATGCTCGTTGTGTGCAAATACAAGATAATCCCATATAGCATAACCGCCAGATGCTATAAATGTTTTTGCGTTGTGCATAATTTTAGAAAAGTCTGTGCGTTGTCTATAAATGTGATTTGTATCTTCTAATCCGTCAATACTAAAGATAACACTGTCTGTATATGTTGCTAGTGACTTCCAAAAGTTAGTTGAGCGTAAACTTCCATTTGTATATACAACTACCTTAGCGTTAGAATTATCTTTAATATACTTGAAAAATTCTAAACACTTTGGATGTATAAGAGGATCACCTAGTTTTCCATTAAATATGAATTGCTTCATATTACTTAATACAGAAGTATCAAATGCTAATTTAAAAGCGTCAATTGATAGATCACTAAGAGGCATTTCTTTATTAGGGTGACGTGTTTCCCAATGCCCCTTATCCCAGTCGCCGTGGAATCTACTGCACATAGGACATGCTGCATTACATTTAGTTGTTAGTTCAACACTCAAATAATGTAGTTCGTTAGGTGCTAGGTACATCAAGTTTCCTTTTAGGAATTTTTGAATCAGCACTACTTACGCAACTATTAGTAATACAAGGTGCTGGTGCATCAAATAATTTAAATCCTGTTTCAATGTTACCTAGGGGAACATCGTGGCAACTGTAACTACGTTTTACACTTCCATCAGGTTCACGTATGATAATACCTTGATATCCTGCA
>Ga0181400_1000910_pt1 | contig 12606 bp, 8 predicted proteins | sample 23SPOviralmetaG_FD_130129 | JGI IMG/M metagenome (GOLD analysis project Ga0181400, IMG submission 130129) | Marine viral communities from the oligotrophic San Pedro Time Series (SPOT) site, San Pedro Channel, CA, USA - 23 SPOT_SRF_2011-06-22 | ecosystem: Environmental > Aquatic > Marine > Strait...
ACGGTGCACTAACAGCAACAGACGGTAAAATATCACCAGATCAGCCAGATGCTATTAAACAACCTTGGATAACTTATAGACAGGCATTAAGAGATTTACCAGCAACTTTTAACTACGGTGATGCGGATGAAATTGAAGCATGGAAAGTAAACATGCCGGCGACACCAGAGGATTAATATAAAATGGCAGGCTTAAGAACATTATTAGGAATAGGAGCAGGCGGCGGGTCAGCAGCCATAACCGAAGTTCATATATTCAACACCAACAAGACATCCCAAAACAATGGAGGCCAATGTTGTTTGTTTACAATCCCAGCAGGCGTAACTTGGCTAGGTGTAGAATTATGGGGCGGAGGCGGCGGTGGCGCTGGACACTGTTGCTGTAAGTCAGGATGGCCTGGAGGCTCAGGATCGTATGCTAGAAAAATTATGACAGGTTTAACACCTGGTGATCAGTATACTATGTGTGCAGCTGGTTCAACTGGATGCAGTCAACAAGATTGTCAAGGATGTGTAGGATTTCCAAGTTTTGTAAATATTAACGGCGGCGCAGTGCAAGTTTGTGCATCTGGCGGTGGCAAAGGCTACGGCAGATGCTATTTCCAAATTAACTGTACTTGCCAATTTTGTACCCAATATCAATGTGGTAGCTGGACAGGAACTTTCGGAATGTGCGGTGTAAACGGCACAGCAAAAGGAAGTCCAATGTGTGGAGCAAATGCACAAGGCTACATGCCATCTGCACCATACACACCAGGCGGCGCACGAGGAACAATGTCCTATTGCACTCACAACAGTGGTGTTGGCGTAGGCGGCAATGCACAATGGCCCGGAGGCGGAGGCGCAAGCGCAGTAGCAAGTAGTACAAGCATGGTATGCGGAGCTCCAGGCGCTGGCGGACTGATATCAATTTATTATAGTGTAGCTTCATAAGGAAAGAGTATAAATGGCAAATTTAAGAGATTATTTATGGGGATATGAAGAAGGAACTGCAATTGTTCCCGGAGAATTTACAGTTGCTAACTACGACTTAGGCAGAGCTAACGGAGGTTGCTGCTGCTTATGGACAGTACCAGCAGGAAAAAGTTATGCAGTTTTTGAAATGTGGAGCGGCGGCGGAAGCGGCGGCGGAACATGTTGCTGTCAACAAGGCGGCGGCGCAGGATCTGGTGGATATGCAATTAAATCGACAAGTGTAAACCCAGGCGATACATTTACAATTTGTGCTGCTAGCAGTAATAGATGTGTAGATCCTAGTGAAGGAAACGGCGCAGAAGGCTGTTCAAGCTGGATTTGCAGTAACGGTGGCGGCGGTAGTCCATCATGGAAATTCTGCTTGTGCGGTGGCCGAAATGTATCAGTATGTCGTCGATGCCAGTTCCATGGTAATTGTTACGACTGTTGTTCAATGTGTTTCTGTTGCGGAGGCAGAGCTGGATGCAGTAGTTCAAATGCAACACCAGATTTGCACATCGGCGGAACAAATGGCGGTATACACCCCAACCAATATTGCTTCGGTAATGCATATTCAGTAACAGCAAATGCTCCATTTACAGCAGGCGGGTTCCGTCCTGGTCCGGGCAATTGTAGATCATGGCACGGCAATTGTGGTTGTGGAATGTTCCCAGGAGGCGGCGGACTTTCTTCAAATAAATATGATAATCAATGCTGCGGCGGCGAACGCGGCGGTGGAGGCATGGTATATGTCCTCTTTTACTAATAGGAAACAATAATGGCAACAATTACAAGAGAGTTTACTTACAACGTAACTGATGATCAGTATTCGCAAACTAACAACGATAACTCTACAGCAACAATAACTTATGAAGGTCCTGATAAAAAATATATTATAATTGACAGGACTACAGGAAAAGTAACTGGTAGAACTATCGAAGAAGATACTTGGCAGGATGGCGAATTTAACAATCAGCCAGACAACGATTATGCTGTAGAAGTAGATTGCAATACTAATCCCCTTATGTGTTCTTTATTCCCACAAGGTGGAAGATTTGATGTTGAAGCACTGCCAACTTCAAGTGAAACTATTCCAGGTTCGGCAATACCTTATGTCAGAAATGACCCAATGTTGCCAGATCATGTATACGAAAAAGAAGAAATTATGTATGATTTTGCAGCTGAAAGATTTGTTGAGCCATATCCTTGGCATCCCCCAATTATGACCTGGGCAGATTTTCTTACTTTAAGAAACAAAGCTTTGCACAATGCAGATCATCGATTAAGCGAAGATCTACCAACAGGTTTGTATAACTTGGTAGCTAAGTTTAAAAGATATTTGAGAGAACTTCCGGAGCATTGTGGAGCATCATGGATTATAACTGCATCAGCAGCTGGCTCAGGATACAGTGTCGGTGACGGTATATTAATATCTGATCCTGCATTTAAAAACGGTACCAGTGCAGCAGATATTTTGTTAACTGTGTCAGAAATTAGTGAGACAGGCGGAATTGTAAAGTTTACAAGTTCGGCCAAACACTGCTATAATTATCATCCTTTGGCCGGATCATATACAGATGTTTTTTACACAACAAACTCTGCAGGTTCTGGTGCAACATTTAATATGTCTAAAATTGCAACTGTGCCACCACACAAAATTACAATGATTAGAAATCCAGTTGAGAGTAACGATCAAAGGGATGGTCATTCAAACGCATTAGATAGTTATCCAGACGCAGATTAATATCTATTAAAATCTATTATTAAAAGGCGCATTTTGCGCCTTTTTTTAGTTCAGTTTACTTCCGTTTCAAATATGCCGACTAATAAATAAATGCATAGTTAACTTAGAATGGAATTAAATATGTCAAGAAATAAAGCGTTTTTTATTAACGGCGGCGCCGGTCGTGTAGTATGTAGTATACCTGCATTAGAAAAATTTGCAGAAGAAAATCCTGACAATAATTTTATTATTGTGTGCGAAGGCGGCACTGATTTTTATAAAGGCCATCCATTATTACATGCAAAAGCATATGACGTATGGCATAAAAATTTGTTTGAAGATAAATTGAAAGACATGGAATTAGTAAGTCCTGAACCATATAGGGTTTGGGAATACTACAATCAAAAAGCAAATCTAGCACAAGCATATGATATTGAAATTAATAACAAAGGTGTGCGAGATCTTCCTAAACCCACAATAAAACTTAGCAAGCAAGAAAAAATTTCAGCAGCACAAGTGGTCAAAGAAGTAAAAGATAAAACCAACAAAGAAAAAGCTATAGTAATACAACCGTTTGGACGTGGCGTAATAAGTGAAAATGGAATAATTACAGACTTTAGCGGAAGAAGTTTTGAAGCAGCTACCGTTGTTAATCTTGTAAAAGAATTATCTAAAGATTATGCTATTATTTTTATGGGCGAAGTTGCAATAGAATTTTCAAAACATGGAATATCAGAACCAGTTGCAATTCCTCAAGGCATTGATCTAAGAACATGGACGGCGATTATTGATCAGGCTGATTATTTCTTAGGGTGCGATAGTGTAGGTCAGCATTTGGCATATTCTTTGAATATACCTGCAACTATAGTAGTAGGAAGCACATTCAAAGAAAATGTTTCCTACCCTAACGAAAAATCATTCGATATTCTAGACATGGGAGAAGGAGCAAGAATTTATAGCCCTATAAGAATTACCATAGACGAGTTTTCTGATAGACACAATGAAGGTATTATGCAGATGAATGAAAAGGTAGAAGAAGTTATTATTAAATCTGTAAAAAAAGCTATAACTAAAAATAAAAAGTAGATGTCGAGATTATTCACTTTTGGTTGTAGTTTTACTAACTATTCTTGGCCAACTTGGGCAGACTTTTTAGGATTAGAGTTTGATTATTTTGAAAACTGGGGAGTTCCTGGCATAGGCAATGTTGCTATTGCCAATAGAGTAACTGAATGTTTTGTAAAAAATAATATTACACCAGAAGATACAGTAGTTATACAATGGTCTAATTATTTAAGAAACGATTACCATCTGTTTGAAGATGCAAACAATCGAGATCTTGATAATAATTGGAAAACCAAAGGAAATATATTTGGTTATACAAACACACAATTGTATAACAAAAATTGGTTAACTACATTCTTCGATGAACAATCTTATATAATGTTATCGTTAAATGCAATTTATTCAACTATACAACTTGTTGAATCTACAGGGTGTAAATGGAAGATGACATCTATAGGAGAATTTAATAAGTTAGGCACAGATAATATTATTGACCCAATAAATTATCAAGAACAAATATCTAAACATTCAAATTTATGGGATAATGACAAATTTTTACCTTACAAGAAAATTTGGGATAATAGTAATTGGGTAACTCCTATTGGGACATATTGTTGGAAAAATGTAGATTTATTTTATACTTGGTTATCAGGACCAAAGAAATTAAAATGGGTTGATCCACATCCGGCACCTGAATTGGGTATAGATTGGTTATATAATATACTTAAACCAAGTTTGAATTTAGACAACGACAAACTAACTACTGAACAATTGGATTGGATTGCTAGATGTCGCCAAGTAAAGAATAGTTTTGAAGATCTTCAAGATTTTGGAGATGTGATAGCATTAGAATTAAAAAATTATGACAAAACATACAGAGGATACTAAAATGAAAAAAGACCCGGTTTGGATAGCAGGTATAGCTAGAGGACATAACGCAGGAGTATGTCTACTTAAAGACGGAGAAATTGTCTTTAGTATTGAAGAAGAAAGACTAACTAGAGAAAAATACGATGGCGGCCCATTAGCAAGTATGCTTAAAATTAAAGAATATACTGATAAATTAGATTGGTTATGCATATCACATACAACAACTCTTAATGATACTGCGGGTAAATTAGACTATACCGGTGAAGATGTATACAGCGGATTTGCAAGAAAAATAGGACTAATTGAAAAAGGACCTAGAGGCGAAAATGGCTTATATCCTCAAGTTATTGATATGTCTATGTTCCACCATAAAATGCATGCAGGTTTAGCATTTTACCGTAGTGGATTTGAAGAAGCTGTTGCAGTTATTGTCGATGGCGCAGGAACATTTTTTCCAATTAATATTGCAGGCGACAATATGACTGTTTTCGAAACAGAAAGTATTTACAAATGTTCGTATCCTGATCAAATCGAAACTATGCATAAAACAATGGGTTGTAGAGAAATGATAGCAAATGCGTATGTAGAAAATTTTGAAGCAGGAGACTGGGAACCCGGCGCAAAGTTTAATTTAAGTATATCAGACAAAGCTGGAATTGTAAAAGCATATGAGGCAGTAACAGAGTATTGCGGCTGGAGTAGCATCGAAGCAGGAAAAACTATGGGATTGTTTCCGTATGGAAAACAAAATGATACTTTTCCTGATATAATTGACCAAAACGATTTGCCTGTTCCTACAGTTAATAGAAACTTAATACTACCAAGATATCCTAATGGTGCTATTGTAAACTCTAATGTTTACAAGACACTAGATGACCACGGAGCTGATGATGTAACACTTTTACCAAATAGAAGAGATTTAGCATACGCTGTACAAACTGAAAGTCAACAAGCAGTCGCTGATTTAATTAGACATGCGGTAGAACTAAGTGGCAGTAAGAACGTTGTTATTAGTGGTGGCTATGGACTAAATTGTGTTGCTAACTATTATTATTTGAAAGAATTAGAAAAAGAAGGAATTAAAATCTATGTTGAGCCTGTAAGTAATGATGCAGGAACAGCAATGGGCGCAGCATTAATTTGGCATCATCGTACAACACAAAGTACCAAAGTCACTCCTCAAGCAACAGACGTTTATCTAGGCCCTGTACACACTTATACAACTGAAGATATTAATAATATTGCACAAACATATAACGCAGAAGTTACAGACGCTTCCAAAGAAGATGTTATCAAATTAATGACTGATAGAAATATTGTAACATTATTCCAAGGACGTAGTGAGAACGGTCCACGTGCATTAGGTAACAGAAGCATAATGTATGATCCGACTGATCCAAACGGTAAAGACTTTGTTAATAGTGTAAAGCATAGAGAATACTTCCGTCCGTTTGCAGGTAGTATATTAGAAGAAGATGTACACGAATGGTTCGACTTGCGTGGTATGGAAAGTTCACCTACAATGATGTATGCTGTAAACTGTCAGCCAGGTATTGAAGAAAAGATTCCTGCTATTATTCACGTAGACGGAACTTGCAGAATACAAACAGTAACTAGAGAACAAAATCCCCATTACTATGATATTATTAAAGCATTCAAAGAAAAAACTGGTTGCCCAATTATCTTTAATACTAGCTTTAACTTAGGTGGCGAGCCACTAGTAGAAACACTGGATGATGCTGTGCGTACACTAGATAATTGTGATATTGAATATTTGTATCTTCCGGAGTACAGTAAATTAATTACTGTGAAAAACTGATAAATATTACAAACAGGGGCACGAAATGCAAAACTTAAAGAAATATTTAACAGACGGATTAAAAAATACATTGCTGTTTAAGAACAATACAGGAATCAGTCACAATGGTCCTTGGAAACAAGTTTATACAGATACTTTACTAGACAGATGGCATGTAGGCGATTTTGCTAGTGTAGATTATACTATAAGTGCCGACTTTGACGTTAACAATAAAGAGCTTATAAAAATAGCTGTTACGGCAACCAAAGATACAGCTAGTGTAGTAGTATATGCTAGAAATAATACAGCTAACGATATTCTAACTGTGAGTGCAACAGTTAATGATAGTCATGTGGATGTTATTTTAAATCCTAAAATTGTTGAAGCCAATGAAGATACCAATATCCTTGCACAAGATTACACAGGAACTAAAGTCATTTATACAGCACAATATTACCATACACAATCTCCTCTTGTAGTCTAAAGCTACAGTCAGATAAATAACATATAGGAGAACGTAAATGCCGGTATTGAATACACCATTTGAATCAGAATACGGATTTAAAGGGCCAGGATTTTCTGTTGACGCAGAAGGTAATATTGTCGCTGCTTCTATTATTACTAGTAGTGTAGAAGACGAGATAGCAGCCGAGTCAGGATTTGTAAATTTTACAGTTACTGACGTTGATAATGATTTTATTATTGCAGAATTAGGCAACTCGGGAAATCCTACTATTGAAGTTGCCAGAGGCGAAGTATATACCTTTGGTCTTGATGTACCAGATTTAGCATTTCAAATACTACTCGGAACCGCAGCTGATTCCTTGCAGTATAGTACAGGAATAACACATTCTGATGGTAGCAGTGCGGCAGACGCACAACTTAAAACAACTGGGACATTAAGATGGGCAGTGCCTACAAGCGCACCTGATAGATTATATTATGCTGATACTCTAAAAAACAATTTCGGAACAATTAATGTAGTTGATCCAATAGGTCAATTTAGTACTATTGATATTAATGCTGTTACTAATGCAACCAGTGCAACCACAGGAGCACTAACTGTTGCAGGCGGCGCAAGTGTTGAAAAGGACTTTTTTATTGGAGGAGAACTAGCAACGGCTGGTATAGGAATACCTAAATTAAGTTCTTCTACTGATTTAGAATTAAGTGCAGTAAACAAAATTATCCTCAAAATTGACGATATAAAAATAGGCGATGTAAGTTCGGAAGGTCTTTCAGTTACTATAAATAACAGTACTATAAATAATACGCCAATAGGAGCAACAACACCATCAACAGCAGCATTTACTACGGCATCAGTATCAAGTTTACCTATTACTGATACACAAGTATCTAACAAACAATATGTGGACAGTACAGCACTGGCATTATCAATAGCATTTGGATTATAAAACATGGCAAAGACGCAAATAAAAAATTATGTATTTAAACCAGGCATTGGCGCAAATGGAAATTTGCATCCAAATGCCTATAGCTTATTAAATGCTAACAAGGAATTTATACAAAAAGAATCCACAGCATGGATTGCTGCACAAGTAGCAGCAAATGCAGCAGGATTTGTAGGATATACTTACAACCAAGCAAAGTGCGAAAGAGATGTTGGCTTTGTAATTGATGCATACTTAAATGACTTACGATACGGCGGTAATGAAAAACTCTACAATACTGTAAAATATTACTGGGATCAAGGCGTAGCACAAGTTGACGGTGACAGACAACCAGAAATACAAACTCATACGTGGATTGGCAACTTAATTAAAGACAATATTTTGCCACAGGTAGCATATAGTGCATTAAATACACAAGTTGCACAAACTGTATCAGGCACTGCAAGTGAAATTACTACACAATTTACGCCTACAGGCGCAACGTATACTCCTACTTCTGGAGATATGACTATAACAATAGGAACACACTCTCTTGCAGTAGGAGATGAAATACATATTGCTCCAGGCGGCATAACATTTACTTGTGCATTAGATGGCGGAGCAACATTACATCCATATCCAAGAGCAAGTGGCGTTCCGAACGCCAAAGGTAAAGATCCTTATTATTATGCTCCAATTACTATTACCGCAGTTACGTCGACTACAATTACTGCTAATGTAGGAATTAGTTCTGATACTAGTGTACACACATTTAGTAGCGCAACTGCAAACTCAGTAACTGCTGGACCAAATGCTAAGATTAATACCCTTGCATTCAATACTGTAGATGTTATTACTAATGGACTTAATGCATTACCCAAGCTTGTGTCAACAGGCGTATCTACTATTAAAGTCCAAGGCAAGTACAGTATTAATGAATTATTATTAATTTCAAACAGTACAAGAAGCGAAATAGTATATAATTTTACAAATGCAACTTCAGGTGCTACAGTTGAAATTTCAGATAATCAAGTTATTTTAGATCCTGACTTTCCGAAATACTTAGAAACTACTGATGGTATTACGACCATTAAATTAAATTATGATACTAGCGCACACTCAGCATCTGATGATATACAAATCTTTGTAGAAGAAAGAGAAGTTAGAACACGACCGTTTGACTTTGGTACAGATGCTATTGAACGACCAAGAGCAGCTATGCCGGTATCTATGCTAGACGCTGACTTTGAGTACGGCTTACAGCCTACTAAATGGGCAGCAATTGCAGCAATGCGTGGTTATCCTAGTGTATATGAAATACCAGGAACAGACACACAAGTAACATCTGTTGTAACTGATGCAAGTGCCGGCACCGAAGGTGTTGGTCAGAGTAAAATTACAGTTACTACTGTTACTCCTCATGGATTTGAAGTAGGTACACCAATAACTATCAAAGCACTTGAAGACAGTGTTAATGGCGCTGCTAGAGCAGAAGGTAGTTTTGTAATTGTTAATGTACCAAGTGATAATACTTTTGAATTTTATGCAAAATCAAAAGTAGGCACAGTTAATCCAACTACATTGTCTACAACATATACACAGCTAAGAGAAGCTGGCTTTTATACTGGAGCAAGTATAGGAACTCCTAATTTTGTAATTGCTAGTAACGGTAGTGCAGGCGCAATGAATACACAACTAGGAGTTGTATCAGGTTCTAACATTATTCCATTTGATGGCACGGCTCCAGAGATTGGTTCTCCATTAACAAATCCAAACATACCTTTGGGTTCACAGGTTACTGGTATTATCGATAACAGCGCCGGTGGAGGCACATATGTTACACCATTAACTGCTTCCAATACTGCTGCTGGACAAAATCAAATGGAATTCCAAAGTATTTCTGGAGTAGTAGAAAATCTAGCAATTGATCGAGGAGACGGCAATGCTATATACATCAATAATATCGACGGTAATACTGCTACATTTGACGGCAACTTTACAGCTAATATTGTAGGTAATCGCAACGCATATACTGGTATTTTACCTGATAACGATCCTAATATTGGGTCTCTTGCTAAATTTGATATATCACATTCGTCTGATTCATCGTTTACTTATGTTTTAACTGCTATCGAGAATGACGGTATTAACTATAAGGTAGGTGATAGAATAACAATTCCTGGCACCGATCTTGGCGGAGCATCACCTGCAAATGATGCAACAATTATAGTTGATAGTGTAGGCAGTGACAACTCAATTGCTACTGCATCGATTACTGGTTTATACTTTAATAATGACGTTTATCTAGCAGATCAAACTGCTACATTCACAGGTGGTCTAGGTACAGAAGCGCAATTTGATATTACTTTTGCAAACGGAGTATATAGTAGCGTTGCTGTAGTTTCAACTGAAAAAGGTTCAGGATATAAAGTAGGCGATGTTCTTAAAATAACAGCAGACACACTTGTTCCAGGATATAGCGGACCAGAACGTAGTGCATTCATATCAGTGGACGCTGTTGGTTCTCTAGCAGGTGTTTCAACTTCTGTATCACTAGTGGCTGCTGGCACAGGATATACAACTGGCACAACTGTTAATACTACCGGTGGTACTGGTACTGGACTAACATTAACTATTACAACAGATGTAACAAATACTGATGAAGTTGCAAGTGCAGTAATTGCAGCAGCAGGGTCAGGATATACAGCTTTTGATGTAGTTACATTAACAGCAGGAAACAGTGATAGTACTTTCCGTGTAGATACAGTTTCTGCTTTAGGATCTATTGAAACAATTACATTTGCAGGTTCTGCACCTTCGATAAACAAAACATACAATAGTGTTGCGTATACTACGACATCCGCAGGCGGTACAGGAGCAATTATTGATGTACAAATAACTGGCGATTCTTATCAAGTAACATTTACAAATGCTGGTAATAACTACCTTCCAACAGAAACAATCACTGTTGCAGGTACAACACTCGGCGGAACAACTCCAGCAAATGATTTAACAATCACTATTGATAATGTTGGCGGAAGTGGAGACATTACTGTAACTACAGATGTTGGTACTACATACAACGGCGACACACTATCAGGCTTACCCGGAGACAATGTTACACCAACTGGAGCAACATTTAATGTTGATCAAAACCAAGACGGTACATTAAATGCTACAATATCAAATTCGGGTGATGGCGGATACAACGTTGGACAGGTACATACTGTTTCAGGCACGCTATTCGGCGGAACATCACCGACTAATGATTTATCAATCACCATCGATGCTATTAGTGATTTAGAAGATGGAGAAGTTACAACTATATCAACTTCAGGTAGTGGTTATGTTCCAGTAGGAACATATATAGATGTAATAGGAACAAATAATCTGTCAGACGGCACCGGCGCTGAATTTAGTCTTATTAGAGACGCTGGCAATTATTCTAATTTTGTTGTTACAACTCCAGGAACAGGATATGAAGTAGGAAACAGACTTGAAATTGATGCACCATTAGTAGATGGTGTTGCGCCTTTAAATGACATTCTTATAAATGTTACTAGTGTAAATGAAACAGGCGGCGTAGTAACATTTACTACAGAATCAATCGAAGCAGCTGTCGGCACAAGTGCAGATTTAATATCTACAGTAACTATGACAGAAGTAACTACTGGTGCTATGGCGCTAGATGAAGAAATTACATTTAGTGCTCTTGCTACAATTGAAGCAACGTTTACTAACGCACACGGGTTAGTTCCAGGTAGTACATTTATTACCAGTGTAAGCTCAGATGACGGATCTAACAATCATGATTTAGCTGCTGGCTCTTATATTGCAACAGATATCCCTGAATTAAATAAACTAAGATTCCAAGTAAGAGCGCCAGGATCAATTGATGTAGCAGGAACTGATATACAAGGCGAAGTATATCCAAGACCTGACAGTTTCTTTATTCACAGACCATATGATGGCGGCGTACAACTTGGCACAGGCGGCCCACAACACGGCTCGCAAGCAATACGTCAAAGTAAAAAATATATTAGATACCAGTCAGGTAAAGGTATTATGTATACCACTGGTGCGTTGTTTGCACCAAGCTACGACTTGCGTAGTTTAACAGCTGAAGATGTAGAAGTAGGCTCGCTTATTACTGTAGTAACTGATGATAATGATCACGGTGTTCAAGAAGATGGTATTATAAGAATACTTGGTGTTGAAACACCTGGTTATAACAGTGGTTCTGAAACTGCTGTACCGCCAACATTTGATTATGTTGTAGAAGAAGTGGTAGACGAACGCACATTTAAAATTCGTGCGCAACGTAGATTAGGTGCAACTGAAGCAATCTTAGGATTTGGTTCACAAATGAGTGTTGTTGCATGGCACGGCGCAACTGTACGTTCAGGCATCTTTGACGATCAAAACGGTATTTTCTGGGAATTCGATGGCACTAATATTAGTGTTAATCAGCGTACTGGTACAAGACAACTTGCAGGAACTATAGCATTACAAGTTGATAATAACCTAATATCAGGTACAAACACTAGATTCACAGATCAGTTAAAAGCAGGTGATAGAATTATTATCAAAGGTATGACACACGTTGTTAGCCATGTAAACAGCCAAACTGAAATTACTGTTACTCCGGATTGGAGAGGCGTTGTAGATATTAGCGGCGCAAAAGCTAACTTAATTGTTGACAAGAAAACAAAACAAAAAGACTTTAATCTAGACAGATTAGACGGCACAGGCCCAAGTGGTTACGATATTGACATTGCTAAGATGCAGATGATTGGTATTCAATAC
>Ga0181400_1000912_pt1 | contig 12602 bp, 10 predicted proteins | sample 23SPOviralmetaG_FD_130129 | JGI IMG/M metagenome (GOLD analysis project Ga0181400, IMG submission 130129) | Marine viral communities from the oligotrophic San Pedro Time Series (SPOT) site, San Pedro Channel, CA, USA - 23 SPOT_SRF_2011-06-22 | ecosystem: Environmental > Aquatic > Marine > Strait...
GCAGATTTTTTGTAAAGGTATCCCAGAGTAGTGCTAGTTGAGCCTGTAGAGAGTGATACAATTTCAGAAGAAGTACCATTGATCGCGATTTTTTCTAAAGTCAGTGGATCGGTGTATTTTACTCTAATGTATTTAACATCGTCGGCCTCCGAGTCATAGTTAGTATCGTTTAAATATACAAAATCTCCTGGCTTTATGTCAGGTGTATTTGCAAACTTTTTATTAAATTGGAGTCTAGGTGGAGAATCTTCGCCGCTATCTGTAAAATAGCCTGGGGTAACTAGACCTAGATGATCTATAAATCGAAGTTCTGGTAATGTAGATGGAATTGCATTTAATCTCTCGGTAAAGAATATAATTTTTCTGTTCTGTGATACGGACTTTACATAGATTGGATTATTTGTATTAAGACCTTCACTAAAACCATTTCCTGTAGTGAACTGCCATCCTGCACCTATAAAAGTATTACTCCAATCAGCTGATCCGAACGTAACATTTGCATTACTAGATTGAACATTATTGCCGCTATTATTATATGTAAAGTTCCATCTACCATCCGAAAGAATTGAAAACGCTTCTGCACCATTTTTCCACGAGTTAGTTTCTGTGTCATACGTATATGTTTTATTATATGTATTATTTGTTGCGCCTGTAACAGTAATAGTACCTGCTCCAACACCAGTACTTAAATCAGCATCAATAAAATTTCCTGGTTTAATATTAGATATATTTGCGTCTGAAGTTACTTTTAAATGATCAGCGTTTAATTCATAATCATCTGTTGCAAGTGCTAGAATTTCAATTGCGTTATAACCTCCGCTTTTAGGTGCGTATGTAAAAGTTAAAGCATTGTCAATTGTAATATCGTTATATGAACCTGGTGCACCAATCTGTTGTGAAAAGTCATTTTCTGCAGTCACATCTGTTGAGTATAAAGAGCGTTGACTTATATCTAATCCTAATGCACTACCTTGTTTTACTAGAGCAACTTTCTCTTTTGCTCTTACGCTGCTGTCTCCTAGCTCCGGTGAATTCTCTTCTATATAATCTTCTGTGTAAAAATAGTTTCTATAAAGAGGTGTAAATACTTCTTCAGTTCCAAGTTGCCATTTCATTCGAACTTTTTTAGTTTCATTAATTGAGTCTATTATATCGTCTGTAAAGAAAAAAGCAATTGCTATTTTATATAACTTAAATGGCTCGAACTCTTTACCAGGAAGTACTGTATATACCGGGCTCGATAATCTTGGATCGGGGCTGTCATATAATGGATCATAAGTAATGTTCATTAATTTATCGCCACTACTAATATCTTCAATTATGATTCTAGTAAGAACATTAGTGTGTTCATCAGGCGAAGGATTATCAGCTGTTACGGCTGAATTAAATATTATGCTGTTAAATATTTCATTTTCGCCAAAAGCGTCATCAGAAAATCTAACAAATCCAGTAAAAAGACCAACTCTAATATTAGCCGTACCTTCTAGCATCGAAGTTTTGTTTGGAAAATCAATATCACCATTTAACCAAAGATCATCTTTTTGTATTGTTGGTTGTATTGCTTTAAGACTATCTGTAGTAAAGGGTGGTGAATTAAATAAATCTAATTCAGAGCTGGGTGAGTCTTCTAATAAAGTTTCTAGTGCAGAACCAGCTATGGCTTCCATAGTATAGAATCTTCCGGTTAATCCATTACCGCCAAAGTATGTAGGGTCTTTAATATATGCAGATGCAGCATCAATTTTATTCTGAAACGTTTCAAAACTAAAAGCAGAGCCATCACCTTGATTTGTAAATGCAGGTGTTTGTCCTATTCTTTTAAATGTTTGATTCGATCTAAAATCAGTTAATGATATACCTCTTAGTGGCGCTAAATCTGTTAAAGACAGTGCATCAGTATTTCCATCTGCATAGCTCGCTAATATATTATTAACAGCTTGTTCTTTGTTTTCAACGTCGTTTAACTTATTATCTAAAAGTAAGCCCTTTTTAGTAAAAATACTCATACTGTTATTTATATAAATAACAACTATATGGCAACTTATGTAGATTTATATGTAGATAGAGGGTGTACTTTTTCAAGAACTATTGATTTAGCTGATAATGACAGTACAGATGTTAATCTTGCGACTTATACTGGTACTGGTCAAATTAGAAAAAGCTATGCTTCTACTAGTAAAGTAGACTTTACTATTACTGGAGATTCACCAGGTAGTAGCAGTCTAACCATATCATTATCCGAAGCGCAGACAAAATTATTAAAAGCTGGAAGATATGTATATGATATTATAATTGACAACGGTACTAATAGAATAAAGGTGCTCGAAGGTCAGATTCATGTAGAAGATTCCGTAACGTTTGACTCACCTTAATGAGCATTCAAAGAATTAGTGCAAAAGTAGCGCGGGGAAATCCTATAGTAGCAAAAAATTCGGTTGTAGGAGCTCAAAGAATTAATGGAAAAATAGCCCGAGAAAATCTTATAGTAGCAAAAGCTGAAGCTGTAGTTTTTACACAAGATTTTTTAGTTACAGAAAGCGGTGAAAAATTAATTACAGAAAGCTCTGAAAATATTCTTACATTTGATCCGCCACCTTATAAAGCAACAGTTAAAAGACAAAATGTCATAACAGCAACTGTTAAACATACCTTAAATTTATAAATATCAATTATGGCAGATAAAAAGATTTCAGATTTAACAGGACTTTCCGCTGCTGATGTTGCGGTTGCTGATATTATACCTATTGTCGATGTAACAGCTGGACTAACAAAAGGTATAACATATGAGGCTTTATTTGGTGCTGTTCGAACTGCGCAAATAAGTACACTTCTTGGTGAGAGCGTAAGAATTGGCGGTTCTGCACTAACAGAAAGTAGCGTTCAATCAAATACTGGTCATGTTCTTTTAAATCCTGGCACTACAAATATGGACCCAGGTGGTTCTGACGATACGTATAATCATTCTTTAATACTAAGGCGACCAATATCTACAGATACTAGTGGATTTGAGATAGGAATAAATAGCCACATTGCAGGCCATGGCGGTGAAAGCATAGCAAAATTCGATAATACCGGAGTTACAATTGGCCCGGTTGATAACTATCAGTTATCTGTAAAATCGGTTAGTGGAACCAGTACGGGAAGCATGGGCTACTATAGCTTTAATGCAGAAGGTGATATATCTGTAAGAAATATTAAAGACAATAATATTGCGAGTGCTAGTTTTACTACTGCAGTACCAAAAATTACTTTTCCAACAGACGGAACTGTTACTCATCTTCAACAAATTGGATTTGAAACGCAAGGGGAACGTAGAGTAACAATATCAAATAGTGGACTTACTCTTACAAACGGAAATCTTATACTTGATCATGTTTTAGATAGTCCACCTAATAGTCCTTTTGAAGAGCGTAGAGTTGGCTTAGGAACATCTTCGCCAACAGAAGTATTAGATGTTGTAGGTAATATTAAAGCGAGTGGAAGTATAACTGCAAGTAATTCCGCTGGCATGGCCCAATTAAAAGCATCAGGTTTAGTAGCACAATTAATTTTAGAAGATAGTGATCAATCATCAGAAGGTACTATAACAAATACCGGAGGTGATTTATATTATACGTCTGAAGGCACTGGTACTGATTATGGTAATCATTACTTTATGACTCAAAGAGCTTCAGATAGTAATGCCAAAGCTGCCATAATGACAATTTACGGCGTTGATGAAACTGTTGGTATAAGGGGATATATCTCCGTCACTCGAGCTGGAAGTACTTATGATAATGCACCTAAAATCCAATTAAGAGATAGTGATGGCACAAATCAAATAGGAGAAGTCATTTGCTCTGGTGGAAATCTTCAACTTGTATCAAGAAATAATACTGGTAAAGGTATAATAAGCTTTATTCAAGATGACGGAACAGATAGAATCACCGCGATGAAAATTAGTAGCGGAGGTAAGGTTGGTATTGGACTGCACCCTGATAATAATGTTTTAGAGGATTTTCATGTAGGTGGTAGTGCAAGAATAGACGGAGACTTTTTTGGTAACATTGGTAGTAATACATTTGCAGTTAAATCTTCTACAAATAATGTTGGTATAGGAACTAGTGCTCCTCCTGCTAATTATAAATTAGTAGTTGCTGGAGATTCACGATTTACTGGAAGCGGGGTATTTGGAGCAACAGCAACAACAGGTAATAAAGGATTACAGAAACACTATTCCTATAGTGATGCTGGTGCCTTTCGACTTTTCAGAACTAATTCAGCCGCTAATAGTATTACAATGAAATACCAATCTTCTACGAGTAATGAATTTGTAATTACTCAGGTTGGTTCATCAAGTGATGTTATTAGATTTAATACTGACACCACTAAATTGGTTTCTAATGTAGAGATTGGTATTAATGGAAATGCTAAGAGTCTACTAATTCGTGATGGTCGAGATTCATCAGACGGACTTCGGTTTAATCATAGCGGTGTTAATGATGAAGTTCAAATGGGAATGTATGGTTCTTATGGTCATGTAGACCAAGGAAGGTTTAAAATAACCCATAAAAATTCTAATGATGCAAACACAACTGTATTACAAATAGAGAAGAACGGAACACAATTACAAATTTTGAAACCTACCAAGATTAGTGGACAACTTAATCTTGGAAGTGTACCAGAATATGGTTCTAACGCTCTTGCAAAGGCTGGGGGTCTCGTCGACGGAGATGTTTATAGAACCAACGAGTTTTTAAAGGTAGTGTATAGTTAATATTGTAAATCTTATAAATAGTCTATATGGCTATTGTAAACTCAAGACAAAAATTGATTGATTATGCTCTTCGTAATCTTGGTGCACCTGTAATTGAAATTAATGTTGACGAAGATCAAATCGAAGACAGAATAGACGAAGCAATTCAATTTTACCAAGAATATCATTCTGACGCCGTAGTTAGAACGTACAGAAAACATAAAGTTAATGAGTTCGTTGACGATGTTACTAATAGGTATATTACACTACCTGATAACTTTCTATTTGTAAATAGAGTCTTTCCATTTAGTAATGCACAAGAAGGCACAAGTTTATTCTCACTAGATTACCAATTGCATCTTCAAGACGTTTATAGTTTGAGACAGCCGGGCATGTTGGTCAATTATGAAATGACAAAACAATATATGTCAATGATTGATAGAAACATTAACGGAATGCAAGAGTTAACAACTTTCTCACGCCATCAAAATAGACTTTACATCGAAACACAGTGGGGCCAAACAATTACTGCGGGACAGTATATTATCATAGAAGGCTATGAAACAATTGATCCAAATTCATACACAGATGTATATAACGATCGCTTTTTAAAGAAATATGCAACTGCTCTGTTGAAACGTCAGTGGGGTTTAAATTTAATTAAATTCGAAGGTATGCAACTTCCTGGTGGTGTAACTTTAAATGGTCGTCAAATTTACGACGATGCTGTGCAAGATATTGAAAAGATTGAAGAAGAAATGCAGTTAACTTATGAAATGCCTGCTGACTTCTACGTAGGATAATGATATGCCAAGAAATCCGTATTTTAGTTTAGGTACAAAATCTGAAAAGAATTTGTACGAAGACATAGTAATCGAAGGTTTAAAAATCTACGGTCACGATGTCTATTATTTGCCTAGAAAGATTATTAATACAGATGGTATTTTTAATGAAACAACTCTGTCTGAATTTGGTGATTCGTTTGTAATTGAATCATACATAGAAAACGTTGATGGATTCGAAGGTGAAGGTGATTTACTTTCAAAGTTTGGATTAGAGATTCGTGACCAAGCAACATTAGTTATTTCAAATAGACGTTGGGAACAATTAGTTGGAAGATTTCTTGAAGATACAACCCAAGTAAGACCGAATGAAGGTGACTTAATTTACATTCCACTTGTAAATACATTATTTGAGATTCAATATGTGGAAGAAGAAACACCTTTCTATCAACTTCAAAATCTACCTGTATTTAAACTTAAGATTGAAGCCTTTGAATATTCTAATGAAGCAATTGATACAGGTGTTGAAGCAATTGATAAGTTCGAAGAAACATTTGGTTCTCGCACAAGAATCAACGTGAGTAGTGTGGTAGGTACACACCTTGTAGGTGATGAAATAGAACAAGCAAGAACTGATCTTAGTCCTAATACAATTATAAAAGGTGAGATCGCAGAATTTGTAAATGATACGACTTGGGATATAGTTGGTATTAATGCAGCTGATGGTTCGGATAATTCTTTTATTGCTGGTTCCATTTCAAATAATAATACGACTCCTGCAGCAACTGCGGTTATTTCAGACCCATCAACACATACACCAATAGACGATAACGACAGAAGCGCGCAGAATGAAGAGTTCGATACTATTGGAGATAACTTTATTGACTTCAGTGAACTAAATCCATTTGGAGACCCTAGAGAACCATAGTTATGTTAAGCGGAAAACATTTTTATAATCAAACACTAAGAAAGACTGTTGCAGTTTTTGGAACTATCTTTAATAATATTCTTATTAAACGTCACAACAGTGTGTCCGAGCGCGTTCCTATTTCTTATGGTGCTCGTCAAAAGTTTCTTGCAAGAATAGAACAAGAAACTCGTACAGACGAAGCAGTTGCAATTAAATTGCCAAGAATGGCATTTAATATTACTGATATATCGTATGATTCATCAATTAAATTAAACAAACAGAATAAAAAGATTTTAACAGATGCAGGTAGTGGTGCAGAGAGTTATATATTTCAAAGTGTTCCTTACATAGTAAGTATAGAATTAAATGTATTAGCAAAAACACAAGATGAAGCACTACAAATTGTAGAACAGATAATACCTACGTTCACACCAGAATATACAGTAACAATTAAAGATATGGAAGGTGTAGGTCAAAGTGTTGACGTTCCAATTACTCTTCAAGATGTTACTCTTCAAGATGACTATGAAGGTGACTACGAAACACGTAGAACATTAATTTATACTTTAAACTTTACAATGAAAATACGTTTCGTTGGTGAAACAAAATCAAGTAAGATTATTAATATTGTGGATACACAGTTCCACGATACATCACTTACACCAAAAACAATTAGTGACGACCCGCTTGAAACAGTGCGGACCGAAGTGACTAGTGATTCACCACTAACAATCATAGATACATTTGGATTTGATAGCCCATAATATAATGACACAAAAAAAGAAAGAAGACTTACTCGCAGCATTAAATAAAAATCTTCCAAAAGAAATAGAAAAGAAAAAAGATAATATAGATATCATTCAAGATACCGAGGAAGATTATCAGTATACGCGAGAAAAGTTAAAAGGTTTAGTTGGTCAATCAGAAGAAGCGATTGAGTTGATGATGGCCTTAGCACACGACACAGAGCATCCTCGAGCTTTTGAAGTACTTGGTAATCTGTTGAAAAATACTGGTGATATTACAGATAAACTATTACAGCTTCAGAAAAAGAGAAAAGAACTTACTCAAGAAGAAGCGAAGGTCGGTAATACAACAAATAATGCAATCTTTATGGGTTCAACTACTGAACTCCAAAAGTTTTTGAAAAATAAAAAGGAACAATCTATTGATGTCGAAACAGAGTGATGGTTATCTTGGTAATGCATTAGTTAAACGTGATGCTTTAAAACAGAATTTTACTGAAGAACAGATTGAAGAATACGTTAAATGTATGGAAGACCCTCTGTACTTTGCGGCGAAGTTCATTAAAGTAATTGCACCGTCAAAAGGTTTAATCTCGTATAAGCCTTATCCTTACCAGAAAAAAATGATGAAGACATTCGTCGATAATCGTTTTTGCATTGTTCTTGCCTGTCGCCAATCTGGTAAATCTATTACTTCTATAATTTATATTCTTTGGTACGCTATTTTTCATCCAGAAAAGAACATTGCGATTCTAGCTAATAAAGGTGCTACTGCAAGAGAAATGTTATCTAGGATTACTCTAGCGCTTGAGCACTTACCCTTTTATCTTCAACCTGGCTGTAAAGAATTAAATAAAGGAAGTATAACGTTTTCGAATAATTCAAAGATATTGGCCGCGGCCACATCTGGTTCTTCTATTCGTGGTTTATCTATTGATTTACTGTTTCTTGACGAGTTTGCTTTTGTTGAAAACGCGAATGAATTTTACACTTCTACGTATCCAGTAATTTCAGCCGGTGACGAAACGAAGGTTATTATTACATCAACCGCAAATGGTGTTGGAAATCTTTATCACAAATTATATCAAGGTGCAGCTCAAAGCACAAACGAATTTGTACCATTTAGAGTTGATTGGTGGGACGTACCAGGTCGTGATGAAAAGTGGAAACAAACCACAATTGCAAATACATCAGAACTTCAGTTTGAACAAGAATACGGAAATAATTTTCACGGACGTTCTAATACTTTAATATCTTCAAATGTAATACTTGGTCTAAAGGGCAATACGCCTATTGAAGAAAGAAATGGTATAAAGTATTATAGTAAACCAGAAAACGGTCACACATACATTATGACTGTTGACGTTTCAAAGGGGCGAGGCCAAGACTATTCTACATTTTGTGTGTTTGATGTCACAAATGATGAGTTTAAACAGGTTGTTACGTTTAGAGATAATTTAATCTCACCATTAATCTTTCCAGATGTTATTGTAAAAGTCGCGGGAGTATATAACGATGCTTTAGTTGTGGTTGAAAACAATGATGTAGGTCAGGTAGTGTGTAACGCAATCTATTACGAATACGAATACGAAAATACTTTTGTTGAATCAACTGTAAAAGCAGGAGGTGTTGGTGTTACAATGACAAAAAGAGTTAAAAGAATCGGCTGTTCAAATCTCAAAGACTTAATTGAGATGAGTAAAATTGATATAGTTGACTACAACACAATTTCAGAATTAGCAACCTTTGAAATAAAAGGAGCGTCTTACGAAGCCTCTGACGGTAATCACGACGATTTAGTTATGAATCTTGTTCTCTTTTCTTGGTTTATTTCTTCAGAAGCGTTTGGTAACATATCTGATTTAGACTTAAAAGCCGTGTTATACCAAGATAGAGCAAGAGAAATAGAAGATGATCTATTACCATTTGGTTTTATTGATGATAATAAGCAATCTGCTAACGTTGTAAATCCGCATCTTGATGAAATGATACAACAACGCAAAGACTGGTTAGGTCTGTAAATACCCATATTTATAAATATATACATGACGTGAATACATCTTATTATGAATTTAAACTTATTATACAACTAAAACTAATCTGAAAGGAAAATTATGGCGTTTCAAGTATCACCTGGAGTCGAGGTAAAAGAAATCGACTTAACCAATGTCATACCGGCAGTATCAACCTCTATTGGTGGATATGCTGGTAGGTTCAGATGGGGCCCAATCGACGAAATCTCTTTGATTGGCTCTGAAAATGAACTAGCAAATAAATTCGGTAAACCGAATGCAACGTATGCGCGTTCCTTCTTTGAAGGCGCATCGTTTTTACAATACGGTAATGCTCTTAGAGTAGTAAGAGCAGAAGAAACTGATGTAATCAATGCATCTAGTGGATCAAAAGCAACATCACTTAAATCTCTAGCAATTGATACTACTGCAGTAACAGAGCTAGACGCAATTAGCGATGGTGACAATATCTTGGATAACTTTTTAGTAACATCTAACGATGCTACTGATACAGTTCCTACATTGGAAAATCCATTGTATGTTATTGACACAATTGTATTAGCAGCCGCAGATTCACCGATTGGTGTAAGTAGCTCTGGTTACAGTGCAGAAGATGTTTCTTCTTTCACTATTGCTGGCAAAGCAATTCAAGTTGAAGTAGACACAGTCAGCGGAGATGATCCAGATACTATTTCACTAACAACTCTATCTGCTGGACAGAAATTTACTGTGTCTGAGCTTAAAGGCTTGACTGCAGCAAATATGCTTAGTGTTCCAACCACAAACGTAAGTGGTACTGGTACTGGTCTTAGCGTAGATATAACATTTAAACTTAGCTCAATCACAATTAGTGATGGTGGTCTTGGATTAAATGGTTCAACTCTTGCCTTCAAAGCTAATAAGCAAGATGCATCTTCTACAGAAGTAACAGTTACATCTGGTTTTACAGCAACACTTGCTACTGCTGGAGATTCTGATCTACAAATTATTAAGAATGACGATGCGTTTGATAACGTTAAATCAGGTCTTACTGATGATGTTTATTCAAGATATGCTGGTGCTCTTGGTAACAAGACTCGAGTTTATATCTTAAATAGTGTAAACTTTGGAGGCTCTTTTACTGGTGCTGATGGCAATACATTTGCTGCTGCAAGTAATTTTGATGCTGCACCTGATGCAACTAACGAAGTACACATTCTTGTTACTACAACTGCAAAAGAATTCACTGGAGATAACTCAGAAGCAACTGAATTGGTTGTTGAAAACTGGCCTTTCTTAGGTGTATCTTCAACTGCTAAAGCTGCTGATGGTTCTAATAACTATTACTCTGACGTAATCAATGCACGTTCACAGTGGATTTATGTACCTTCTGCTATTACAAACGTTGCAACACTAAGTGCAACTAACGGGACATTCGGACTATCCGGTGGTCTTGATGGTTCTGCAACACGTAATGACGGTATGGTTAAAAACGCTCTTGCTCTATTGTCTGATGCTGAAACTGTAGATGTAAGTCTTCTTTTCGCTGAGTCTGATTCCGACGGTGTTGGAACAATCAGTAATGAAGTTCTTGATATTGCTAAAACAAGAAAAGACTGTGTCGGTTTCGTATCACCTCCTGTTGCTGATACTAAAGGTGTCGCAGGTGGAAATGCTCTAACCAACGTTCTAGAATACAGAAATAACACATTGACATCAGGTACTGATTCTTATGGTGTAATTGGATCAACATCCTTGTACATCTACGATAAGTATAACGATGCCTTTATTCACATTGGTTCTCAAGGTCATCTTGCAGGTCTTTGTGCTAATACAGACGGTGTTGCAGCTCCATGGTTCTCACCAGCTGGTTTCAATAGAGGTAACTTCAGAAGTGTAGCTAAGGTAGATTTCAACCCAAGTAAAATTCAAAGAGATGAGCTTTATAAGGCAGGAGTCAATCCAATTACTGCATTCCCTGGTCAAGGTATCGTGTTGTTTGGTGATAAAACACTTCAAGCAAAACCATCTGCATTCGACAGAATCAACGTAAGAAGATTGTTTATCGTATTAGAAAAAGCAATTGCTACCGCAGCTAAATTCCAATTATTCGAATTGAATGATGAATTTACTCGCGCGACATTTAGAAACGCCGTAGAACCGTTCTTGAGAGATGTTCAAGGAAGACGTGGAATCACTGATTTCTTGGTTATCTGCGATGATACGAATAACACTGGTCAAGTAATTGATACCAACCGCTTTGTGGCTGATATCTTTATTAAACCAGCACGTTCAATTAATTTCATTACATTGAGCTTTATCGCAACAAGAACTGGTGTCGATTTCGCTGAAGTAGTTGGATTATCTAACGGTTAATCATATAAATAAAAGAAAGGATATACAACTATGAGTTTAAGAGTAGACGACCTAAAAGCAAAACTAACAGGTGGAGGCGCACGCCCGAACCTTTTTAAAGCAACAATTAATTTCCCTAACTATGCAGGGGGTAATTCTGACCTGACTTCATTCCTATGTAAGGCAGCTCAGTTACCTTCATCTGTCATTGGACAGATTGATGTACCTTTCAGAGGTAGACAGTTAAAAGTTGCTGGTGACAGAACATTCGAAAACTGGACTGTTACGATCATTAACGAAGATGCCTTCGAAGTTCGAAATTCATTCGAGCGTTGGGCTAACGGAATTAATGAGCACCGTAACGGAACTGGTATTTTGAATCCGGCTGATTATCAGTCTGATTTAACTATCGAGCAGTTGAACCGCCAAAACGAAACGATTAAGACAATTAATCTTCGTGGAGCGTTTCCTGTGAATGTTGCTGGCATCGACCTCTCATACGATACAACAGACACACTTGAAGAATACACAGTGGAGTTTGCTTATCAGTATTGGGAAGCCGCCGGTGTTACCAGTTAATTAATAAGTTACTTATTTACAATGCGGGTCTCTTTTTAGGGGCCCGCATTTATTTGTATAAATAGTATTATGGAAAAGATTTCTTATGAAAATTTATTTGGAGCTGATTTAGCAAAAAGAGTTGGGTCTCGTGAAGATAGACTTGACGTTAAACTAAAATCATTTGCACCCAAAAGAGACGAAGAAGGCGCTACTGCTGTAACGGTCGGTGGTTATTATGGTCAATATGTAGACATCGATGGTACATCTGCATCTTCGGACCATGATTTAATTGTTAAATATCGCGAGTCCGCAGCACAACCTGAATGTGAACAGGCAATTAATGATATTGTTGATGCTGCAATTGTATCTAATGATGACTCAACGCCTGTTGACATAAATATGCAAGACCTTGAAATGCCTACTTCTATTAAAAAACAAATAGCAGAAGAATTTGAAAGAGTTTGTAGGTTATACAGATTTAATCGAAAAGGTTCAGATATTTTTAGAGAGTGGTATGTTGAC
>Ga0181400_1000914_pt1 | contig 12593 bp, 9 predicted proteins | sample 23SPOviralmetaG_FD_130129 | JGI IMG/M metagenome (GOLD analysis project Ga0181400, IMG submission 130129) | Marine viral communities from the oligotrophic San Pedro Time Series (SPOT) site, San Pedro Channel, CA, USA - 23 SPOT_SRF_2011-06-22 | ecosystem: Environmental > Aquatic > Marine > Strait...
GCTGCACACCAAGGAGAGCGATGTTGCCGCGCTGCAGAAGACGGTAAACGAGTTGGACAAGAACGTCATCGAGGAGCTCAAGGCGGAGCTGCTGGCGCCGAGCGAGCGGTTCGCCGCCGAGCGCACGCAGCGCCAACAGGCGGAGGCTTACGGCCTGAGGCTGCGCGCGACGCTGCAGGAGATGTCGGCGAAGCAGGACTACACGACCAAGCAGCTGCGCGCGCTGGAGGCCAAAGAGCACGCCTTGAAAAGGAGCACTCGGCCGAGTGCGATGCCCCTACTTGACCGCTCTATCGACCCGAAGCTGCTGTCGGCCGCGCGGCAGCACGTCTCCGAGACGAGCAAGGCCACCAAGAGTCCCGACTCGAGCGGTGCGTGATGATGTGGAGCAATGCGACCGGTGTGCGACCGGTGTGCGACCGGTGTGCGACCGGGGTGCGACCGGGGTGCGACCGGGTTGAGCGTAGTCGGTGTGGGGTTGTACTTGTGTCTAAGAGACCACCGCCTCCGCCGCTACGCCGCTCAGTGCGGGCGCACGCGCAGCGCTGTCGCCGAACGCACGCCCTGCGGTGGCGGCGGGGGTGGCGGCAAGCGCACGATGCTCCAACCCAAGAGCACACCGGAGACGGCGCCAATGAGCACTGCGGCAAGGTCGACCACCGCGGCGCCGCTCAGCTGCACGCCGCTGCCGGGAGGTCGCATGGGTGCGTGCCCGCCCGACGTCGCCCGACGTCGCCCGACGTCGCCCGACGTCGCCCGACGTCGCTCGACGTCGCCCGCCCGCGTTTGTTCTTCCACGCCCTCTGTCGCTAGGTCCACTCACCCGTCATATGAACATGGGACGGTCCGAATGGGCCTGCCAGACCGGGCCACCGCGAGGTCGTCATGCAGGCGTGGGCCGAAAACGCCCTTCGTCGGGCCAACTGCCTTCAGTCCGACGCTCGCTGCCAGTTTCGGAAGGCGTCCGGATGTGCCAATCACGCCAGTTGTGGCGTTGAGAGCTGGTGCGACGACGCGTACACCTGCCAGCCATGCGCACTCTGGAATCCGGCCGACCTCTCCTCCAGCGTCACCGCCTCTGTGCCCGCAAGCTGCACCGTGCCCGGCTGGAAGGCTGACCCGTGCTGGTTGCTTCGGTCGCGCGGCTGCCCGTGTGCGCACCACAAGTGCTTTCGCGTGGCCGACTGTCAGGCCTCGCCGCTGTGCGCGCGCCGCGCGCACTCGACCAGCACGCCGCCGCAGAGACGCGGACACGAACTCGTCCCTGCGCACGCCGGAGGCGGGGCAAGTAAGGCTGCAATCGTCACCGCACTGTGCCACACACCCTCGCGCAGGTGCCATCGGCAAGGACAGTGCCGTGACGGATACGCTCAAAGCGCCGCATTGCTTTCGCGGCTTTTGCGCAGCCTTGCTCGCGTCACGACGACGCTGCCCATTTACACGGCTGTCTGTGGTCGACGAGAAAACGACACGGAGGCACAGCTAGAATCGCTGGGAACGCGCGTGCTGGTCGCGACGCACGCCGTCATGCCCCCGTCATGGGCGGCCCCGCACCATCGAGGAACCTTTGCCAAGCTTGCTGTGCTCGGCTTCACCGCGTTTCGCAAGGTCGTGTTCCTGGACAACGACTGCGAGGTTCTCCGCAACGTTGACCACTTAGCACACCTCCCCACGCCCAGCATGGCCTTTCACGCACCCGACCGCGGTCCGAACTCGGGCGTGATGGTGCTTTCACCCAATCAGGACCTGGCCCGTCGAGCGCTTCTCTTGGTCGAACGACCGTCTCCGCCAGCAGAACTTGCTGCAGCCTACGGACGGTCGCACATGGCCCGGCGCCGTGGCGTGGGGGACCAAGAGGTGTGGGTCTCACTTTTCAATCGGATTCACCAGAAGATCTACGAGCTCCCGTCGGGGTACAACTTTCGCTGGGGATTTGAGATGTCGCACCAGGAACGTTGCCTGGTGCACATCGTGCACTCGCCAAGCCACGCGCTGCACGCGCCCTCCGCGTTCAAGCTGCGGGCGCTGTCCTGCCACCTCGCCTTGCGCGCTTCCAATGTGAGTGGGAAGCTGTGAGCTGTTTGTGTGAGCACGCGGGCGAAAGGAAGGGGAAAGAGACGTCCGTGGGTCGCCCACGGGCCGCCCACGGGCCGCTCGTAGGCCGTTGGGCTCAGAACCTCCGTGTCTGTTCGGCGCGAGGGCCCGAATGCCTGGCGCCAGCGGGCCGCCCTGTGGGCCGATGGGCCCAGACCCTCGGTGTCTGTGCGGCGGCAGGGCCCAAATGCCTGGCGCCAACGGTCCCTCCGGGGCCGGCGCCAGGGGATATGCCGCAGAGTGGACCCAGAATCGCCTTTGACCCGACCCGTTTTGGTTTCGTCCATAGCCTCTCAAAATTTTTTTGGAGTGACGGGTAAATGTGCATGTGCATGTGGGGGGAGGCATTACTCGTCACTACATAGTGCCACCGCCGATTGAGCGCGTTTGAATGCAAAAGTATGCAGTCGGGGGCGATAACCAGCGGAAGAGGGTTGATAACTAGCGGACACATATAAAATATATGTATATATATGATTCCGCTAGTTATGACCCCTTGTCCGCTAGTTATCACCCCTTGTCCGCTGATTATCACCCCCGACTGCATACTTTTGCATTCAAACGCGTTCAAACGGCGGTGGCACTATGTAGTGACGAGTAATGCCTCCCCCCACATGCACATGCACATTTACCCATCACTCCAAAAATTTTTTGAGAGGCTATGGACGAAACCAAAACGGGTCGGGTCCAAGGCGATTCTGGGTCCACTCTGCGGCATATCCCCTGGCGCCGGCCCCGGAGGGATCGTTGGCGCCAGGCATTTGGGCCCTCCCGCCGCACAGACACCGAGGGTCTGGGTCGGGTGGTCCCACCCACGGGCGGCCCTACAGGCCGCCTGTGGGACCACTCGCCCTGTTGTGTGCAAGTGCATTCCGCTAACGGCCTGACAACGCGCGGGTCTTATATGAGTAGGGCTGCTGCTGCTGTCCGCCGTCGGCATGCAGCAGCGGCAGCAGCAGCAGCAGCAGAACGAGCCGCCGCCACACGTGCTGGCGCGCAGGGAGGCGCTTCAGCACGCGTACAGCGTCCTCGGCGAGTGTCGCGGAGTGGCCCCTGCCGTCGACCCCGCCCGGTACAGAACGAACTACCTCGACGCCGTGAAGACCGAGTGCCACCGCGAAATCTTCGGCATGTTGGACACGTTCCGCGACAACAATCCGGACGCCTGGCTCTCGATCAACGAGGTGACGCTGCGGACGCACGAAGACGGCATCGACAAGGAGACGGCCCGCCAGCTGGACAACAACCTCGTCGTCGTCGTGGGCTGCATGGACCGAGACCCGTTTGTCGGCATGCTGCACCACGCATCGAACAGCGACAAGCAGCTCGCCGTACTTCGATGGGGCGGCGACTGCTCGCTGTCGGGCGTGCTCGACGGTGTCCATCCCCTCATCGACCAGATCGACCGCACGTACGCACGGCCCGACAAGGCGGGGTGCTACGCCGTGGTGGTCGGCTACGTGGGCGACGCGCTCGCCGCGCTGACGAGCGCGCACTTGCCGTCGATTGGCAACAACCGCGGGCCAAACCGCGACGACCTCCTGCCTGCCGGGTACCACTCGCCGCTGCTCCAGGCGCTCTCGACGGGCCAGCGCGCGCAGGTAGAGTGGAGGCAGCTGGACGCGGAGCGGCTGCAGCACCTGAACCCGTCGCAATTCCAAGCGCTGGACGGCATGACGCGCAACCTCGAACTGGTGCGAGGCCCGCCGGGCACGGGCAAATCGACGTTGATCGACGCGTTCGTCAAGGAGAGCGTGGGCGGCGACACGGCCGTGTGCGTCACGGCCGTGCAGAACCGGGCGTGCGAGGCGCTGGCCATCAAGTTTGCGCGCTCGGGCACGCCCTTCATCGCGGTGGGCACGCGCCTGAGCCCCGCGACCGAGCCGTGGACGCTCGAGCGCCAGGTTGCGCGCGACGCGGCCGTCGTCGAGGCGGAGGCCGCGTGCGTCGCGCGGCGCGCCCTGCTGCAGCGCGTCCGCGCGCGCATCGCGACGCGCACGGCGCGGTTCTACCGCCCCTACAGCCCCACCGAGGATTCGGACCGGCAGAGCGCGCGGGAGCGGCGGGCCCGCCAGCTGGTGGCCAATCCGAACGACGCCATTCGCAGCACGCAGCCCTACCGCGACTGGGAGGAGCGGCACAGCACCGTCGGCAGCCGGCAGACGCCCGCGGCTCGGCGCGACCTCGCCGGGATCGTCGACGCGCACATGAAGGCCTTGGACCCGTGGCGGCGCGCGGCGGAGGCGATTGCGCGCGCGCGCATGCCGGAGGCGCACGCCTTTCGCGACGCGGCAAAGGCGGCGCTCGACGCGGCCGACTACGCGCTGGACAGGGCGCGGGCGGCGGCGGCCGAGACCATCACGGGCACCGCGAGGGCGCTGCTGTGCACGACGGCGACCGTGGGCGTCGCCCTGCGCCGCGACGCCGCCGTGCTCGCGCCGCTCATACGGCGGCTCCACGCACTGGTCTGCGACGAGGCCGGCACGCTGGCGGACCGCCACATCCTTCCCGTGATCGGCGCGGCGCCCGTGCAACGGCTCGTCCTCGTCGGCGACCCGGCGCAGCTCACGTGCTTCAGCACCATGAGCCGCGCTCCGGGCGCGCCCGCGCCCGTTTCGGCAATGGAGCGGATCATCAACGCCGGCGTGCCGGCGGCCATGCTGACCACGCAGTACCGCATGCCGAGCTCGCTCTGCTCGGTGGTGAGCGGCTGCTTCTACGGCGGCGCGCTCGAGACGGCCCGGCGTCGGGTTGCCGACGTCGCCACGCCGCTGGTCTTCTTGAGCGCCGACACCGGCGTTGCGGAGATTCCCGAAAGGGGTGGCAAAGGCTCGGTTCTCAACCGCGAGGAAGCGCGCCTCGCCGTGCGCGAGATCGAGCGCATCCGCCTAAAGCACGGCGCCGACGCGGAAATCGCGGTGCTCGCCACCTACGCCGCCCAGCGCAACCTCGTGCAAGACGCGCTCGAACGCAAGGGCGGCTACGACAGCGTCGTGTGCATCACCGTCGACGCGGCGCAGGGCCAGGAGTGGGACTTTGTCGTCTACACGCACGTCGCCTCCGACCCGCAGCGGCTCGGCTTCACAAAGAGCCCCAACCGGCTGTGCGTCGCGCTCTCGCGCGCCAAGCGGCAGATGACGGTGATCGCTCACCCCAAGGCGGCGGCGCGGATTGCCCCGCTCAAGGCCTTCCGCGCCGCGGCCTTCCGCGACTCCGAGGAAGTGCGCCGGATCCTCCAGGCGCGCACGGGCGACGCGCAGGTCCTCGCGCTCGACGGCTACAAGGTGTGCTGCGTGTGCTACGACCCCATCGGGCGGAGCGTGGGCTTCCTGGAGTGCGGGGCGCCCGACACGAACAACACGCACGCCATGTGCCCGTCCTGCGCGGACGGCCACGTGCTGGCCTCGGTTGAGGCCGAGGGCTTCAATGGCAAGCTGCACTGTCCGTGCGCGCCCGACGCCGCGGGCGCGTGCCTCGCTCCGCCGTACAACGCGGCGGAGGTCGCGCGGGTCGTGACCGAGAGCACCTTTGAAAAGTACAACCGCACGACCGTGCAGCTGGAGGAGCGCCGCGTCGCACGCATCCTCGAGGAGGACATGGAGGAGCGGCTGCGCAAGCTCATCGACGAGTTGGCGCTTGCGGGCGGCGCAGGCGGCGCGGCCGACGCGGCCGACGCGGCCGACGCACCGGAGCAGCGGGCGATCAACGAGGCGGCGGCGCACCTCATCGAGAATGTGCTCACGCTGCGGTGCCCGCACTGCCAACTCGCGTTTGTCGACTTTGACGCGTGCGCCGCGGTGCGCTGCCGCTGCGGCCAGCGCTTTTGCGCGCTCTGCCTCGAGCCGGCGGACAGCAACGAGGCCAACCACGTGCACGTGGCCGGCTGCGCGTGGAATCCGCACCACGGACGCGGCGACGCGGGCGTCTTTGTGACGGCGGACGAGTTCGAGCAGGCGCACCGCGCGAGGCAGGCGGTCCTCGTCGACGAGTACCTCGTGGACGCCTTTGAAATCGGAAGCCCGCAGGCGGAAGCCGTGCGCGCGGCCATCATGCCGCACCTGATGTAATGTCACGCGGTGCAAGCCAAGGCACACGATGGGGTGGATCCGGATGGTTGGGGGTTGTGAGTAAAGAACGCTTATCTTGGCGTATTTGCGTTTTGAATGACACGCGGTGCAGCTGTGACAACTACTCTTCGTCAAGTTCGACGACGCTGGAAACAACAGCCATCTGCTTGACCGGTGGCGCACATGACACATCCCCGCGCGGCAGCCGGTTGCTCTGGCTGCTCGCTGCCACCGGCGCCCTCTCCCTCGCCAACATTTCCCGCATCACGGCAGTAAACACGCCTTGATCCGCAGCGATTGTGGCGTCGACGCAAGCCAGTGCATATCGCTCGCGTTGTGCAGAGAGCTGCGCGAGTGCGCGCTGCCGCACTCCGGAGCCAGAATGCGACGCTATGTCTCCCAGCTCGACGTGTGCGAGCATGCGCGCCGCGGCCCTGAAGTGCACCGCCACCGCTGCGGGACTTCCTGCCACTGACCATGCGCGCTTCATCTCCCCCAAGTACACGAGGTAGTGACCACGATGCCCAGCAGGGTGTAGCAGCCCACGAACAAGACTCTGGGCGTCGTCTCGTAGACACTCATCCAAACGCCGCAGCAATTCTTGGTGCGATGGCAGCAGAGGCGGCACGACCTTTTGCGCGTACGCTAGGTAATCGTACACCCTTTGGCAGAGCGCTGCGCGCACGCCCGCCCAGTCTGCCATAACATCTGCCCGTTTGGGACATGTCGCAGAGTTGCCCTCGGCAAATGCAACATACGCTTCGCGCACCGCCGGCACCGCCGGCACCGCCGGCACCGCCGGCACCGCCGGCACCGCACAGCCCGGCTCCCATCGCACGTTGATCGCCGCAACAAATTCGTTCTCCACCGACTGCACGCCGCCCCGCACTTCCGTGAACAGCACGACGCCAATCTGCCCGGCGCTCCGCCGTTTTTTGTTCTGCGTGGGCACCGTCGGCCGCACGGGCCCTCCTCCGGGCGCGCTCCGCTTCTTCGCCACAGGCACTCCCCCAATCACCTGGGGCGTGCTCCACACCACGGCCTGGCGCCCCGTCTGCTTTCCGTGGGTTTGCATTAGTGTGCTGGTCCTGGCGCCCGAGGCGCCTGTGGCGCCAGGCGCCAGCACCAGCGCCTCACGGCGTACCCTCGAGCCGCGCGACAGGCAACAGCAGCGTGCGGCGTTCGTCGTCAGGGGAGCCGCCGCGTCGACGCCACAGAAGGGTCTGGGGGTCGCTCAGATGCGTGCGGAGCGCGGTCCGCTGCGCCAAGACGCACCGCCGCATCCACCAAACCGCCCCCCATGCGAGCAGCGCGACGGCGAACACAGCTTGCGCCCCATTAAAGTCCATCGCTTGCACTTGCTGGGCGAGAGCGTGGCCCACCTCACGAAGTGTCATGCAAGCATGGGCGCGGACGACTAGAAACGGCACAAGGCGGCTGGCTGCGCTGCGCCTGGCAGCGGCCTAGCGCGGCGGTTGCTGGCGCCTCAGCGGCGCCAGCGCGCGGCGGGATGGACTCCGCGGTGCACGGACGGCTAGAACACATGCAAGCAAGTGGCGCCTCGCAGCTGCGGGTGCGAGTGTCGCTCCGTGGAGTGGGAGCGACGTCCATGCGCTCAAAGAAGGCTTTTTCCGCGTCAGGTCGGCGGCGCGAGTTGGATCAGCTGGCGGCCGCCTTTTACAGCGCGGGCGAGCAACAAGCGGTGGTCTTTGCGGGGAAACGCGGCAGGCGTGAGCCGGACAAGTTTGGTTATGAGGAGCAGGCACCGGCACACAATAAGCAGCAGCAGAAGACGAAGACGCCGGAAGAGGGCCCAGAAGAGGGTGAGGGCGGAGGGCAAGCAAACGGCGAGGTGGAGCAGGGCGGCGAGGCCGCGAGGAGGTGGGAAACGGAGAAGGCTGCGGATCCGCATGCGCGTGCCCGTGCGCATGCGCATGCGCATGCGCATGCGCATGCGCATGCGCATGCGGAGTGCGGTGAGGTTGTGGCCTTTGCCAACGCCCTCCAGGCCCAGGTGGACTACTGCGGTGGGCACACGGGCGACTGTGCGACGATTGAGGGGAGCAAGCGTAAATTTCGACGTCTGGCCGTCGGCTGGCGCAAAGCGGTCGAATCGACGGGCGTCGGTGGGGCACCGTTAGCTGGTGCGTACGGCTCAGACGCGGCGAAGGCCTGCGCCGAGGCCTACCTTGCCGCGGCGAAGAATCCTGCGTGCGCTGTGCGTGCAGTGGACGCGGCTCGCGCGATTGCGTGTCACATCCAGCGGATCGACCTTTGCAATGCCTGCGACGGCACGCCAAGGGTTGCGCGAAGAGAGGTGGCCGAATGGTGCCTCAACGCGTGCCGCGTCGAGGCGTTCTACGTGCTGTACGGCGATCAGGACCTGCAGAAGCGGTGCGACCTGCTCCAATTCGTCGCTCCGCTGTGGGACGTGCTGGTGGGAGAGTGCAGCTCGTCGCTGACGGCGGGCGCGCGCCACTGCTACTGAGAAGACCACAACAACCGCAGTTCATTTTTTCTTAGAGTGCACGCGCACTTGCGCGGTGTCACCGCACCCAACCCATAACCGCGCTACCGCCGAGTGCGATCACTACCCCCCGTGCCCGCAGCAGCTGCTCCAGTGAATCGCGCTGGCGTTGGTTGTGGTTGTACTTGTTGCTGTGCTTCCTGAGGTGGTCGTTGTGCTGGTTGGTTCCGGTCTAGTCTCAGTGATAGTGGGGGCCTATCCGCACGACTGTCAACGACGATCCTCAGCGTCCGCTCGCCCCTCGGGGACTCCTTGCCGGGTTCTTCGTAAACCCCCTGCTGGTCGCGCGCGCACAGGCAAAAGGCGGCCCAGCAGTTGTCGGAATTCCACTCGCCATATGGAAGCGTGCACGCGTTGTCGCTGCAAACTGTGAGTAGAACACAGGCGAACAAAAACGCGCTGATCGGCACGGTCAACCATAAGAACAGACTGTCGCCTTCGACCTCGTTTAAGCCTTCCCTTTGTCGCATCATCATGATGAGCACACCGAGTGCATAGCCAATGTTGATTCTCATAAGCAGTGGACCCATCGTTTCCGACCACCGGTACACGTTCTCCTTGGAGTGCATGCGGCTTCCCGCAAACATCAGCCACGTCGTCAGGATTAGCAGGAGCACGCCTCCGACGGGCGCGTAGATCGGCAGAAAGCTCTCCACCAGGAACGCCAGCGAGAGTCCCACGCCCACAAACGTAGCGCTGAGGAACCAACAGTTGTATACCAGCCCTCTCCATCCGTACTTCGAAGTATGAGGTAAACACCCCCACGCCGTGCGCCACTGCATGTCGTCGGCATTAGTATCATCGTTAACGGTGCCGGTGATACACCTACACAGTGCTTTACACACCATGTCACCACCAGCAGCAGCAGCAGTCGGCCTATCGGCCAGCGTCCTCTACAGCTGATACGCTCCAGAAACGCGCGTCTACGCTTATCTTGCTTTGGGCCCGCAAGGCGGCGGTGTGGCGCTGCGGCGTCGTCACTTCTTGCGGGCATCGCCAGCGCCCGAGGCGGCCGAGCCCCCCGTGGTGTGCGGGGCCGCCGCGTCGTGCTCCGCCTTCTTCGTCTCGGCCTCCGTCTTTCGAACGCCCGCCTCGCGCTCGCGCAGGTTGAGCGCGTGGTCGTCCGCGACGTACTTGCGCTCGCACCGCTCGCAGGCGTCCTTCTCCTCTGCCACCACCATCGCGCGCTCCACGGCGGTGTCGATGTCCTCCTTGGTCGTCCCGATGGCGTGCAGCACGGCGGGCATGGCCAGGTTGACGGGAATGAGCCCCCCCTCGAAGAGCTTCAGCACCTCCTCGGTGGCTGCGAGCGGCGACGTGAGGAGCTGCAGCTGGCCCACGTCCTCGCCGGGCGCGGCGTAGATGTCGCGGTACGCCATCGTGAGGACCTCGTTCACGGACTTTGCCAGCTGCGAGACGGTCACGTTGAGCAGCGACAGCCTGCAGCAGGGCGAGGGTGCGCCGGCCATCGGTCAAGGACGCAAGCACGCAGTCGCCGTCGCGTGCGTGGCGCGTGGCGCGTGGCGCGTGGCGCGTGGCGCGTGGCGCGTGGCGCGTGGCGCGTGGCGCGTGGCGCGTGGCGCGTGGCGCGTGGCGCACTGTGAGGTGGACTTGCCCGCAAAGCGGCCGCTGAAGATGAGGTCGGCCGGCACGCCAAAGGCCGCCGCAAACTGCTCGACGGCGACGCGGACGAGCCCCTCCAGGTCTCCGCGCGCCTCCGCGGTCGGAAGGGAAGGGCACAGCTCTTGATCCTTGGGAACCGAAAACAGCGCCGGCGGCGCCGGGTCAGGAGCAAGCGGCACCCGCCCGCTCTGTATCCGCCCTTGGCCTCCAAAGCTGTGCAGGTCGTGGTCGGGCGCCGCGCCGGCAGCGTGCTGCGTCTGCAAGCGATTGATGACGTTGCAGAGCTGTTGCTGCATGGCCAGGGAGCGGGCGGCGGCCGTGTTCTCCTCGCTGTCGGCCCCAGCCTGTGCGGCGCGGCTCTCGCTGTCGAAGAAGAGGTTGCTCGGTTCCAGCGCGCCTGCATCCTTTTTGCGCGTCTGCGTCACCATGCGTGGCCGCGCCCGCGACGCTTCCGCGGTGAGCGCCAGCTCCGTGAGCGCGCCGATGAAGCTCCCCATTTCGAAGACGCTGGCGAGCGGCGAGTTGATGTTGCCGACCTGGTCGGGGTGCTGCCGCACCACGACGCGCGCCTCGGGGTCCTCTTCGGTTCCCTCGCCCGGCACCTGGCTGTACACGCGGTAGTCCCGTTTGTAGCCGGCGCGCCCTCCCATCGCAAACGCCACCTCGTAGGTGCCCAGCAGCGGCACGTGTGGAACGACCAGCGGCGGCGCGGCGGCCGCCGCCGCGTGTGCCTCTGCGTCGGCCGCACGCGCCGCCACCGCCGCGGCGACAGAGCCACCGCCGCCGCCCTTGTGCAGCTTGCGTGTGCGCCGTGCCTGGTCGTCGCGGCGCGCGTGAATGCGCGCGCGCCGCTCGTCGCTCTCGTCTTCCTCGTACGACACCGCCACTAAGCCCCACTTGAGAAAGGAGTCCACCACGTGCTGCGCAAACGGAACCCACACCTCGTTGAGGTGCTGCCGGAACATGGGAGTCAGCTCGACGTCGACGCCGTCCTTGCGCAGGGATATTCCTCCAGAGAGCAGCTGTCCGCTAAGAACCGTGCGTGCCGCCTGCACTGCAGGCGTGGACTGGTACATGTGCTCGAGCGCGTACACCTGCTGCAGATTCAGCCGCTTCTCCCCCAGTTCGCTGCCGACGCCGCCCAGACTCCCAGACAGCAGCGACGGCCGGGACTTGACGTGCTGAGCTTTGCGCACGCCCGCGTCGCGCATTCGGACGCCGCTAGACATGGCGCTGCGCTCTACGCTCTGAAGCGCCGCTCTCGCGTGCGCCGCGGCACCAACTGGCGCTCAAAGACGCCTTATCTCGGCCGGGACCTCGGAGACGGCAAACGGGGCGACCCCGAGGGCGGTCGATAGCGATGGCGTCCACGCGGTCTCGGAATATCTACTCTCCTTTACAGCGCAACCAAGGGCCCCGCAACGCGCGCGCGACGTTTCCAGCTCCTTGCACGCAACCGACCACCCTGGCAGGGCGGGTCTGGCACTGGTTGGGCGGCACGTGGCCGGCCAAGTTCGGGGTCGAAGTCGGGGTCGAAGTCGGTGTCAGGGTCGGGCGACGGCGGCGAGCCATCGCGGGGGGGCTCTTTGCGGTCGCCGCGTGTGTGACAAACCTAGCCGTGGCTACCGGATTCACAATCCGTCTGGTGCACGGAGCACGCCAGTCAAGCCAAAGGTCATCGGTGCGCCTGCCTCGCCTGGATCGCCTGGATCGCCTGGATCGCCTGGATCGCCTGGCCCACCTGCCGCGCGGACGCGTGCGCGTGTTACCATTTGCGGCTAGTGCGGCCCTGTGCCTGCTGACGTTGCCGCTGTTCCGCACCCTCGCAATCCAACCGTTTGGAGCACGCGCGCGCACGCGCTGCGCCACGTTTGCAATGGGCATTAGTATTGCCGTACTGGCCGCGTTCGAGCTGCTGCTGTGCACCGGCTCGGCAATGCGCGCGTTTGTCGACTTGTCACAGCGATGCCACCGCGCCACGCTGCCGTGTGCAGACGAATACGCATTGGAATGGAGTCATGCCGCGCGCGTGGCAATGTGCACCCTCGTGCTGCAGGCGCTCGCCACGATCACAAGCGCCGCGACGGCATCGGCAGCCATTGCGCAGTGCCGAAGCATGCCAGCCCCGTGCTGCGACTGGCCCCTGGCTCCTGTTGCCGCGCTAAACGTGCGTGCGCCTCTGTTAGATACCCTGCCTCCTCTGCCCCCGACGCCCCCGACGCCCCCGACGCCCCCGACGCCCCCGACGCCCCCGACGCCCCCGACGCACGACCGAATTGCAA
>Ga0181400_1000916_pt1 | contig 12579 bp, 15 predicted proteins | sample 23SPOviralmetaG_FD_130129 | JGI IMG/M metagenome (GOLD analysis project Ga0181400, IMG submission 130129) | Marine viral communities from the oligotrophic San Pedro Time Series (SPOT) site, San Pedro Channel, CA, USA - 23 SPOT_SRF_2011-06-22 | ecosystem: Environmental > Aquatic > Marine > Strait...
CGTTGAAGTTATGACTGCTGCTGATGCTATACCTCAAGCCAGTGTCAAACTACAAGCTGCTCAAACAGTGCTAGATAGAGTTGGTTTAGGTAAAACAGAACGAGTAGATGTCAACCATAATGTGCAAGGTGGTATTTTTATCCTACCTGAGAAACATACTATAGACGTAGAATATGCCGAACAAGAAAACTAAATCCACAGTCAACAAAGCTGGTAACTATACCAAGCCTACTATGCGTAAGAATTTGTTTAATAAAATTAAAGCCGGAGGTAAGGGTGGTAGACCCGGACAATGGTCAGCTCGAAAAGCTCAGATGTTAGCTAAAGAGTACAAAGCCAAAGGCGGAGGATATAAGTAATGTATTTTGGACTTAAAGAAATGTTAAACTGGTTAAAAGACTTAGTAGGTTTTCATAAACCTGTCAAAAAACCTGTAAGCAAGAAAAGAAAATATGTCAGAACTAAAAAAGTCACAAAGAAGTCTCAGAAATTGGACTAAACAGAAGTGGCGAACTAAATCAGGTAAGAAGTCTAGTGAGACTGGTGAAAGATATTTACCCTCTGCGGCTATTGAGTCTTTAACTCCAGCAGAATATGCTGCTTCTTCCCGTCAGAAAAGAGCAGATACTAAAAAAGGTAAACAACACTCTAAGCAACCTAAGAAGATTGCGAAAAAAACTAGAAAATATCGAAGAACATCATAATGGCTATTACATATCGAGGTGAAAAGTTTGCAGGATATAATATTCCTAAACGAACTCCTAAGCATCCTAAGAAATCTCATGCAGTTTTAGCTAAAGAAGGTGACAAGATTAGACTAATACGTTTTGGTGAGCAAGGTGCCAAGACAGCTGGTAAACCTAAGCAAGGTGAATCTAGTAAGATGAAGAAAAAAAGAGCCTCATTTAAAGCTCGACATGCCAAGAATATTAGAAAAGGTAAGATGTCGGCAGCTTATTGGGCTGACAAAGTTAAATGGTAAAGTATGCCACAATTAGGAAGTAACGAAAAACCTGTACTAATGACCAACAAGAAAAATGGTGGTCGAGTAGGTAAAGGTTCTAGACCTAGACCAATTCCAGACAAAGCACAGTTTGCTAAGAATTGGGATGCTATTTTTAATAAAGGCACGAAGTCGTAAGACTGAGTCAGTGTAAGAGGCTTTCCAGATGTTTCATCCATCTTAACGTCTGGAGAGTCCAGCTTTAATTATGACACAGATACCAAAAGATTACCTACCCAAGAAAAGCCACACTGTCCCTTTTGGTTACGAACTTAGTGACATCGAGGGTTATCTCAAACCCATCCCCAAAGAACTAGAAGCTTTACAGAAATACCTCCAAGGTGTTACTGACCAAAAGTATTCTCTCCGAGAAGCAGCTAAACTTATTACTCAAGAATCAGGCCGTAGTGTTTCCCACGTTACCCTCAAGAACTATTTAGACTCTGACCCTTCCCTAGCCGAACAACATAAAAAGAAGATAGCTGCTAAGAAACGCAGACTAGCTCGACAAAAGAAATCTTTATATAAAAAAGAACAAGCAGTTAAAGCTCAAGAGCAAGTAATGAAGAAAGCTACTGAGCAAACTACTTCGCATATTGTTACTGAAACAGAACTAGCAGAAGTTCCAGTTGATGTCCAAGAACAACTCAAAGATGCTAAGGTGGTCTTCTCAGCCAATGAAGGACCCCAGACTGACTTCTTAGCTGCGGATGAGAAAGATGTGTTATACGGTGGTGCAGCTGGTGGTGGTAAATCTTATGCCATGATTGTTGACCCCTTAAGATATGCTCATAAAAAAGCCCACAGAGCTTTAATACTTAGAAGGTCTATGCCGGAACTAAGAGAGATGATAGACAAGTCTCGTGAGTTATATCCCCAAGCTTTTCCGGGTGCTAAGTTTAGAGAAGTAGAAAAGTTGTGGAATTTTCCAAGTGGTGCTAAAATAGAATTTGGTTTCTTAGAACGAGATGCTGATGTCTACCGATACCAAGGCCAAGCTTATTCTTGGATTGGCTTTGATGAAATCACACATCTACCTACAGAGTTTAGTTGGAATTACCTTGCATCTCGTTTGAGAACCACTGACCCAGAAATTAAAACTTACTTAAGATGTACTGCTAACCCCGGTGGTGCTGGTGCTAACTGGGTCAAGAAAAGATATATTGAACCTAATGATTCTAACAAATCTTTTTTAGGTGGTGATGGTTTAACCCGTAAGTTTATCCCAGCTAAGTTACAAGATAATCCTTACCTAGCTAAAGACGGTGTCTATGAACAGATGCTAAAGTCTTTACCGCCTATCCAAAGAAGACAACTACTTGAAGGTAATTGGGAAGTTGCCGAAGGTGCAGCCTTTGTTGAATTTGATAATACTAAGCATATTGTTACTCCTTTTCAACTACCAGTACACTGGGAAAGAACTAAAGCTGTTGACTATGGTTATGCTGCTGAATCCTGCTGCCTGTGGGGAGCTATCGACATCAATGATGGTACCTTAATAATATACCGTGAATTATACCGTAAAGGCTTGACAGGAGAAGAATTAGGCACTATAATAGGAAATATGGAACTTGAAGACCCTTTTTCGGTCTCAGGTGTGTTAGATACAGCAGCATGGGCTAGAACTGGTACTACTGGACCTACTGTTGGCGAAGCCTTAATTAAAGCTGGTCATAAGTTAAGACGAGCAGATAAGAATAGGGTTCAAGGAAAAATTCAAATACATGAGTTCCTAAAGGTTAGAGAAAACGGTAGACCAAAACTGCAGATATTTAATACTTGCCCTAATTTAATAAGAGAGTTACAAAGTATACCATTATCAAAAACCAATCCAGAGGATGTTGATACCCATGCCTCTGACCACGCATACGATGCTTTGCGTTATATGATAATGAGTCGTCCCAGAGTGGATAGCCCGTTAGAAAGAATAAGAGGTTTAAAAAAGGAAATGCATCAACCCTCTGATTCGACTTTTGGATACTAAATAAATGGCAGATAACGAAAATACATTTTTAACAGCTAATAATCTATATAATGATGTTGAAGGCGAAGCTGGTAAAACTTTAGATTTAGAACAAAATCAAAAACAAAACTTAGTCGGTATCATTCAAAGTCGTTTCTATCAAGCAGAAGATGCTCGTAATACAGATGAAAGAAGATGGCTTAAGGCTTACGAAAACTATCGAGGTCTTTATCACAAATCAGTCAAGTTTAGAGATTCAGAAAAATCTCGAATCTTTGTTAAAATTACTAAGACTAAAGTCCTAGCTGCCTATGGACAATTAGTTGATGTTATTTTTGGCACAGGTAAATTTCCTATTGGTATTCAAGAAACTAAAGTACCAGAAGGTGAACTAGGTGCGGCTCATCTAGATATTAATAATCCTTCCGTTGGTCTTGAAAGTTCTATTCCTGATGATATTGGTAATAGAATAGATAACCCTTATGATGTTGGTTATGAAGGTGATGGGAAAGTTTTAAAAGCTGGAGCTACTTTTGGTAAAGGTATGTTCAGTGAGTCTTTAGAAGACCAAGTAGAAGATAACTTAGTTGAAGGTTATAATCCAAACCCACAAGTTTTAGAAATCTCACCAGCTCAAAAAGCTGCGAGAAGAATGGAAAAACTTATCCATGACCAAATAGATGAATCTAAAGGTTCATCAGAAATAAGAAGTTCTTTATTAGAATCTGCTTTATTAGGTACCGGTATCGTTAAAGGTCCTTTTAACTTTAATAAGAAACTCAACAAATGGGACATGTCAGATGAGGGTGAAAGAACTTATAATCCTTTAGAAGTTAGAGTACCAAGAATAGAATTTGTTAGTTGCTGGGACTTTTATCCAGACCCTTCAGCTACTAGTATAGAAGAATGTGAATATATTGTTCATAGACATAAAATGAACAAATCACAATTAAGACAACTTCGTAACATGCCTTACTTTGATAAGGATGCTATTAGAGCCTGTTTAGTCGAAGGACCTAACTACGAAGAAAAAGATTTTGAAAGTCAATTAAAAGATGATGCTAGACAAGATGACTACCAAACTAACTTTGAAGTTATGGAATACTGGGGTATTATGGATGCCGAGTATGCCAGAGAAGTTGGTATTAAGTTAGATGATAGTATAGATGATTTAGATGAGGTGCAAATTAATGCATGGATTTGTGGTAATCAACTCTTAAGAGCTGTGATAAACCCATTTACTCCATACAGAATACCTTATCATGCTTTCCCTTACGAAAGAAATCCATATAATTTCTTTGGTATTGGAGTAGCAGAAAACATGGATGATTCTCAACAGATTATGAATGGTCATGCTCGAATGGCTGTTGATAATCTAGCGATGGCTGGTTCTCTCGTCTTTGATGTCGATGAGTCAGCTTTAGTTGGTGGGCAGTCTATGGAAATATATCCGGGTAAAATATTCAGGCGACAAGCTGGAATGCCGGGTCAAGCCATTCATGGTTTAAAGTTTCCAAATACTGCTCCAGAGAATATGATGATGTTCGATAAGTTTAGACAACTTGCTGACGAACAGACCGGCATACCATCATATTCACACGGTCAAACTGGTGTACAAAGTATGACAAGGACTGCCTCTGGTATGTCAATGTTACTAGGTGCTTCCAGTTTAAATATTAAAACAGTCGTTAAAAACTTAGATGACTTTTTATTAAGACCATTAGGCGAAGCTTTCTTTCAATGGAACATGCAGTTCTTTGAAGGCTCGTTAGATGTGAAAGGTGATTTAGAAGTTAAAGCAACAGGTACTAATAGCTTGATGCAGAAAGAAGTTAGAAGTCAAAGACTTACTATGTTCTTACAAACTGCACAAAGTCCAGCTATTGCTCCTTTTGTTAAAATTTCTAAATTGGTTAGTGAACTTGCCTATAGCTTGGATTTAGACCCAGATGAAATTCTGAACGACCCTGAAGAAGCAGCTATGATGGCACAAATAATAGGAATGCAAAATGTTGGACAAAATGTTGGCTCGGAAGCTGAACTTACTAGTGAAGGACAAGGCCCTATGGGAGGCCTTAATGGAACACCTGCAAAACCTCAAGACCTTGGACCTACAGGGACTGGTGGTGGCAACATCGGAATCGGAAATGTGCCGGTTGCAGGGGAAAGTGAATTCTCTGGTACGGCTAGAGCAATTGCCCCTTCAAGTTGAAGAGGCTTTAAATAGAAAAGAAGAGGAAAATTAAATGTTAGATTTATTAGATACAATACTAAAAATAGTAGGAGTAGTGCCTTGGATAGTTTCAATCTGTTCAATGATAGCTGCTTTAACACCTACACCACATGACGATAAACTGGTAAGCAAAGCTTATAAAATTATAGATTGGTTTGCCCTTAATATAGGAAAAGCAAAGGATAAATAATGGCTAAATTTCCAGACTTAAACAAAGACGGTAAAATTACTCAAGCCGATATATTGAAAGGTCGTGGTGTTTTCCAAGAAGGTGGTGATGTAGATAGTCAAATGGCTATTTTAATGAAACCACAACAAGAACAAGAAATGGTCTCGGACAGTGAAATGGAAGAAGACTATTTAGATTTTATATTAGACGAAGCTTTATCTGATGAAGAAGAAGATATGCTTCAAGAAAAACTAGAACAAGATGAGCAATTAGCTTTGTTATTTGACAAGGTGGTAGATGTTGCTCAAGAATTTGCTGGAGCTGGTCCTGTTGAAGGTCCGGGTTCAGGAGTCTCTGACAGTATACCCGCAAGGTTATCTGACGGAGAATTTGTCTTCACTGCCAAAGCTGTGGAAGAAATCGGAGCTGACAATTTAATGTCAATGATGAAAGAAGCCGAAGCTAAGGCAGATGAAAGACAACAGTTAGTTTATGGAGGAGAAGTACTGGAAGAAGGTGAAACTTTTGTAGTTGAACCAACTCAACCAGACCCTGTTAAACAAGAGATTCGTGTGCAACGAGAAACTTTAGGACCTCAAGCTTCACAGCAAGAGGAAGAAGAGTTAGTCGAAGAAATACGAACTCGTAAAATGATGACAGGTAAACCTTCACCCGTAAGCTAAATAGGAGATAAGGCCACCTTATTTTTATAAGCACCTTATCATTATATTAACCGAAAGGCTACCTTTACAAGTAAAGCACTGCACAGTCGACACACGCAGCTACCTTTAAACGAAGCCCTGAGTAGGAGAAAGAATATGACTACTGAAGTAAAAGAGGATAATGCCAATCCTTATAACGAAAAAAAATCATGGCATAGTAACGAAGAAGATAAAGCATTTGAGGGTGCTGATGGGATGTTTTTTAATGACCCGTCTAAAGTAAAACCAAATGATGACGTAGAGCAACCTGTAGACCAAGAAGCTGCTGAGGAAAGTCCTAAAGACCAACCTTATAAGCGACCAAACTATAAAAAGCGATACGATGATTTAAAGAAACATTATGATACTAAACTTAATGAATTTAAGTCTAGAGAACAAGAGCTGTTAGAAGAAGCTACGAAAAATAGACAAAGCTATAAAGCTCCTAAATCTCAAGAAGAACTTGAAAACTTTAAGAAAGAATATCCAGATGTTTACGAAGTTGTTGAAACAGTTTCACATCTTCAAGCTTCAGAGAAATCTAAAGTTTTAGAAGAAAGATTAGAAGCTCTCCAACAACGAGAAAAAGAACTTGTTCGTAAAGATGCTGAAAAGCGATTGAATGACAGACATCCTGATTTTGAAGATATCAGAAACAGTGATGACTTTCACGACTGGGCTAAGTCTCAGCCAAAGTCTATCCAAAACTGGGTATACGAAAATGCTGATGATGCTGACCTAGCTTCAAGAGCTATTGATTTATTTAAAAGAGATATTGGTATAGATTCTAAACCAAAGAAGTCAAATTCTAAAAAATCCAATACTTCTGCTGCTGATATGGTTTCAACCAAAACAACAAGTGTTGAACCTAAGCAAGAGAAAATTTGGACTACAAAGGAGATTTCTTCCATGAGCATGGATGAGTTTGACAAATATGAAAAAGATATTAGTCAAGCCATGTTTGAAGGAAGAGTTCAAAGATAAATTACTTTTATTTAAGGAGAAAATAAAATGGCTTTTAATCAAAGCGACCAAAATTTCGCACAAAGTTCTGGTTCGAACTTTAGTAACAATGCCTTTCTACCTGAAATTTATTCCAAGAAGGTTTTAAACTTTTTTAGGAAAGCCTCTGTTGTCGAAGCAATAACAAACACAGACTACGCAGGTGAGATTTCAGGATATGGAGATACTGTTAAAATAATTAACGAACCAGAAATCACAGTGTATCAATACGAAAGAGGTGCTGATGTAACTAAAACAGAACTATCTGATGCAGAAACAACTCTTATCGTAGATACAGCTAATGCTTTCAAATTCATCGTAGATGATATTGAAAGTCAAATGTCACATGTAAACTTTAAAGAAGTAGCAAGTTCATCTGCTGCTTATGCCCTAAGAGATGCATTCGATGCAGGTGTTATGGCTAAAATGTTTGCAGGAGTATCTACATCTAATCCAGATAACCAAATTGGTACAAATGCAGCAGTAGGAGCAGGTGTTGAACCAGCTACAGGTGCTGTTGACCTATTAGGTTCTGACGGTTCTGGTGTTGATGCTATTGACTTAATGGCTAGAATGGCAAGAAAATTAGACGATGAAAATGTACCTGAAGAAGGTAGATGGTTTGTTGCTCCTCCTACATTTTATGAAGAGTTAGCACAGTCTGGTTCAAAATTGCTTTCAGTAGACTTTAATGCTGGACAAGGTTCAATTAGAAATGGACTAGTATCAAGCGGTAAGCTAAGAGGTTTCAATATGTATAAATCAAACAATATTGATACTTCTGGTACTGCTACTGGTAAAGTTCTTGCTGGACACATGTCTGCAGTTTCAACTGCTCAAACAATCACTTCAACTGAGGTCATGAGAGACCCAAGTTCATTTGGTGATATTGTTAGAGGGTTGCATGTCTATGGAGCAAAAGTTCTAAGACCAAAAGCACTAGTATCAGCTTTCTACATTGTAGACTAATGATATTCGGGAGGCTCTTCGGAGCCTTCCATTTTTATATAAAAAAAAACAGTAACTAAAAGTTATTGTAAAAAATAATTAATAATTAAAAGGAGAATAAAATGGTTAAATTAGGTAAAACAGCACTAACCGATGCAAAATTTGGTAAGATAAAAATAGGAAACCCTAAAATTGTTTCAAATAAAGGAACAAGGACAAGGACAAAAATTGGACTAGAAGGCAGTAGAAAACCAATAGTGCCAATAAAAAAAGATGCTATGGGTAGAAGTGGTCTTAAAAAAGGCGGAAGAGCTGTTTATAATAAAGGTGGTTATGCTTCTGTTCAAGATATGGAAAAAGCTTGTATGAGTAAAACTGGCTATAATACCATGAAAATAAAAGGCGAAAAGTAATGCGAGTCAAAGCACCTAAGGGTTATCACTGGATGAAAGCTGGTAAATCTTACAAGCTTATGAAACATTCAGGCAAGTTTGTTCCCCATAAAGGAGCAAGTATGTCAGCAAACTTTGAAGTACAAAAAAAACATAAAAAATAATGGCAACAACATATTTAGATATTACTAATGAAGTCTTAAGAGAGCTTAATGAAGTTCCTTTAACTTCATCAAACTTTGGCAATGCAAAAGGTTTACAAGCTTTTGTCAAAGATACAGTCAATAAAGCAATCTTTGATATTGCTAACGAAGAACCTCAGCTACCGTTTTTTGCTGCTGGACTCAGTGGAGCTTCTGACCCTTTTTATGGTAATGTTACAGTAGCAACCACAGCTGGAACTAGATGGTATATTTTAAAATCCGGTAGTTCTAGTATTACTACAGACTATGCTTCTATAGATTGGGATGATTTTTACCTCACAACTATTGGAGTAGGCGGTGAATCAGCTCCGTATGTTTCACAAGGTTTAAAGTTTTTAAATCTAGCAGATTGGAAACGTTATTATCGAGATAGTGAAAATGCTGATGATGCAGACACACAAGGCTATGGAGAGCCTCAATATGTTATTAAATCTCCAGACAATAGAAAATTTGGACTAAGTCCTATACCTGATAAAGCTTATAACGTACATTTTTATGCTTTTGTTAAACCAACAGCCTTATCAGCACACGGAGACACAGTAGTCCTACCAGAACAATATACAAATGTTATTACCTCTAGGGTTAGATATTATGTATGGCAGTTTAAAGAGTCACCTCAACAAGCTGCTTTTGCTTTAGATGATTATAAGAAAGCAATGAAACGTATGAAGTCTAATTTAATTAACCCAACACCTAGGGCAATGACAGACGACAGAACATATTTTTAATTCATGGCACGTTCTCAACCTTATACAGTTGCATGTGATGGTGGTCTTGTAACCTCATCAAACTCTATTGATTTATTAAAAACCCCGGGAGTAGCAACTAAGTTACAAAACTTTGAAGTTTCTATTGAAGGTGGTTATCGTAGAATAAACGGCTATACAAAATATAAAGTTAATAATGTAACTCCTGCACTACCTGCTGGAAGCACTGCTACTATTTTAGGAGTCTTTCCTTATGCTGATGGAGTTATTGCTTGTGTTAGTGATGATATTTACTTTAGTAATGATGGAGCTAATTGGTTACAGATAAACCGAAGCTCAGTATCAGGCACTGGAGATAACTATACAGCCTTTACAGGTCGTAGTGTTTTAAACAGGACTAACCAAGGCCAATGTACTTTTGCTATAGCTGAAGGAGCTACTTTTAATTACGGTGAAATTTTTATAGCTGATGGAGCTAATAAAATTTATAGTTTTCGTATGGAAGGCACAGGTAATTTAAATACTAGAACATTTTTTGCTGCTGAAATAACTGTTAGTGGTACTAATGGAGTCAAGTTTATAACTATTCACGACAATCATTTAATAGCAGCAGGGGTAGCAGGTAACTTAAATACTGTTTTTCATAGTCAAGTTAATGATTTTGATAACTTTGCAGCTGGTGGTAGTTTTACTTTATCAGACCAAGTTGTAGGTATTAAAGGTTTCCGTGAAGATTTAATTTTATTTTGTGAAAACAGTATTCATAAACTTATTAATCTTCATAACTCTGATACCGTTAGGATAGACCCAATTACAGATAATGTAGGTTGTTTAAGTGGCTACAGTATTCAAGAGATTGGTGGTGACTTATTATTCTTAGCAGCTGATGGTTTCAGAACAGTTGCCGGAACAGCAAGAATTGGTGACGTTGAGTTAGGTACAGTCTCAAAACAAATTCAACCTATTGTTAGTCTACTAGCTCGAAATATAGATGACTATATTATTAATAGTTTAGTTATTAGAGAAAAGTCACAATACAGACTTTATTATACTAATGTAGTGTTAGCTAATTCAGCTCAAGAAGGTATAGTAGGCACTTTAAGACCAAATGGTTTTCAATGGTCAGAAACTAAAGGTTTAGAAGTTACTAGTATTAATTCTAATTTTGATAACAACGGTGTTGAGGTTTACTATCACGGTGATACTAATGGTTATGTTTATACGCACGATGTTGGTCATAGTTTTGATGGTGACAACATAGATGCTATTTATGAAACACCAGATTATGATTATGGTGATTTTGGTACGTTAAAAACTTTGCATTATATTAAAATGTCTATTACACCAGAAGGGACAGTACAACCAACACTAACAGTTAAGTTTGATTTTGGTAATCTTGATGTTCCACAACCAGATAGTATTTTATTAGACTCAGTACCTGAACCTTCTACATTTAGTAATGCAATATTTGGCTCAGCAATATTTGGAGCATCAGAGCAACCACTAGTTAGAGAATCACTAGTAGGCAGCGGACATAGTAACAATTTTAGATTCTCAAGTTTTGATTCAAATTCACCCTACATTATAAATGGTTTTTATGTAGATTATATACCTTCAGGCAGGAGATAAGACATGGCAGGATATACCCGACAAAGTACATTTACTGATGGCGATACCATCACCGCAGCATTATTTAACAATGAGTATGACCATTTATTAGCAGTCTTTAGTAATGCTACTGGTCACAAACACGATGGTACAGCTAGTGAAGGTCCAGTTATAGGCCTAATAGGTGATGCTGGAGAAACAACACCGAACAATAAAGTCTTAATAGATAGTGCTAATAATCACATTGAATTCTATATAGAAGTTAGTAGTAATCCTGTCCAACAGCTCTACATAGCCGATGGAGCTATTCTACCAGTTACAGACAATGATATTGACTTAGGTTCAAGCTCTTTAGAGTTTAAAGATTTATTTATAGACGGCACAGCTAACATAGATAGCTTAGTAGCTGATACTGCAGATATTAATGGTGGCTCAATAGACGGTGCAGTTATTGGAGCTAACTCAGCAGCAGCCGGTACCTTTACGACAGTAACTACGACAAGCAACGTTGTTGTTGGTGGTAACCTAACTGTCTCTGGCACAACAACTACAGTCAACAGTAACGAAGTTAATATCGGTGATAACATCATTGTCCTTAATTCAGATGAGACAGGAACACCATCACAGAATGGTGGGATTGAAATAGAACGAGGCACAAGCACTAACAAGACTTTAATATGGAATGAAACCACAGACAAATGGACAGTAGGTTCAGAAACTTTTGTAGCTGGTACAGTTGAAGCAGCTCTAACAGGTAATGTTACTGGTAATGTCACAGGTAATGTTACTGGTAATGTGACTGGTGATGTCACAGGAGATTTAACAGGAAACGTCACAGGTAATGTCACAGGAAACGTCACAGGAGACTTGACAGGCGATGTGACTGGTAATGTTGCAGGTAATCTAACAGGCTCTGTCCTAACTGCAGCCCAAACAAATATCACAAGTCTTGGTACCCTATCAAGCTTAGCAGTCTCTGGTGATTTAACTGTTGATACTTCAACACTTAAAATAGATTCTAGTAATAATAGAGTTGGTATTGGAACTGCTTCGCCTCAAGGTAATTTAAATATTGTTCGGGGTTCATCTGGAGCTACACGTTCAGATTTTGCTCAAGAACTTGTTTTAGAGCATCCGTTTAATGTAGGTTTAAGTATTCTTGGTGCAGATGGTCGTATTGCATTTGGTGATAGTGCTGATAATGATGTAGGTCTTATTCGATATGCACATGGTGTTGATAGTATGATATTTAATACTGCTGGTGTTGAAAGATTTAGAATAGACTCATCAGGCAACCTAGGCATTGGTACAAGTTCTCCTAGTTCATTACTACACGTTGCAGGAGATGCTTTAGTCACAGGCAACTTGACAGTCAACGGTAATCTAACCTTTGGTAATGCTAATACCGACACAGTTTCTTTCGGAGCTGATATAGATTCAAACATTATACCTGTCGATGACAATACTTATGACCTCGGCATTTCTTCACAGGAATGGAAAGACTTATACATAGATGGTGTGATATATGCCGACCAAATAGACCTAGGCGACAACGAAAAGATTAGACTAGGTAATAGTCAAGATTTAGAAATCTACCACGATGGTTCAAGTAGTTACATCAAAGATGCAGGGTCAGGGATATTAAATTTA
>Ga0181400_1000922_pt1 | contig 12525 bp, 6 predicted proteins | sample 23SPOviralmetaG_FD_130129 | JGI IMG/M metagenome (GOLD analysis project Ga0181400, IMG submission 130129) | Marine viral communities from the oligotrophic San Pedro Time Series (SPOT) site, San Pedro Channel, CA, USA - 23 SPOT_SRF_2011-06-22 | ecosystem: Environmental > Aquatic > Marine > Strait...
AAGTTTTTAATTTGCGAATTTTCTTATAAATATTCTATATAATTATATTAAATAGTTTCCATAATTTTATAGAATGGTGAAAATCAATCCTTATCTTTACCGCGCTTGCTGTGCTTCTTGTGGAGCTCTTTCAACCCTTCCTATAGATATTATACAGACTAGTGTTCTAACACAAAGAAATGTAACTTTAAGGGTTAATGAATTATCCTTAATGTTAATAATGTCAAACCTTTTTGCTATACAGAATACTGTCTTTTCTTGTACTAACTGTATACCGAATATTTCTTTGAGAGCTATTCTTGCTAGTCTTTCTATATCTCCATTTGTTATTTTTATTCAAGCAAAAAAATATTATTATAGGTTTGGATTATCTCCAAATTATAAAAAATTTATATTTTGGACAACTCTTAGAGAGATTGTATTTTATATTACTATTTATAATTTGTATAAAAGTAATATATATTTATCTCAAATTTTAGCTCCTCTTTTCTCTAATATTATATCCTATTCTTTTAGAATTATTGCAATTAAGAAAAGTTATCTTGATATTGATATAACATACAAAAATATTTTATATGCAAGTATTCTTGAAATTATAAAATCTTCTATAGGAGATTCTATATCTCTATTCTTAATCTACAACTATAAATTTTCTCCGTTTAAAATATAACAATATCTCTCATCTTTTTACAAATCTATCAGATTTTCTACCCGAACAACTGCCTTGATTTTTAAAGCTCTTATCAACTCTTCATGATTATCTATAATCTCTCTACATCGTTCAAGTTCCTTCTTAAATTTACTCTCCTTATCATCCAACATATTCCTGAATTCTACTTTCTCTTGTCTCTTCTCCTTTTCCAATTGTTCAATTCTCTCTCGAAGTTCTTCTGGTGACTTTTCCTCTAGAGAGCTCCGTCGTGCGTTCATATCAGCCACATATTCTTGGTGTTGTTTCGAGTTAATATGCTTACTAATAAAATATGGATACTTGTTGTTCGGAACCTCATAGATACCTAGATTGTATCGTCCATTACAAAACTCGTTCAAATGTGATTTGCATAGACACATAAATCCCATTGGATAGTTTCGCCTAAGTTGTTGAGCAGTCTGATCTTCCAATGCGCCTGTGTTTGGATTTTTTGTGAGCTGGTACACACGATCACCCGTATAGTCAACAATAGCAGTCATAGTTTTTCCGTTTATTCAAGAGTTTTACTGATATAAAATTTTATACTAATTTTATATCAATTTTTTTTCTTCTATTGATTTTTCATATACTATACACAAGTACTAGATCGTTCTAGTATAATATTCTTACTATAAAATAATGGTTTTATTTTTATACTAAAAATAACACAATCTCTCATATTATCATATTCTGGTCTCCCAAAATCTACCTTTAATCTATTTAATGTATTTCTCAAATTATAACTTAATACTATCAAATCTCTATTATCATTTTTTAAATACTTTGCTGTTCCATTTTGATTTACTATTCCTTTTAATTTTATGGCTACTGTATTTTCTGATAGAACTTCTGAAAAGATTTCTTGCGTTCCTAATACTGGAATTGTAATTGTCTTTCCATATTGTCTTCCTATTGGAGGAAAAACATTTCCTATTAATCCATATACTAGTAACAAATTGATTAACATATTTTATATTATTAAGAATGTATCTTTATATTTAAATTAAAAAAATTTAAAGTTAATCTCTCAAGTTTTATTAATGCCTAAGAGAGAAACTGATAATTCTATTACAATAAATAATGAAAAAATTTTAAAGTTTTTTAACGAACATAAAAATCTAGATATTGAACAAACTTTTTTAACATTTATAGATATTATGGAAAAACTTAGTGATAGTCTTAATAATAGTATTAATAGTACAACTATCAACAGCCTTTTTGATAATATTAAATCTATGCAAGATAATCTAACTAATATTAATCTTAATATGAATAAACTTCAAAATGATATCTTAGCAAATTTTACTGTAAAACTTAATGAAATTAAGAGAGAATATGTTGAAGATTTAAAACTAATTCTCTCACAAAATGTTTCTGATAAAATTTCTCCTCTAATAAAAGAACATACACAATTATTAAATGAAAAAACTACATCTCTTATCAATACTGTTGTCCCTTCTAGTAATAAAGATCTACAGCTATCTCTTAGTAAATCAGTTGAAAGTATAAATGAAGCTATAAATAAAGACACTCAGCGTTTACTTGACAATAATATTAGTAGCGAGTCATTAAAAGAATTTATTAATAATGTTGAAGGTAAATTTACTAACATTATTTCTCAAAATCAAACTCTTTTTAATAATACTATTTCAGCAAGCGAAAAGAGAATTGATAGTAGAATTCGCGAAGTTAATGAAACAACTACGAGAGAATTGGGTAATATTCGCGAACTTTCTAATAATAGTAATAATACTTCTAAAGATCTTAATAATTCTCTCACAGATCTACTTAAAAAAATGGAAAATTCTTCTAGTAAAGGTAAAATTAGTGAAAATCTTCTTCTTGATATTCTACATAATCTTTATCCTTCTGCACAAATTGATAGTGTAGGACAGCAAAAAGAAACTGGCGATATTATGCTGATTAGAAATAATCGACCTAAAATTCTCGTTGAAAACAAAATTTGGAATAAAAATGTTGTACAAGAAGAAATTAAAAAATTTATTCATGATATTGAAACACAAAATTGTTGTGGTGTATTCCTTTCACAAAATTATGGTATTGCTGGAAAAGAAAATTTTGAAATTAATATTCATGATGGTAATGTATTAGTTTATGTACATGAAGTAAATAATGATCCAGAAAAAATTAAGATTGCTATTGATATTATCGATAATTTTTATGATAAATTAGAAGATTGTATTGATCAAACTACTGAAATTGATAGCATCAGTAAAGAAAAATTAACCGCTATCAATATAGAATTTCAATCTTTTGTACATTCTAAATTAGCACTTGTTAAAATTGCTAAAGAATTTAATCAAAAATTCTTAAAACAAATTGATGATCTTAAAATTCCTACGCTAGAGGAATACTTATCTAGTAAATATTCTACTAGTAGTAGTAAAATTACATGTGAATATTGTGGTTTTATTGCTAAAAATCACCAGGCTAAAAGTGCTCATATGAGAGGCTGTCAAGCAAAAAAAACACATCTAGCAAATAAATCAGATAAATCAGATAATAATATCATTACAATTGAATAAGATACTAGTTATTTTATATTTAAAACATAACTAGTATAGCAATCTAGAGTGATTTTACACACATTTGGAATAAGATTCTATTTACTAAATAGTAAACTAATGGACCAATTGTAGCTAGTACAAGATTCATTCCACCTACTAATTTATTTTTCTGCGACATAAGATTCATTACACCGATCACTACTCCTAAAACTAGAGAAATTAAAGAAAGAACTCCTAGAGCAAAAAATATATCACAATATTTTTTGTCTAAAGGACCCATATATCCAAAGAAATCGTTCTGCATTTTATATATATATTAGAATAAAAAAATTAATTATTTATATATATTTAATTAAATTATAAACTTAATATCATAATATTTATTTATTAGATATTACATTGCTAGAGGATACTCTTGAACATATGTTATATATCCATCTATTTCTGCATCTCTTGCTCCATCAGTACTCTCATTTATTATAAATATAGAATTCGTATTTGCATTACCAATAAAAAAATTTAATCTTACAATATCATTCATATTAGTTCCAGCATCAACAAATTTCCATTCATTTGCTGGAAAAGTTACGCGCACACCACCATTTGAATCAATAATTGATGTAGATGATGGAAAAAAATAAGTTTGTGCATTTCCAGAATTTGGATTGCCTATTCGATGTACCTTATCAAAGTCACTCGCACCTGTTCCTGATCTAATCTCTAAATCTACATATGCATTTGATCCCCATTGAAAAATATTTCCTGTTTGTGTTGGTCTTGGACAAAAAGGAGTATTTATATAAACACCCGTTATCCATATTTTTTTCATTAAATGTAAATATGAAGTAATTGGTCTATCTATTGTATGTGCTGTGCTAGATGATGTTGGCATTAACCCCAATCTAGCATAAGAAGCGGCCGGAGCAAAGTTATTAGAATATGGAAAATATGAATATCCATTATTTGTAATAGATGAACCCTTACTGAACCCTGTTAATCCGCCATACTGTGAATCCCCTGCTAAATCTCTTGAATACAAATGCATATATTGTTCATTTATTAGAATCTTAGATGAAATAGAATTTCCTACTGATGGTTTCCATATTAAACCATCTATTTGTTCTGTTGCACTTGAAGAATTACCTATATTATTTGCTATACCGATAGAATAATTTGATAATTGTGATGACATATTTGTTATTGAATCCCTTTGTAATTCTAATGGTAAACCGAATTTTGCTGTATTATTAGTATGTTCTACTTCAAAAAGTAATGAACCTCCACTACTTTCTACCAGTAAATGATTTGTTATAATACTACCTATATTTGAAATTCCATTTCCACTTAAATCTAAATCATCTTTCATATAAACCTTATTTAATATCATATCTGATGTATAATTTAATACGGATTGTCCTGGATTTCCTGCCGCTACTATACGTTCTGTTAAATCTATTCCTTCTATTGATGGATAGAATAATGTAAAATTAGAATAAGTTGAACCATCCCATAATGTATTACCTGTACCTGGATACCCCGATTGTGAATATCCTAATGGAGTATTATCTGCTGTAGGTGCACTCGGATTACTAAGATCACTAGTCCATCCAAAATAATTATTATTGTAATACAATTTAATTGTTATCTCACTTAATGTATAACTAGTAGATGAAGTATTTTGAGATATTTGTATCTGTAAGATTCCTCCATCATAAATACTCGCATATGCCATTCTAACCGCTTTAATATGTCTATTACTACTTAACCCATATGTAATATTTTTAACAACATCTAATGTTTGACCTTTTTTATAATGATGACTTGCTTCTAATCTTATAGTTTGATGTGAACCAGAATTATTACATGTTATCTCAAACAATCCATCTGCCCTCTGTGATTGATTAATCATATCCTGAAAACCTACTCGACCAATTGTTACCCAGTCTTCTTGTGAATTTGTTGTAGATAGATTATCTGTTGTAATACTATATTCTGAGTATCCATCAACTTTCAAATCTCTATATGGAGTACCCGAAGATGTTTGATGTTTTCTAAATGGTATTATTGTTTCACTTGGAAGTCTAGCTACATTATTTAAATAATCACTAAATGATAAATCAGATAATGTTGTTACTCCATTAACACTTAAATCTTGATTAATTGTTCCATTTCCATATACTATTAAATTTCCACTTAATTCTATATTACTATTACTATATATATCTCCACTTATTGATAAATTTTCATTTATGTATATTGGCGAATTTATATTTATTATATTTAATCCAGCATCTACAAAAAAAGCATGAGATGTATCCGTTGTTCCTACTGCAAAATCAATATCTTCACTATAATAATTTATTACTACTTCCCCCGATTGAAAAAAATTTGACACTTCTGTTAAACCTTTTACAATAATTGCATGTCCATTTGAAGATAAACTTGTACTTCCTATATACCATATATGCTCCGGTGTAGTTGTCGTGCATTGAAATCTCAAACCTTCTCCTGTAACACCTATATTATTTAATTCTAATCCCCCTCTATTTGCTGTTTGAAATAAATTTATATTACTATTACCCTTTTCTACACCTATAATTGTTGTCCCGCCAGATGATTGTCTTACTTTAAATGATGATAGTGTAGAATTTCCCATATTTACAAAAAGATCATCGCTTCCTATATCCATATTTAAATCATCAGTTATCCCATCGACATAAATATTTTTATATGTTGTTGTTCCTAGAAATGTTGTATTATTATCTTCAAACTTTAATTGAGGACCACCACTGCCTCTATTTATAATTGTAATACCATCATTACTACCTCCTGATAAATCAACTATAACTTTTCCTGAAAATAAAGAATTTCCACAAACATCTAAAGAAAATCCACCACTATTTGAAGGTTCGCCTTTTATATTAACATAACTATTTACTTCTAATGCACCTGATATATCTACTATTGTAGCTGATATATCTAAAACTCCACTTGGATCAGTACTTATTATATCTCCTTTAATATATTGATTTTCTAGTAAAATAAGATCTTTATTTACTTGAAATGAATTGTCAATTATTTCATATAGACTTGTTATCGCATATGGTCCTCCACCAATTAAATTAAGACTTACGTCAACATGTGATGTATAAGTTGGACCAACAGGTAATTCTAACAAATCTTTAAGTATCCAATTAATATTATTAGAAAGAGGAGCGCTATAATTTTGACTATTATTTGATAATACAATTTTTATATAGTCCACTTGTGTACCACCAGCATATAAAAAATCGGTACATAAAAAATAATCATTTCCATCATCTACAATATATAAATTACTACAACCATTTAAAAAGTCACTATTTGTGTTAGATATAACTTTAATAAATGGTGATTTATTATCTATAACTCCAGCAATAAAATGAATTATTTGTTCATAATTTGGTATTGTTAATTGCATAGTAAAATAACCTGTTGTTATAGCATATGTTTTTACAACGCTCGCAATAATTAATGATGCAAATGTTGCCTGTGGTAATAAAGGTGGTAACATAAAAGGATTTAATGTAACTTCTTGTATTAAATTTGTATTTGAAACTATTACATCTCCTGCATTATAATATATATCATTTCCTATTAATGTCCAAAGATTTCCAGATACACCATTTACTATACTTTGAACTTGTCCCCAACTAGGAACCCCTGAATTATCTGTAGCATCTGCTATATAGGTTATCTGTCCTCCATTCATGCTTATATCTCCTAATGCAGCTATATCTCCTGTCACTTTTAATTGTGCATCTATTAATGTATCAAGTGTTGTTGCTTTATTTCCTGTTACCATTCCTCCTGGATTAAATTGTAAATTTATTTGCGCAATTGTTTGATCTAAACCGATTAACGGCGTTGATGTTAATTCCCAATAACCTATATTAGTTCCATCTGATGGATTTCCTTTTCTCTTATTTTGATAAACTCTTACAAATATTCTTGACGGATTTGTAGTATATCCTCTATTTATATATAAATTTGCGCCAGCATAATAAGAACTCCCTGAAATATCTATTCGTATATCATATATTCGTTGTCCATAATAATTATTTGAAATAACATCTATAAAATTTCCTCTAGAATAACTTGAACCTGCTCTGAATACAATTGTTTGTCGTAAGCCACTTGTATCATCATCTAAAACAAATAAACCATTTGCTGTTTCTCCTGCTGGACCAGGATCTATTTTAGCTATACAAAACCATTCTGTATTACCAACTCCCATTACACTTCCACTTATATCATTACTAAAATTTTTATAGTCTACAAATCGTGTTCCATCTATACTTTCAATTATGCCATCTACATATAAATTACCATCTATATTTACATCTCCACTAATATCTAGATAACCATCTATATTTATATCTCCACTAATATCTAGATCACCATCTATATTTACATCTCCACTAATATCTAGATCACCATCTATATTTACATCTCCACTAATATCTACATTTCCACTTACTTCTAATGTATTATTTATATGTGTTATGCAACTTGTATCTACATACAATGCATCCATTCTATTTATATTACTCTTTCCACAACCGATTACAAATATTACATTTTGGCTTATATCATTATAATGACCTGTTGCATGTCCGCCACTAGTATCTATAATTGTACCAAATCCTTCAGCATGAGCATATGATCCTAATGAACCTATTCTATTAAAACCTCCTTCAACATGAGCTGAAAATTGTGTTACTTCTATTAAATTACCCGTTCCTTCTATATGACTTCCTGTTCCCAAAGGAATATTATTAGATATACCTTCTGCATGACAATGTGCAGAATTTTCTCCAATATTATTGTTAAAACCTTCTGCATGACAATAAGTTCCTGAAATATCATTTCTTAATCCTTCCGCATGTGAACCTATACCTACCAAATTAATTATATTTCCAGAACCTTCTGAGTGACCAATTGTACTATTTACTATGTTACCTCTTCCTTCTACATGACAATATTGTCCTATTGCAGAATTATCTACTCCTTCAGAATGTGAACCTACTCCGCTTGCAATTGTTCTATCTCCTTCTGCATGTGAATAATCACCTGAAGCAGTTGTTAATGTGCCTTCTGCATGCGAAGCTATACTAAATACTTGATTTCCAGAACCTTCTATATGTGAACATAATGCAGATATATCTATTGTATTATTATATCCCTCTGCATGACTAAATGAACCTCTTATTGTATTGCTAGCTCCCTCTGCATGTGATGATTCTGCACTAATAATATTATTTCCTGAACCTTCTATATGACTGTATAAAGAATTACTACTTACTATGTTATTTCTACCTTCTGCATGAACATATGAACTATTACTATCTATTAAATTATCATGACCTTCTATATGACTCCAATTAGATGTCCCCTGTATTACATTACTTCTACCTTCAGCATGAGAAAATAATGTATAAATTTCATTAGAATCTCCTTCTGCATGTGAATAATGTCCTACCCCAGAATTTGAAAAATACGGTCCTATTTTACATGCATTACCTTCAACGTGTGCATAATCTCCACCTACCCATGTTCTATATCCTTCAGCATGACTGCATTCTCCGCTGACTCCTTGATAGCCTGTAATATTCGGAGGATCAAAAAATCCTTGTATCAAACTTCCTGACATAAAAGTATTTCCAGATATTGTTAATATTATTTGGGGGTCATTTATACTATTAAATGAAGGATCACCTGTATGATCTACAGCACTTCCATCTAATATTGGTAAATTATCATAACCTATATACATTTTATCTCGATTATAAGTATAATAAGTTCTAACTACTTCATTTCCACATAAATCATAATTTGTTCCTGAAATATCAACATAACCATCTGGTAGAATCATTCTATTAAGTTTATCAATTGACGTTTCTATTTCTGTTAAATCTGGTGCGCCTGTATTTGTAATTATAACACGATTATTTCCTGTAAATGATAAATCAAATCCAGAATCTGTATCTAAAAATATCTCTGATATATCTTGTATGGGTCCATAATTATTATTACTAAAATCGCTTACCCCAATTGTTCCTGAACCACCTCCTCCACCGCCTCCACCTGCTCCATATGTACCTGTATATCTATAAAATGATAATTTTGGTGCTTTTGTATAATCTTGTATTCCACCAGAAGTTATATCTTGAATATTATTACTGTTTAAAACTGTTGTTGTTGCATAAAATTGAATTAAACCATTTGCTGAATTTTGTATCCAATATAATGGTGTATTATTTGGAGCTCCAACATTCACAAAATTCGTTGAAGGAGGTGTTGCAAAATTTCTCTTTACAATTGGTAAATATGTTGGATCTAACACATTTATATCATCAAACTTAAATGGTATCATACCTCTTAATAAATTATTACTTTGATTTGTTAATGGATTTGCTGATGGATCTATATATTTAAACCATACTTGAGATGCAGCACCTGGTACAGGATCTAGTGGAATATTTTTAAAAAATGTTAATTGTGGATAACCATATGCAGCCAAATTAAAACTACTATCACTTGCTATATTATTGCATATATCTAACGCTGATATTCTAAGATTACTTGGTAAACTTAGAGGAACTTCTTGATTTTGTATTTCACTATTAAAAACATAATTTATATTTTTCAAAGGTTCATTTGTAAAATTAGAATTTTCTGGTAATAATGCATTTGCTGTACCTATAAATTGTCTAAAAAGTAAATTTGTTTTTCTATTATTATTCAGCAATGACATAATATATATTATTCAAATATATATTATATTATGTATTAACCAAAACTAATCTGTATAGATGTTATTTTTTTTGTACTGTTATATGGTAAATTTATTCTAAAATAATGCCTTACTGTATTTCCTCCTGTGTTTTGATTAATTGTTTCTACAAAATAATCTGTTAAATAATTTCTTCCATTCATAAAAGCTGGTGCTCCATTTCCTGTTTTTGCAGCTGGAGCCCCCGCAAATTGATTACTCTTTTGTACATCTCTCCATCCTGTAAAATATGCATTTCCGCCACTTGTTAAAGGATATGGGGCACTACCAGAACCAGTATATTCTTCTAATACTTGTAAAAAATAATCACTTCCTAAAACTAGTGTAGTCGACCCATCCTTTATTAGTATTTTTACATGATTTGTTCCTCCTAGTCCAGTGTCTATAGGATTATCTGTTCTTATTACCATAGTTTTTGCATTTGTTGTTGTTTGCCATGTAGGCTGACTACTTGTACCATCATAATATATATTTACACTTGAATCTATATAGCTAATAGTACCTATTGTAAATCCCGATGTTGTATATAATGAATAATCTTCTTGATTAACTGGAGTGTTAGGGTCCTCATAATATTGTGTATAATCTATAAATGGATTATCTGTTGTTCCACCACCACCTTGTCCTGCTCTGAATGCACCATTAGCCCACATCATCATATTACTTGTTATTGCATTTTGATGGCTGTATACTACAAATGGATCTGTTGTACCACCACCATTTACTGTTGGATATAAACCCGGTCCTACATTCATAAATTCGGTTGAAAATGATATATTACCACTTCCTGATGTCCAAGTTCCTGGCGGATTACTACTTGTATTTACCCATGTATAATCCCACCATAAAGGGTTACCATTAAAACTTATATCTAAATTGTTTGCTGTTAAAGGCGAAGAAAGAGTAACATTATTTATATATTCTCCTGTTATGTAAAATTGTGGCGTAAAATTTCTATCTCTTGAATAATAATAAGCCGATGCCTGAATATCACTCTTTGTTATTTGTAAATTTTCATTTAGATTAACTGTAGGTGGATTTGTATTTAGCCAAGCCTCTGAATAATTGTCAAATTGATTTCCTGAGGCACCAGAATTAGAACTAGCATATAATAAATCCCCTGTCATAATTGTATTACTTGGCCTCCATGTTGTATAAAGATTTGATAATAATCCTGTAACTGTAAAAGATGCTACTACATTATTTTGTGGTCTACCTAAACCAAAAAAATCTCTTGTTAATACAGGTAATGGATTAGTTTTTGTATAATTAGTTAATGTAACCGATTGCGTAGGTACTTCTCCTATTCTTAAATCATAAGTTAAACTTTGATTAGATTGATTACCTGAAAAATCCTGAGTTAATGTTATCTCCCAATCATTATAGGAATTATTTGATATATCTGGATAATTTGTAAGATTTATATTTTTTACTATTATATTTGATACATCTACTCCTAAATACCATCCTCTTAATCTATAAGCTTCTGTTGTTGTACCACCTGGATATTTTGTAGCATCTTTACTTTCTGATATACCTATTTCAAAATAATTATTTGTTACTGCATCTGCTGTATCACCACCTACAAATCCTACTCTATATAGTGTTTGTAATGTCGTGGGAACACCTGAATCACTTGATAATAAAAATCTACACATATCATTGCCACATAAATCTATTCCCAAATCATTTAATTCATTAATATTTCGCTTATTTATCAGTTCATATGTTAATGAACTGTTTTCTAATTTATATACTGAATTTTGACTAAAAAAATAAATATTTGTCATAAGTGTATTTGAATTTTTCGGATACGCATTTGCCACTATTGCAGAATTACCAGAAACTAAACCATTTGTTAAATCTGTATTTGTAAAAAAAGTGTTTTGTCCTGAACCTGATAACATTTGTGTATATACTGTAGATACTTCTAATCTGGTTGGTGGATCTATTATTACACTAGGATATGGTGTAGGCGTTGGATATTGATCAGAATATACATTAAAACTTAAATCTGAACTCAATTTCATAAAATATTCTGATAGATAATACTCAAAACCTGGAAATATTATATCATTTGCCTGATTTATATAATTGTCTGCTAGTGGTGTTATTGAAAAATTTGAATTTGACCATGTATTTTGTTGCAAATTGTTTGAAATATAAGAACGTGTTGATATTGTTGTAGTAGGTGGTACAAAAACTTGTTTACTAGATGAATCTAATTGTCCTGATAGATCAAATCCAAAATTTACAAATAGACCATATGCACTTAATTGTGTAAAAAGAGTATTTAATGATGCATCTGCTACTGGATTACTGGAATTTGGATTGTTATTTGCACCTGTTATATTTAAAAGATAATAATCTAATTCTGCAATTGCTATTAATCTCGGTGCTGTAGCAGGACCAAATTGTCCAAATGATAAAAAGTTATCAGATGTATCGGGCATATATAGATAATTCCATTC
>Ga0181400_1000923_pt1 | contig 12523 bp, 6 predicted proteins | sample 23SPOviralmetaG_FD_130129 | JGI IMG/M metagenome (GOLD analysis project Ga0181400, IMG submission 130129) | Marine viral communities from the oligotrophic San Pedro Time Series (SPOT) site, San Pedro Channel, CA, USA - 23 SPOT_SRF_2011-06-22 | ecosystem: Environmental > Aquatic > Marine > Strait...
AGGAGGAGCAAATAATGTATCAGCAGAGTTTATATAGAATAGTTGACGATCACGTACCTATTAATTCAATAAAAAGATTAAACAAAGCTAAGCGCTGGGAATATGGTTACAATAAAGAGCACGACATTATAGTCATAAGTAAAACTGGTAAAATAGGTGAAATATACGAAATACAAAACCTAAAAATAGCTTTACCACCAATAAATAACGCTCATAAGTTTAAAAGTGATAAATGGGAGGTGACTCCTTATCCTAAGGAACTTAATAGAGTGAAAACCATATTTGACTGGAAAGAACTACCAAATGAATTTAAAAACGAATACATAGATTATATTGAAAGCGAATTTAAAAAAAGAGAAGAAGGTTTTTGGTTTTACAACAATGGTAAGCCTACTTATATTACTGGTACTCACTATATGTACCTTCAATGGTCAAAGATTGATGTCGGTAACCCAGACTTTAGGGAAGCCAATAGATTGTTCTATATATTCTGGGAAGCATGCAAAGCAGACAAGAGGTCTTATGGAATGTGCTATCTTAAGAATCGTCGATCAGGATTCTCATTTATGGCGTCAGGAGAAACTGTTAATCAAGCAACTATTAGTTCAGATGCACGATTCGGAATACTGTCCAAATCTGGACCAGACGCCAAGAAAATGTTCACAGATAAAGTTGTACCAATATCAGTCAATTATCCATTCTTTTTTAAACCAATACAGGACGGGATGGACCGACCAAAGACCGAGCTTGCGTACAGAGTCCCCGCTTCTAAACTTACAAGACGGAACATTACTAGCACCGACAAACCTGAGGAACTCGATGGACTGGATACAACCATAGATTGGAAGAACACTGGCGACAACAGTTATGATGGTGAAAAATTAAGACTGTTAGTACATGATGAAAGTGGCAAGTGGGACAAACCAAACAATATACTTAATAACTGGCGAGTTACAAAGACTTGCCTTAGATTAGGTAGTAGAGTTATCGGTAAATGTATGATGGGTTCAACTAGCAACGCGCTAGACAAAGGTGGTAATGAATTTAAAAAACTTTATTATGATTCAGATGTTACAAAACGAAACAGGAATGGACAGACAAATTCGGGCCTCTATTCTTTGTTCGTTCCTATGGAATGGAACTACGAAGGATTCATTGATTCTTATGGAATACCTGTGTTCGAAACACCTGAACAAGAGGTTCTTGACCCACAAGGAGATTTAATAGACGTTGGTGTATTAAGTCACTGGCAAAATGAAGCAGAGGGTTTAAAGTCAGATCAAGACGCTTTAAACGAATTCTATAGACAGTTTCCTAGAACTGAAGAACACGCTTTCAGAGACGAAACTAAAAACAGTATATTTAACTTAACCAAAATATATGAGCAAATAGACTACAACGAAGAAACTGTTGATTTAAACGTTGGTAACTTTCAGTGGTTGAATGGAGTAAAAGACACTAAAGTAATGTTTTTACCAAATCAAAAAGGTAGATTTAAAATAAACTGGGTGCCTCAAGTAGCGTTACAAAACAAAATAGTTATAAAAAATGGTGTTAAGCACCCTGGCAACGAGCATATAGGAGCGTTTGGGTGTGATTCTTACGATATATCTGGTACAGTAGACGGTAGAGGTTCTAAAGGATCGCTACATGGCCTTACAAAGTTTAGTATGGAAGACGCACCAGCTAACGAGTTCTTTTTAGAATACATAGCAAGACCACAAACCGCAGAGATATTTTTCGAAGACGTTCTTATGGCTTGCATATTTTACGGCATGCCAATATTAGCAGAGAACAATAAGCCTAGATTACTTTATTATTTCAAGAGAAGAGGTTACAGAGGCTTCTCAATGAATAGACCAGATAAAGTATGGAATAAGTTGTCTGTAACAGAAAGAGAGATAGGTGGTATGCCGAACTCAAGTGAAGATATAAAGCAAGCACACGCGGCAGCAATAGAAATGTATATAAATGACCATGTCGGCGAAAAGAACGAAAGTTTTGGCTCTATGCCATTCAACGACACTTTAAACGATTGGGCAAAGTTCGATATAACTAGAAGAACTAAATTCGATGCATCTATTAGCTCAGGTCTAGCAATAATGGCTTGCAATAGGCATTTATATTCACCAAAGCAAAATATAGAGAGAAAAAAATTAAACTTAAGTATAGCCAAGTATAAAAATAAAGGCTTAAATTCAAAACTAATAGAAAGATAATATGGCTGAGTCAGTTACATCGCATTATTTTCCTAGTCAAGTTGTTAGTGACATAGAGAAAGTCTCGAAAGAGTATGGACTTAAAGTTGGTAAGGCTATTGAGTACGAGTGGTTCAAAAGAGACACCGGTACAAATAGATTTGCTAGCAATCAAAACAACTTCCACAAACTACGTTTGTACGCTAGAGGAGAACAATCAATACAAAAATACAAAGACGAGTTGTCGATTAATGGCGATTTAAGTTACTTAAACTTAGACTGGAAACCTATTCCTATTATACCTAAATTTGTTGACATAGTAGTCAACGGAATATCAGAGAGAACATTTGATATAAAAGCATATTCACAAGATCCTTATGGAGTTTCTAAAAGAACTAAATACATGGAGGACATAATTGCTGATATGAAAACTAGGGATCTTAATGAGTTTGCTCAAGAAGCTTTTGGTGTTACTATAGCTAGTACTCCTCCTGATCAACTTCCAGACAGCGAAGAGGAGCTACAGTTGCACATGCAATTAAACTACAAGCAAGCAGTAGAGATAGCAGAAGAGCAGGCAATAAACACTATATTAGAAGGTAATAGGTATGAGCTAATAAAGAAAAGAGTTAATTATGATTTAACAGTTATAGGAATTGGAGCTATAAAAAATACATTTACAAAATCTGAAGGAGTAAAAGTAGAATACGTTGATCCAGCGAATATAGTTTACTCATACACTGAGTCTCCTTATTTTGACGATATATACTATATAGGTGAAATAAAAACAGTACCAATAAATGAGCTTAAAAAAGAGTTTCCAGATTTAACTAATGATGATTTGGAAAAAATGAGTAAGCAAGGTTATCAGTCTACTGGTTTTTACAATAGAAGTCTGGCCGAGTCTACTAACTTAGATAGAAATCAAGTTCAAGTGTTGTATTTTAATTTCAAGACTTATGCGAACGAAGTATATAAAGTAAAAGAAACTGCCACAGGAGCCAGTAAAGTAATAGTTAAAGACGATCAATTTAATCCACCTAATGAAGTTCTAGAGGAAAGATTTGGTAAAATGTCTAAGCAAATAGAGGTTTTATACGAAGGAGCATTAGTTTTAGGTACAAGCCAGCTGTTAAAGTGGGAGCTAGCTAAGAATATGATGAGACCTAAAAGTGATTACACTAAGGTTAAAATGAACTATTCGGTAGTAGCACCTAGAATGTACAAAGGTAAAATTGAATCTTTAGTTAGTAGAACTACTAGCTTTGCTGACATGATACAGCTTACACATTTAAAGCTGCAACAAGTGATGTCACGCATGATACCTGATGGTATATACTTAGACGCTGATGGCTTAGCTGAAATAGATTTAGGTAACGGAACAAACTACAATCCACAAGAGGCTTTAAACATGTTTTTCCAAACAGGTAGTATAATTGGTAGATCAATGACTGCTGACGGAGATATGAATCCAGGTAAAGTGCCTATTCAGGAGATACAGAGCGGCTCAGGAGGAGCTAAATTAGCTTCACTGATACAAACATATAACTACTACCTACAAATGATAAGAGATGTCACCGGATTGAACGAGGCGCGTGATGGTAGTACTCCAGATAAGAACGCTTTAGTTGGTATACAAAAAATGGCTGCAGCAAATTCAAATACAGCTACAAGGCATATACTACAAAGTGGATTATTTCTAACGGCTGAATTAGCAGAATGCATATCGCTTAGAATATCTGATATTATAGAGTACTCACCAACAAGGGATGCTTTTATACAGAAAATAGGTGGTCACAACGTAGCAACACTTTCTGAGATGAGCAACTTGCATCTATACGACTTCGGTATATTTATAGAACTAACACCAGACGACGAGCAAAAACAAATGCTTGAGAACAACATCCAAGTTGCACTTTCTAGAAACGGCATAGAGTTAGAAGACGCTATAGACGTTAGAGAAATTAAAAATATAAAGCTAGCTAATCAAGTATTAAAAATACGAAGAAAAAAGAAACAGCAGCAAGACCAATTAATGCAGCAGCAAAATATTCAAGCTCAAGCTCAAGCAAACGCGCAAGCACAGCAAGTAGCTGCTCAAGCAGAAGTACAGAAAAATCAAGCTTTATCTCAAAGCAAGATACAAGTGGAGCAAAGCAAAATCCAAATGGAGATGCAAAAAATGCAGCAGGAAGCTATGCTTAAGAAAGAGCTAATGAACCACGAGTTTCAGCTAAATATGCAAATTAAGCAGATGGAAACTGAAATACTAAAAGAGCGTGAATCACAAAAAGAAGATCGTAAAGACGAAAGAACTAAAATTCAAGCAACACAACAGTCTGAATTAATAGATCAAAGAAAAAAAGAAAGTCCACCTAAAAACTTCGAGTCATCGGGTAATGATATAATGGGTGGCGGTTTTGGATTAAACGCTTTTGATCCAAGATAATTACAACTATACAATTTTATAATATTTTATTATGGCTAAAAAAAAGAAAGTCGAAACGGTCGAAGAGGTCGTCGACGTAAAACAAGAAGAGGTTGTTGAAGAAACACCTCAAGCTGAAGAACCTAAAACTAAAAACGAAGTTCTTGAAGACGGTACTGTTAAAGTAGATCTAAGACAAAACGAAAAAGTTGACACAGAAGTTGATAATGACGTTGTTAAAGTAGAGATACCATCTACTACTACGGAGCAACCCGCGGAAGAGATTACTGAAGAACCTGTGGCTGAAGAACCTGTAGAGGAGATGATAGCCTTAGAAGAAGTAACAGAAGAAGAGGTAGTAGACAAGCTAGAAGAGGACATAGAAGAAGCTATAGAAAAAGCTGAAGAAGAAGGTACTAAGCTTCCTGAAAACATTCAAAAGGTTGTTGACTTTATGGATGAAACTGGAGGAACTTTAGAAGATTATGTTGAATTAAATAAAGATTACTCAAAAATGAGTGATAATGATTTATTGAACGAATACTTCAAACAAACCAAACCTCACCTAACTGACGAAGAAAGATCTTTTGTAATGGAAGACCTTTATTCTTATGACGAGGACCTCGACGAAGAACGAGATATAAAAAGAAAGAAATTGGCATTAAAAGAGCAAGTTGCAAATGCTAAAAACCACCTAGACGGGTTAAAGTCTAAATACTATGATGAAATCAAAGCTGGTTCTAGGTTAAACCCGGAACAACAAAAGGCTATGGATTTTTTCAACCGTTACAACAAAAATCAGACAGTAGCTGAAGACAACGCTAAGTTTTTTAAACGTAAGACTAATGAAGTTTTCTCTGATGGATTCAAAGGTTTTGAATACAGCATAGGAGACAAGAGATTTAGATTGAATGTTAAAGATACAAGTAGTGTTAAAGAAAACCAAATGGACATTGGAAATTTTGTAAACAAGTTTCTTAATAAGGAAACTAGTAAAATCGAAGATGCTAAAGGTTATCATAAGTCTTTATTTACTGCAATGAACCCTGATGTAGTAGCTAATCATTTCTACCAGCAAGGAAAAGCAGATGCACTAAAAGAAAGTATGTCAAAAGCGAAGAATGTCGACATGTCGCCTAGAGGTACTTTAGCAGCAGAAACTAATCCTAATAGTATGAAAGTTAGAGCTATATCCGGTGAGTCATCTTCTGATTTTAAAATTAAAATTGGTCAAAATAGACCAGCAAACAAAATTACTTAAACTTTTAAAATTAAAAAAACAAAATTATGGCTTTAGCAGGAACTGGCGCTGAGTTAAATCACATAACTCCACGCCCAACAAAATCCCTATGGGGAGACAATTACCTTTCTTTTGACTCAGCGTCAGGAGGAGGAACATTTGCAGCTCAATTCTTACCAGAAATCTATGAGAAAGAAGTTGAAAGATACGGAAAACGTACAATCAACGGATTCTTAAGAATGGTTGGAGCTGAGATGCCTTTAGCTTCAGATCAAGTTATTTGGTCAGAGCAAGGAAGATTACACGTTGCATATGACGACGCTCTTTCAGGAGAAGCAGTAAACGTATTAGACGCAAGTGCTAACACTGTTACTGTTCCAAGTGGACACTTAATCAAAAACCATGACACTATTATCATTGCTCACGAAAGCAATACTGATAAAGTGTTGAAATGTATCGTTGTTGATAACGCTACAGCTGCTACAACTATCACTGTTGCACCTTACACTCAAGCTGCACTAGACACTGGTACTGTATTCGCTGATGGAGACAACGTTAAGTTATTTGTATATGGTACTGAGTACAAGAAAGGATCTTCAGGAATCACTGGTTCTATCGATGCTTCTTTCACACAGTTCTCAAATCGACCGGTTATCATGCGTGACAGATACCAAGTTAATGGTTCTGATACTGCTCAAATCGGTTGGGTTGAAGTAACTACTGAGAATGGTGCTTCTGGATACTTATGGTACATGAAGTCTGAGCACGAAGCTCGTCTACGTTTTGAAGATCAAATCGAAATGATGATGGTTGAAGGTGAAAAAGCTGCTGCTACTTTCGCTGGAACTGGAAACTTTGATATTCAAGGTACTGAAGGTTTATTTGCTGCAGTAACTTCAAGAGGTATCGTTTATAACGACACTGATTTTGACACAGTTAACACTGCTGGTACAACTAATCAAGTAGCTGCAGGAGCTCACACTGGTCTTGATACTTTTGACACTATATTGCAAGAGCTTGACAAGCAAGGTGCTATCGAGGAAAACATGATGTTCTTAAATAGAGCTACAACTCTAGAGATCGACAAAATGTTAGCTGCTCAAAACAACTACGGTGTTGGTGGTACTTCTTATGGAGTGTTTAACAACTCTGAAGATATGGCTCTTAACTTAGGTTTCTCTGGTTTCAGACGAGGTTCTTACGACTTCTACAAGTCTGACTGGAAATACTTAAACGATGCTACTACTCGAGGATTAATCGGAGACATCGAAGGTATTATGGTGCCGGCTGGTACTTCTACCGTTTACGATCAGTCTTTAGGTAAGAACATCTCTAGACCTTTCTTACACGTTCGTTACCGAGCGAGTGAAGCTGATGACCGAAGAATGAAATCTTGGATCACTGGATCTGTAGGTGGAAACTTTACGTCTGACGCTGATGAGATGGTAGTAAACTTCTTATCAGAAAGATGTCTATGCGTACAAGCTGCGAACAACTTCGTATTGTTCAAATCATAACAGCAATTAATGTAAATAATTACCCTCGTTTTAATAACGGGGGTAATATTTACTTTTTAAAACTTTTAAATTATATTATATCATGGAATTTACAAAACCCAAAGATTGGGAACTAAAAGATAGAGTTTATGTACTCAAAGAAGGAATGTCACCAGTAGCGGCAACTATAGCTTCTAGACATTCAAGAAGAAAACCACTAATGTGGTTTGACGAAGAAAAGGGCTATCAAAGAGAACTTAGATATGCCACTAACAATCCATCTCCATTCGTAGATGAACAAAAAGGCACAGCTACGCTAGGTCATATAGTTTTTAGAAATGGCCAACTAACTGTTCCTAAAGAAAACCAAGCATTGCAATTGCTTCTTTCGGTATATCATCCAAGACTAAACTCGTTATACAAAGAGTTCGCTCCTGAAAAGATAGCTGATAATCAAGTAGATTGGATAGAGCTAGAAATAGCAGCGTTAAACTTGGCACAAAGCCTAGATGTTGATGCTTCTGAAGCTATACTAAGAGTAGAGCAAGGCTCTAAAGTGTCTAAGATGAGTTCTAAAGAAATAAAAAGAGATATACTAGTGTTTGCTAGAAATAATCCTCAAGCTTTCATAGAATTAGCCGAAGATGATAATGTTCAACTAAGAAACATTGGAGTAAAAGCCGTTGAGGCAAACATTATAAAACTAGCTGACAACAACAGAGTGTTTAAGTGGGCTAGTAACGGTAGAAAATTATTTACCGTACCATTTGAAGAACAACCCTATTCTGCACTAGCCGCATGGTTTAAAACAGATGAAGGTGTTGAAGTATTCAATGCTATTGAAAAGAAACTAAATTAATAGTCACTTATAGGATGTGGTCATCTGTGTAGGTGGCCACAAACTATATAAAAAGAAATTATGGCAGTAAATATAAATACAGTTTATCTAAGAGTTTTAGCTATAGCTAATAAAGAGCAGAGAGGCTATATAACTCCGCAAGAATTCAACACCCTTGCAAATCAAGCTCAGTTAGATATATTCGAGCAGTATTTTTATGATCTTAATCAGTTTTTAAGATTACCAGGCAATGACACGATACATGCCGATCCTGTCGATATGCTCGAAGAAAAAATAGAAAAATTCTCTATAGTAAACGCACCAGCCACCAACGCAGATCTAGACGTGCTAGAGGTATATAGGCTAGGAGCTGTGTTCGCTAGAGTATCTATAGATAACACTACTCAAATAATAGAAGCTCAACACATGAGCCATAGTGAGTTACGGCAATATCTAAATTCGCCGCTAACTGCTCCTACTAAAACTAGACCTCTATACACTATACAAAGTAATAGTATAGTTATGTATGGCGACGGTATAATAGGTACTAATATTAATTATATAAAAAAACCGGTGGACGTTTACTGGGGATATACTATAATTAATGACGAGGCACTATATAATCCAACAACATCAATAAACTTCGAGCTGCATGCTGCGGAAGAAACTGAATTAGTTTTAAAAATATTATCGCTTGCTGGTGTAGTAATACGAGATCCACAATTGTATCAAATAGCTGCAACAGAAGAAGCTAAGAACATTCAACAAGAAAAACAATAAGAAATGGCATTATTCAAGGGAACACAACAACAGTATTACGATAATAGTAAAAAATTTACGGGTGATGGATCAACTACAGCTTTTGTTTTAGGCTTTAGCCCCGCGCCATTACTAGAATCTGACATTGATGTTTTTGTCGATGGCACAGAAGTAGATAACGGTGATTACGTTTACTTATCAGGAACATTAACATTTACGACTGCTCCAGCTAGTGGAGCTTTGATATTAGTAAGAGAAATAAACGTTGACGATCAATTAGGTAACTATCAATATATAGGTTTGCGAGACATAACGAACAACTTTAGAGTTGCTTATGTTGGTGAAGGCAAAATAATATCTAAAGCAAAAATACCAGATATAAACTTTCATGCTCAAAGAGCAATACAAGAATTTAGCTACGATACTTTGAAGTCTGAAAAATCTCAAGAGATAGAGATACCACCTTCTTTAAAAATGAAGTTACCGCACGACTATGTTAATTATGTGCAGTTCTCTTGGAAAGATAATGCAGGCGTAGAAAGAATAATATATCCAGCAAGAAAAACTAGTAACCCTAACGCTATACTACAAGACGGTGATTATAATTACGTATTCGGAGACGACGACACATTACTAACAATTGAAGATTCTGAAACTTGGAAAGCATTTAAAGCTAACTCCGACAACGACAACACAGTAGAAAACGTAAGTGGTCCAGACACCGATGCTACATTAGCCGAGGGCAGAAGGTATGGCTTAACACCTGAGCACGCTCAATTTAATGGATTGTTTTTTATAGATAATTCCAGAGGGTATGCTTTCTTTAGCTCAGACTTGAATGGCAAAATAATAACTATAAAATATATAAGCGATGGTCTTGGGACTGAAGATGAAATGCGAGTTCATAAGTTCGCTGAAGAAGCTATATATAAATACATAGCACATGCGATACTTGCAGCTAGAGTAAACACTCCAGAGTATGTAGTAGCTAGATTTAAAAAGGAAAGAAGAGCTGCTATAAGACAGGCTAAATTAAGATTATCTAATCTGAAAATAGAAGAGATAAATCTTATAATGAAAAACAAATCTAAAATAATTAAACATTAATACATGCCAGAATTAAAAAGAACATTCAGTGGGGGTAAGATGAATAAAGACCTCGACGAAAGATTAGTTCCTAATGGTCAATATAGAGATGCACTAAACGTTCAAGTGTCAACTTCGGAGGGATCTGACGTTGGATCGTTGCAAAATATACTAGGCAATAAGCTGCCTTATACTAATAGTATTGCGGCTAATTTAGGTGATAATGCTTTTTGTGTTGGAGCAATACGAAGAGACGAAACTGAGTGCATATACTGGTTTGTTGAGAGTCAAACAAAAAGTTTAATTATAGAATATAATCAAGAAACTAATAGTGTAACTCCTGTACTCGTAGACACTAATAGAATACTTAATTTTAGTAGAAACAACTTAATAACTGGAATAGAAATATTAGATGATTTTTTAATTTGGACTGATAATCAAACAGAGCCAAAGAGAATAAAAATTACTGACTGGAAAACATATACTAATAATACTTGGACACATACACAAGTAAATGGAGCTGATTTTAAAGAAGAGCATTGCACAGTTATAAAACAAGGTCCACTACTTGCGCCTAGGTTAAAAATGGCCAACACCACTAGAGATGGCGCTATATCTGGTACACTTTACAATAAATCTTTTACATATCTAGACACTACTGAAGATAGCTGGGAACCATTACCAACGGGAGAATATACGGATCAAAATGGCGATGGTACAGCTGACTCTGCTTTAAACCGTCCACTACCTAACCCTGTTGATAGTGAAATAATAATATCTGGTACAACTCCAGACTTTAGGGAAGGTGACAAAATTAAAATAACGCTTTTGACAGCTGATGAAGATGCTGCTGACGAAGACTCTGCAATAATAGCTTCTATAGTAGAAACATACGAAGCTTATCCAAAAATATTCAAAATAAATATAGACTCTATAAGTGAAAATATAGAAGAAAATGTACAGAACTGGAAAGTAGAGTTAATACAAAAACCAGCTTTATTTGAAACTAAGTTCGTTAGATTTGCACATAGATATAAATATAAAGATGGTGAATACTCTACTATATCTCCATTTAGTGAAGTGGCTTTTATAGGTGACGATTTTGATTATGATCCTAAAAAGGGATATAACTTAGGAATGGTTAATCAGCTTAGAAAGCTAGAAATAGTTAATTGGGCTTATGAAGTTCCTTTCGGTGTTGTTGAAGTTGACATACTTTACAAAGATTCTGTCAGTAATAATATATATGTAGTAAAAAGTGTTAAAGCTACTGATCCAGAGTATTCTGAGTCATCAGCATATCCAGATTTTTACGAAGGAAGACTAGAAATAGATTCAGAATTAATATACAAAGTAATACCATCTAATCAAATACTTAGACCTTTTGATAATGTACCTAAAAAAGCAAAAGCTTTAGCTGTTTCAGGCAACAGATTATTATTAGGTAACTACGTAGAAAACTACGATGTAAAGGAAAACATTAATGATGTAGAAGATATATCTATAAAGTTTGCTTTTAATGCCAGAAGCAATCCAGCTCGCGTAGGAGAGCCTAGTAAATCTATAAAGTCTCAGAGAACATACCAACTAGGAGTTGTATATAGAGACAAGTATGGAAGAGAAACACCTGTATTGACAGACACTAGTGGGTCTGTAAAGCTAAACAAAGGCTTTGCTCCAAACAAAAACTTCTTTACTGCTAGAATAAAGAGCCCTATACCACATTGGGCCGAAACATATAAGTATTACATAAAAGAAACTTCACAGCCTTATTACAATTTAGCTATGGATAGACATTATCCTGCTGAAGATGGTAACGTATGGTTGTCATTTCCATCGTCTGAAAGAAACAAAGTTCAAGAAGATACATTTATTATCCTAAAAAAGAAACACGACAAAGATGACTTTGTTGAAGAAGAAGCTAAATACAAAATACTAGCAATAGAAAACGAAGCACCTGACTTTATAAAAGAAGAAAATGTATCTAAAGGCAAGCTCAATAGACAAAATGCTAGCGGCAGCGGTAATGGATCTATATTTGCTAGTAGTGGCGGTTGGCCAACAGAGGACGGTGGGTATATAGATATAAAAGCCCCAGACTGGCAAACTATATATGGAGGTTCAGGAGATGAAAGAGCTACAGCTGTACCAGTGCATCAGCTAAATGATTTAACTTTAGTACTGTCTGATGGCAGAAACGAAACTAAGCATTACGAAATAGCTAATATACAATATAAACCAGAATTACAACCTGCCGCTTACAGAGTAAATTTTGAAAAGAAACTAGAATCTCAAGATGTTTCTTTTATAGGCTTGTTCGATGCGAATGCTACTGATTTATCTATAGAGATTTTTCAAAAAACAATAAAGAGAAAGCCAGAGTTTCAAGGAAGATTTTTTGTTAAAATACAAAGAGATTCTACTCTAGAAAACGCTATACTTATAAAGCAAAACGACGAAGAATACAAAGTTGTAAAT
>Ga0181400_1000924_pt1 | contig 12523 bp, 18 predicted proteins | sample 23SPOviralmetaG_FD_130129 | JGI IMG/M metagenome (GOLD analysis project Ga0181400, IMG submission 130129) | Marine viral communities from the oligotrophic San Pedro Time Series (SPOT) site, San Pedro Channel, CA, USA - 23 SPOT_SRF_2011-06-22 | ecosystem: Environmental > Aquatic > Marine > Strait...
AGCATACAGCATTGCTGCTTTACCTAAATCACTTTTTAAAACTTTTCCTGCTGCTTTAGCTATACCTTTAAATGGTTTAGTAATTGATTTAACTATATCTCCTAAACCGTATGCTTGTCTTGGTACAACATTCATAATGCCACCCATGTTTCTTGGTACTCTTCCACCTTGATTAAATATATATGAAGCTCTTGTTACATCTGCTGAGTCTCCACCTTTACCAAAACGATTTGGATCAAATTCAAATGTTTGTGTTTCATCTATTATTGGTTGTACTTCTTCTTCCCCAAGGCCATTATTTAATTGAAATTGATTATAATAATTACCTCCTCCTCCAGATATAGGGTCTCCATAATCAAAAAGAGTGTTTCCAAAAATATCTTTAACAGGTTTTCCAAATTTATCTTTTCGAACAGATTTCATACCAACTTTGCTCATATCTCCTGAAACAGATAATCCAGGTGAACCTCTTTCTCTTGCATATTTTGCAAAAGCACCGTCATCAAATTGTGTTAAAGATTGAAAATCGTCAAAAGAAAATTTAGGTTGATCTTTGAAAGAACCAGACATATCATATTGTGTGTTTTCAAGTAAATCTTTTAAATTTTGTGGTAAGCTATTGTATTTTGCAGGATTAGTAATTTGTAATTGTGATAAAAATTGAAGTTCTTTTTCAGGGTTATTTCTAACAATATTATATAATCCTTTTTTTCTACTTGTCAGGTAATTTCTTCCAAAATCAAATACTGAACCAGCAACATCAAATGTTTTTTTAAAAGGGTTTTTTTTAACTACATCAGGTCGTTTGTTTTCTGCGTCTTGTCTAGCAAGTCTGTTTAATTGAATTCTTCTGTTAGTGTTGTCAGCATCTCTTTGACCTGCAGCTTGTCTTCTATCAACTGATTTGTTAGCTCTGCTTGCCGTGTTAGTTCCATGTTGTCTGTCAAAACTTTTTGAAAAAGAAGTTGTAGAAGCATCTGCTCCACCACCTTTAAAACCTTTTCTTTTAATTGCTGTTAAACCAGCCATGACTACATCCCTCTGTTATAGAGACCCATCAAACCACCGTTGGCTGCCATTGCAACTTTTTCTCTGACATCAACATCAGCTATTCCGCCACCAGGCATTTGTTCCTGCATGTTAACATTTTGAGTCATGCTTTCTGGTCCCGGTCCTATAGGGAATTCGGGTTGGCCTGATTGATCTTGTTGCAACTGTTGTAAAATTTGTTTCCAGATACCACTTTCAAAAAATGCTTCAAAACTTTGAAACTGTACTTTTTGTTCTGGTTCCATTTGTGACCATATTTCTGCTGCAATTTGCATGCTTTGATCGTTAGGTTCTTGGCCACCCATTCTAATATCACCTTTGTTATATTTAATGTCAGGTGCTCCAGCATCTATTGATTGATTCATTGTTGGTCCTCCAAATTTATCATATTCCATAATATTATCCTTTTACTTTGTTTTTGCGAACAAATCAAGGGGTGGCATGATAACTGTTACATCTCTCTGCACGTCCTCTTCAGGTATATTTGCAGCTTTTAAAGCTTCTTCAGTCTCATAGACTTCTCCTGTTTTCTTGTTCTTAATTGTAGTTATTATTTTTTCTGGTGTTAATTTTATTACTTCATCCATTATGTTGTTACCTCTTTCTTAATGTTTAGATAGCTAATAGCTACATCAAACGAATCTGTTGTGCTTGATTGTACTGTAAAGGTTTTTCCACCTTCTACTATTAACGGTTGGGTTAATAATTCTTTTGTTGTGTTTGCTGTTAATTGCACAGATTTAATAGCTGTAATACTGTTATTTGTTATAGTCACACTTGGTGTACCTGCTGATGTAACAAGTATTGATTTAATAACTATTGTTTCATTAACAGCTGGAACACTTGTTCCAAAAGGTGTAAGTGCACTTCCACTTGTACTGTCATCTACGCCTACAAATTTATATTGATTGACTACTGCCATTAATCTAAAAAGAAACTTCTAGCTTCTATCTCCTGTTTTAATTCTTCTTGAAACGTTGTGTTTAATTTTTCAAGAACCGCATCTAAATCTCTAACTAAAGATTGTGCTACATCTTCTTCATATTCTGAACTTGCTCTAGTTAGTGTTTGTACTATCTTTGCCATTATCGTCTTCCTCCAGAATGTATATCTAATCTAAATGTACCTAGTTTCCAACTAGTATCTACTGCAGTGTTAGATATTGTAAGAGCAATAGATCTAGCTCTAGCTCTTGTGTCTACTTTTGTTGTAGCAGATGTAACAGTAAATGGTCCAAGTGATGAACTTACTGCTGTATCACTAGGATAATTTCTTAAATCTAATTGTACAATAGAACTACCTTGTTGAGATATAAAGTCAGGTATAATTCTACTAACTCTCATAATGTTTTCACCATCACCTCTAAGGTCACCTAAGTTTGTTGCAGCTCCTCTTACAACTTTTTGTGAAATGTCATAATCACCAGAAGTAATGTCAGCCGGAATAGCTGTTGTTACACCTAATCTTACTTGGTTAACTCCTGTTTCATGTTCATAATAATAAGTAATTCCTTCTGTGTTTCCTATTACATCAAAAGATGTATCTGTACTTGCATCGTATTGAGTAGCATGTGGTAAACCAAATACAGCTGAGTCTTGCCATGTAGTTCTAGTAAATAAAGAACTATCATTAGTAAACCAAATAGGTCTTTTAGCTGTAGAATCTAGATAACTATATGTAACTGATCTTAAATTAACATTTGAATCCGCTGTAGGATAAAACCATATAACTTCTCCAAACAAGTTATTAATACCACAATAAACCATTTGATTAGATGTTGTATTTAAATTGTCATAAACATAATCTTCAACTAAACAGTCCATTGATTCTAGTTTACCGGTGTATCTAAAGAAACCATTATCAGACATCCAATACGCAGCACCATCAACTTCTACTGCTGCATTTTTACCTATCAATCCACAGTTGGTACCAACTTGTTCAAAAGCAAATGTAAAAGGAGTTCCAACAAATCTCATGGTAAATAATGCTGTATCACTCCAAACATATAATGCATTTCTACCAAGTTTAGCACCCATGATCCGTGATCCAGCGGCCAGTCTTTGTGTACCAGCACTATTTTCAGCTGTAGGTGTGTAGTCATTTATATTTTCTTGAGACGAGAATCTTATAAACATATCATCTTGTGAAGATTTATCTCCAATAGTTGTTTCAGTGCCAAAGAAAACTAAGTGACGATCGGGTGTAGATACTAACATATCTCTAGATGCAGTTGGTGCACCAGATATAATAGTTGCTCTTGTTGTTACCGCATTAGATAAATCTGAATTCCATTCAAAACATTCACCATTAAATATTAAACAAATTGCAGTGCTACCCAGGTTGTCTAGTGACCACATACCTGGTTCTGCAACTTTGTCCGTGGTTGATGCTGCTTGGCCCCATCCAGAAAAACCACTGTGATTTGTAACTGTTGCACTTGTGCTATGTGCAGCTCTAGTTGTTCCTCTAACAGCTCTAGTAATTCCTGTAAAACTTGTAGCAGTAATTCCTGTGTAAGATATTTCTTCCGTGCCAACTTGTATAAAATTTGTTCCTGAACTTGGAAAACCTGTAGTGCTTGCTACATTAATTGTAGTTCCTGATCCACCGGTTCCAAAAGCATTATCTCCTAATGATCCATTTAGTGTAGTTGTCTGTGGATTTGTAGTAGTGCCTCCCCATTGAGATATACCATAACCAAAGACTCCAACCTGATCAGGTGGACCTACATGGAAATATTGAAAATAAGTTATGCCTCCAGAAGTAGTTGCTCCTGCTCCTGTTTCATTACTAGGCATTGTAATGGTAATAGTTAATCCTGAAGGTGTACTTGTTACCATAAATTTTTTATCACAAAAGTCTGCAGCTCCAAAATTAGAACCTGTAATAGCAGTAAACGTAGTAGTGTCTCCAAACAATATAATATCTCCAGTTTCAAGATTATGTGCAGATGGAAATGTAATAGTAACTTCTGGTTGTCCGTTAGTCGTGCTGAATGCATTTGTAAGTGCTGTGCCGGATGGATTAACTAAAGGATGTATATCATAATACACACCTCCTGTGTAAGCGTATAAAATTCTATTTGTTCCTATAATAGCATACTTAATACCTTCTTTATTAACCATGTGATGCAATCCTCTAGCTGCACCAGTTAATTTACTGTCACCTAATTGAGACCAACCACCTATTTTTTCAGGAGTACCATATCTAAAACGCACATTTGTTCCCTCTGTCCATTGAGATTCGGCTCCTGTAGAGGTAACTTGTTTATTAAATCCTGGTAAAAATCCTAGTTTCTGTAGCATAGCTTTTCTATTATATAATAAAACTGGTAAAAATATAGCTATTTTTACTTGTAGTTTATATTGATATTAAACCTAGCCTGTTGATCTGTACAGTTAGTGCTTGAATGTAGCATAGAAGGGTCAAATAACAAGACACGATTTGCTACTGATTTTACAAATTTTTTACCAACGTAGGTTCCACCATTACAGGTATTTAAAGAAAACAATGCTCCTTTGTGAGACATTGGTAAATCTTTGTGTGATTTATATTTTATTAAGTTTTCGCTTCTAGTATAACAATTTACTTTTATCCTCCGTAAAAACACAGTATCTAATTTAGTTAGTAAAGGATCTACTGTTTTAAAAAAATCACTATTAATAACGTTTCTATCATAGATAGTGTGGGTAAAATAAAAATTTTTAATATCAGTAGCATCTGTAACTGTGCTATTAAAATAATAAGGAAAATCTGGAGACATAAGTAATTCTTGTATTTTTTTAAATTCTTCTTTAGGTAAAAAATTATCTATAACTTGCATCTAAAATTTAATCTCCATTAAAAAAAATAACATAACTAAACGATTAAATTTATTGTCACCAAAATAATTAACTGCTGAATGAAAATACTCAGCTGGATAAAGGACTAATCTATTATATATATTACCCATTATGATATCGGGTTTGTATTGTTTGTTTTTTATTATTTCTTGATAGGTTTGTGTGCCACAATTTATTGGTGCATCAGGAGTCAAGTATATCATGCCTGCAATTATAGCACCATCATCTTGATGTACTCTGTCATACATAAATTGAGGATCTTGTTTGTCTGTTTCTTGTGTTTTATGAAACTGTAAATAAGCTACAAATGATTTTGATTTTTTATTGTAGTATTCTAGTATAATTTTATTACATATTTTATTGTATAGTTTTTTATCTATATCTTCAATTGATAGACTTCTTACACCTTCAAAATTTTCTTTTATATTTCTTTTTCTTTAGTCTAAAGATAAAGCAAGATTTCTTATCCTATTTGGACTTTTTAAAAAATTATCAATTATTAATGTTTTCACGTTTTTTTATTTCTTTCAAAAAATTATCTTCTACATACTCAGCATTAAAATTAAAAGATATAATTGTTTTTCTTTTTTTAGTTTTAGAAGGTGGTGCTCTATGTATAAACATACTAGGGAATATAATAATGTCTCCTTGTTCTGCATCTACATCTATAATTTTTAAGGACAGAGGTTCTACTATTTGAGTTCTAGGTGCAGTTTTTCCAAACTCTAAGTAATACACACCCGTAAAATTATGTCCGTGTGTATGCCAGCCATGTGTGTCTCCTTTATTATATTGTTGAAACCATAGCTCGTAAATTTGTACTTTAGATAAACCTATTTTTTTTACTTCTTCTATAAAGTGTTTTTCTAAATAAGGACCAACTAAATTAACCCATTTTCTTTTTGTATCATGTCTTTTATCCCAATCTACTTTTGAGATGCTATCTGTATAATAAGAATCATCTTGTTTTAATTCACCAGATTTTTGTTCATCTATTAACTTTAATAACTCTTTTTTTATTTTAAAATTTTGTTTAAATTTATTTTTTAATATAGGAAAATTAAAATTTATCATTTCCTAAACCAGTTTGGTAAACCTAAATGGGGTCGTCTGTCAAACATGTTATCATCAGCGTTTGATGTCTTGTGATTATTATAATGTAAAAAAACTTGTACACATTCTTTACCTTTAAATTTTTCTCTCCAATGTTCTAGATCACAACCTCTATAAACTAACATGTCTCCTGGTTCTAAATTTACTTTAACACCTTTCTTATTTTTTTGTCCAGATGGTTCTAAGTATATTGGCCAAGGGTCACCACCTAAATTCATAGTTGTCGATATTTCACAACTAAATCTATCTGTATGTCTTTTAAGACTATCGCCTTTTTTATAAGCTCTTGCATATGAATAGGCAGGGTACAATTTAAGACCGGTTACTTTTTCCATTTCTGGTTGACATTTAAGTAATAAAGTTTCCATGGCTATATCAGAATAAGCAGAGTATGTATTTTCTACTTGTTCATCTTTAGTTTCATAAAAACCAAACATATTTTCATACGGCGAAATATACCTGTGTTTAGTACAAGTATCAAAAACTTGTTTTTTTAATAAAAAATAATTTGCAACAAAAGTTGCTAAATCTTTTGTTATTGCATTGCGAATAATTGTGTATTTGTTTTTCTTAAAACTCATATAAGTGTAAACCATCCTGTAGCTATTATTTTTTTATCGTCACTTATTTGTCCTTTATGTGTATGGGTCCAATCTGGTGGCCAAATTACAGTCAAACCTTTTATTGCAGGTGTTGTTATGTCTTGATATTTAAAATGAGTTCCACCATTTTCTACATCATTTAAATAAGTCATAAATACTAAAACTCTATTCATATTTCCTTTTGTTCCTCTTTCATAATGCCAGGTTTTAAAACCACCCTTTCCAGGGTACCATTGAAGATTGACATCTTCAACATTAAATTTATCTAGACGTTCTACTTCAGGATATTCTTTTACATACAAATTTAAAATTTCTTGTAAATGCATTCTGTATTCAAAAATTCCAGGATTAAAATTATTATTACCTAAACTTAGATCAAGAGAATCTTTAATTGTTTTATCTGTACTTAGCGCTCCTTCATAAAGACTTGCTCCTGGTTTAGCTTTGTCCCTGTTTTTATTAAAATGTTTTACTAATCCATCGCAAGTTTCTTCAGGAATATACCATCCCTGTATAAAACTATCTTTTGGTAAATCGTGTTTTTTATAATTATGGATAGACTTCATTTTTATTCCTTACAAAATTAAAATTAATTACATGTCTTTTCCAAACATCTGTGTGGTACAATACTTTGTGTTGTATTTTACTATCAAACAATAACAATCTATTCTCAACACTATCAACAGGGATCTCTTTGCCTTTTACTTTTAAGACTGTTTTTGCATTACATGTTGTTAAAAACAATATAGCTGTAGTAGCGTAATTACAATTATTATCAATGTGGTATGGTGTTTCTATTGTGTCAACATCTCTTAAAACTAAGTTTGCTCTTACCAATATAAGAGCTTCAACATCTAAACTTTCTGTTATAGGTCTTATGTGTTCATCAAATTTATCGGACAAAGGTTTATGATTACCATAATAAGAATAAGTAAAAAGACCGTTGTTCATACTCTTTTTTAAATCTACATCTATCTTAGTGTAATACCAAGGCATGTGTTCACCTTTTATATCGTACGAAAGTTTTTCGTAAAATTGATTATTTAAAAAATTGTCTATAATTTTATAGCTCATCTAGATTTCCACTTACTATTAATCTGCTATTATTTTTGTTAGGTCGTACTTCATGTGGCATGTATCCAGGGAATATAATTAATTTGCCAGGAATAAATTCACAAACAATGTTTTTGTTTACATCCACTGAAGGATAACCTACATCATAAAAACATAATGGTGACGAATCCTTGTTACCTTCTATAAACCAAACAAAAGATTTACCTTTTGGATTGTGTGTATGAACGCTGTGATAACTATTCTTTAAATACTTTTGGACCCAACAATGTTTTAAATCTAAACTAAGTTTTTTAAATACAACCCCTAATTTATTTATAAGTAAATCATGTAGATCTTTTCTGTTTTGATAAAAAGAAGTCAAATTCATTTCAGGTCGTACTATGTCTTTAGTTAATTTTATGTCTTTAATTACTTTTTTTGTTTCAGCATCTACTTCGACATAATCTTCAACAAGAGTATATATAAAAGAATGCTTACGCATTTTTTGCCATCATTTTTGGAACTGCTTGTATATTCCAATGTATGAATCTAAAAGGATCTTTGCCATGGTCTACAATAAATTCATGTTCTAAGTACCCTGGAAATATTATGAGTGTTCCTGGGTGTACTTTAAAATGTACTAATTCACTACCATGACATAAGTCTTTTGATTTTGTAAATAGCTTTGTAGCACGTGCCCCGGTTCTTGGTTCATGAAATACTGGCATAGATGTTTTGTCACTACACTTTAAAAAGTAAAATCCTGATACATGTTGATTCCAGTGTACGTGTGCTGAATGATGTCCACCACCTTTTTTAGAAAACTCTTGTACCCACATTTCATGAAACATGGTTTGGTATTGTGACATATCAAAACCTTGCCAATCTAAAAAATCAAAAGATTTTTGACCAGCATAGTTTCTTAAATCTAAAAAATCATTATCTAACGTAAGAGGTGAAGAATGATACGATTGACCAAAATCACCATGTTGTTTTATGTAATCTTTATTTCTTTTTTTAGCTTCTTTAATATATTTATCAGAAGCTTTGTTTAAAGATTTAACAAACTCTGGTTTGTCTTCAACCCATATTGGTGTTTTAAAAAATTCATGTATGTCCATATTATTTAAATGGATATCCAAGGTTCCACATCACCAATGAATATCTTACTCCTTTCGTTACTGGTTTAACTCTATGCCACACAAATGAAGGAAATACAATAATAGATCCTTTAGGCAAAATTTCTTTAGCTTGTTGTAAATGTTTTGATTCATCTCTCATGTGTGGGTCGTATTGTCTAAAATCAAATTCAAGTTCTCCACCATCGTATTCTGATCCATCAGTAAGTTGACAGGTCATTGAAAGTTTTCTTATTTTACCTTTAGTATTTCCTTTTTCATATGGTCTATTCCAACTATCACAATGCCAGTCATAGTATTGATTAAGTTTATATTTTGTAAATTGACATTGTTCAGAAAAATCCCAATCAAAGTTCCACCCTGCGTTCTTATTAGCTTTATCAATAAAAGGATGTAATTCTTTGTATACCCATGGATCATCTAACCATGTTATATTAGAATTTCTTTTACGTTTTAAATCTGTAATTTCTTCATTAGATAGTTTTTTATCTTCTCTATAAGCGCCTGTTCTTGCCATAGATTCTGATTTAGATAACCCGTGTTGAATTATATGGTCACAAAGTCTTGAAGGTATAGCTGATTCAAAAGCCCAATAATAGTTTTGTAAATTCATTAGTATATAGGAATAAAACCTGAGTTTATATCTACCTCTCCATATTTATTGTATGTTTCTTTAATACCTTTTTCATTAATAACATCAAAAGCTATTGTAATTCTTTTGTCTTTAAATTTTTTTTTACATACTACTTTGTGATAATTTGCTGACGGTCCTATATAAACATTACCTATTTTATTTTTTATAGTATAATTTTTAAAAACTGTTTCGGTATCTTTAGGATCAATTGAAACATAGCCATGAAATAAAGAATCACTATGATTATGCCATGTTAATAATTCTTGTTCGTCATGAATATTTAACCAAGATTGTAACCATAACGGTTTTTTAGTGTTAGCATATTTTCTAATAATTTTAAAAACATCTTTAAACATTTTATAGTATTTTACAGAACCTACTAACAAGGTCATAGAATTATATTGATGATACAAACCTGTGGTAGATTTTTTGCCATACTTATGTTCAAAACGTTTGTGAGCTAGATCTGCATATTTTTTAAAATGTGCTAAATCTTTTTTTATGTAAGGTAAATTTACTAACATATAATCTTTATTAGAGATATTCATAAGTTATAGTTTGTATAAAGTTTAATAATTTTTTTTGATTATTTTCTATGTGATAAAAATTATTTGCTGGAAACATTATAAACTGACCATGGGTTAAAGGTATTTCCCAACTTTTTCCTTGTCTTCTATTGTCATCATAATAAATTTTAATCATTACATCTGCTGCATTAATTCCATATAAACAAACAAAGTCAGGAGAATTTTTTAAATCATTTAAATCTGTTTCTCGTAAAGGATTACTTTTTTCATTAGGAAGATACATAGTTCCCCAAGTTTTTTGGTTAACTAATTTTAATTTATATTTTACACGTAAATGTTCTACAATGTATTTATTTAATCTATCCCAAGTTTTATTAAAAGGTGCTTTAGTTTGAGTGTATGTGCTTTCAAAAATAGATTTAGATAATATAAAAGGATCTATTTCATAACCCATAGGCATTTTAACATCGCCCGAATATAATGCTTGTTCGCTTAATACTTTCTTTTGCATACCTATATATGTTTATAGGTCTTATATATTATGCGTCTAAATCTGTCAACACCCAGCCAGCTGTATTGTCTGCTTGGTAAGCAGATTCGTCCCACGTGTACGCCCAAAGGTGTGTGGCATCAACATCGTTTTGTGTTTGTTGCTCTGAAGTTAATTCAGGTTTAGCTATAGGAGCTACCCATGAAGCACTAGATATATCTTTTGTCCAAGATGCATGTGGTTTTGGGTGCCAAAATATTTCATTTTCAGAGTCCCAAGTATAACCTATGCCTGCGTAGTTTCCTCTAAAAGGTGTTCCACCTAATTCATGTGTATTAGCTAGTGTGTTGTAAGAGGTTTTAATCCAAAGATGTTCCGGCCAACCATGAACTCTTTCTAAAAAAGCTTGTCCTTTTTCTTCTGAAGCTGCATTACCATCGTCAACAGCGTTGACTGTTAAAACTATATTCTCTTCTGATATTTTTGCAAAGTGTGCCATAATTAATTTTGAAATTTATACCTTACTACTACTATTCCACTACCACCGTTAACTCCACTACCAGAAGGTAGTCCTCTACCTCCGCCAGCGCCACCGGTATTAGCTGTTCCTGCTGTTCCTGATACAGGAGAATTTAATCTATTTCCACCTCGGCCTCCACCGCCTTGTCCGCCGTTTCCTCCAGGGTCAGATGTTTGGTCAGAACCACCGCCACCGCCACCAGAAAAATATGATGAACAAGAAACACATTGACCATAAGTGCTAGGTGCAATTGCAGTAGTTACTCCAGGTCCTCCAGTTTTAGCAGGACTAGCTGCTCCGCCAGCTCCACCACCACCAGCACCTGTATTAAAAGGTCCTGTTCCACCATTTTGACCTTGAGGTGGGTTTGTTGGGGGTGTGTTACCCGTACCTGCTGTGTTATTTAATCTTCCTGCTCCTCCGCCTGAACCTCCTGGTCCACCGGCACCACAACATTCATTACCACCGCCGCCACCTGCTGATGTAATTGATTGAAAAATTGAACTTCCGCCTTGAACGCCGCCTGGGACTGGAGTTGTTCCTCCGCCAGCTCCGCCAGCACCAACTGTAATTGGAACTGAACCTGTAGCTATAGGTATAGCAACTGCTGGTGATGCTCCTAATGGTGAAACTGCGTATGAACCTGAAGCTGTACCTGGAGATTGTCTAAAACCTCCCGCTCCTCCGCCGCCACCGGTTCCTTGTGCTCCACCGCCGCCACCGGCTACAACCATGTAGTCAACTGTTTCTGAACCTGCTCCTCCGCCGCTAGAAGTTACACAAAGATTTCCATCTCCTGTAAAAACGTGAACTTTATAGTCGCTAATTGTGAATGTAGCATTACCGCCTGTTGCCTCAACATAGGCAGGACCTGAAACTGCATTAGACCCAAAACCTAAAACTTGATAACCGAAATTTGCCATATTTTATTTTCCTTATGCGTCGTTAGCCGCATCAGTAGTGTAAAATAATTTGATACCAAGAACTCTAGATTCACCGGTAAAAGTATCTCCACCGTCTGCAGCTTTTCTAAATAGTTGAAAGTAAGTTTGTTCACCTGCTGCAGGAGAACCCGCAACTGTCATCGCACTACTTTCAGCTGAAATTTGTTGATCTTCGACTGTTCCGATACCAGCATCTGTAACTTCTATTGCAGTTCCATAAGCAACGTCAATAGTATCACCATCTGCACATGCAACACCCTGTACACCAAATATACAGTTACCTGTATTAGTTGTACTAGGAGACCAATAAACTTGATAAGTTATTGTTCCTTCGTTCCATGATTTTGGCATAGCCACTGTAAATTGAGTGTATTGTTGTGTACTTGCGTCAAAGTCAAATACTTTTAAATCTGGTCTTGTAGCTGTTGTTTCAACTAAAGCTCCATCTGCAGGGTTAGTTGTTGGTCCGTACATTGCTGCAGCGGGTATCCACATAGTTTCTTTGCCAGCTATTTTAATTGCAGCTGTTGCACTTTTAAGTACACCTGTTCCTTTAGGATTTAAATTTAAATCAACGTTTGTTTCACCTGTTGAAGAAATAATTGGACC
>Ga0181400_1000927_pt1 | contig 12508 bp, 5 predicted proteins | sample 23SPOviralmetaG_FD_130129 | JGI IMG/M metagenome (GOLD analysis project Ga0181400, IMG submission 130129) | Marine viral communities from the oligotrophic San Pedro Time Series (SPOT) site, San Pedro Channel, CA, USA - 23 SPOT_SRF_2011-06-22 | ecosystem: Environmental > Aquatic > Marine > Strait...
AGAAAATGTTGGATTAATAGTTATTATAATGTAGATACTATGAAATTTAGTAGAACTGAAAAAGAAGGTTATATTAAATTTACAGAAAAAGAACTGCAGGATGATATTAATAAATATGGAAAACCACAAGTAGATAAAGTTATAGAAATATTAGAATATTTTAAACCTAAATTTTATTGGATAGAAAACCCGAAGGGTTCATCTATGAAATCTTATTTATATGAAAAGGGTTATACAAATGATGTTATTGTTTCATATTGTAAATATGGATTTCCTTATCAAAAACATACAAGATTTTGGACTAATATTCCTAATTTTAAAGGTAATATTTGTAAGAATGATTGTGAATTTATTATTGAGATAGGAAAATATAATAAAGTATTAGGTAATGGTTATGAAATGATTAATGGCGTTAAGACCTTATGTAATACAAAAGAATTAAGAGAAAAAAAAAGATTATTACATAAAACAAATTGTGGTAATACTGAAAGAGTTAATGAAGTTAAAAAAGAATTAAAATCTAGAAAACATAATAAAAATACTAATGATATAGGAGGAGGTACAAATAGATTAGAAAGGTATAGAATACCTCCTAAACTAATTAAAGAACTTTTAGAATTATGTGTATAATTTTTTAAAATTTGAATTTTATTTTAAATATATTTAAAAAGAAATTAATCTCTTTGTATAATATAAAGAAGGATGCCCCGTCACCGAGTTGAGAGTGCTGCTTATGAAAGTCGTGATGAATATCGTAAAGTATGGCAAAAAGAGAAATACAAAAATAACCCAGAATATATGGCTCAAAATAAATTAAAATATTATAAGAAAATATATAAAGAAAATGAAAGGTTTCAAGACATTATTAAACAAGATAAAACAAATGTAGAATTATTACTAGAAGTTGTTACATTTCATCATAAAATTAAATTAGGAATTTAATTTACTTAAAAATAATTAAATTATATTATAAGGTTGTACGAATAGAACTATGTAACAAAAAACCCTTCCATTCATTTATGTTATATTAGGAAAATAAGTACACACCCTTTACTTTTTATTAGTAAAAAATGTTTATTCTAACATTTTTTATTTTTTTATTAAATTAATTTTTTTAAAATTTGAAATTAATTTAAAACTATTTAAAGAAATATTATTTTCTTACTATATATAAAAGAAATGAATGGGACTACAATAGAACAAAATACTGATTTATTAAATGCTCTTAATAAAAATTATAAAAATATTAGAAATTTTAAAATAAGTAAAGATAATAAAGATAATAAAGATATGTCTAAACCTGATTTAGAAAAATATTCTAAAAATATTAGTCAAGTGTTTTATCTTAATGAGAAAATATATAATGTAAGAAATCTTAAACTTTTTACGAAAATTAAATTTAATCATACAAAAAGGACTGATGCTCTTATTAATAAAGACCAAATTAGTTTTTGCAGAAAAATACACCACGATATGAATAAAAATAATGGAGTTTCACAAAAAACGTATAAAAAAAAAGATTATGATATTGGTAGGTATTATTATGAAGGTTCGCTAGGATTACAAAGTATTAAAGGTTCTATTAGACGATTAATGTGTGATGGTAATGTTTTTGAGTTAGACCTCGTCAATTCTCATATTAAATTACTAAAAAATATTATTAGAGATTATAATGTTTCTAATTGCTTACAAATATTAGATTATGATAGAAATAGAGATACTTACTTACTAGAAGTTCAGACAACATATAAAGTTAATAGAGGTTTAGCAAAAGAACTATTTCTAATATTATCTTATGGTGGTACTTTCCAAACTTGGATTAAACATAACAATTTAAATAAAACCTTTAAACCAGTTGATTTTATTAAAACTTTCCAAAATGATATTAAAAAAATTATAAATTCTCTTTCTACTGATTGTGTTTTTTATCAAACTATTATTAGAATTATGGAAAAAATTAAACCAAATGAAAGAAAACAGAAAAAAATTTATTCATCATTAGCATTATTCTTACAAGATTTAGAAACAAATATTATGGTTAATGTTATGAATTATCTTAAAGATAATGGTATTTCTACTGAATGTTTTATACACGATGGTATTCTAGTATCTTCTACTTTTAATGAAATAATTAATGATGACTTTATTAATAATATTTGCGAACATATTAAAAATAAATTTGGTTTTGATATATTATTAAAGAAGAAACCAGTTAAACCTATTGATGAAGATAATAAGTGGTTATCTGATATTGAGAAACTTGTAGATAATAAAGATGACTACCATATTGTAGAAACTGATAAAGAAGGTGCTGATTATGTTTTAGAAAAATATTTAGATGATTGTATTTATAGAAGTAATGGTATTGTGTTTGTAAAAGAAAATAATTGTTGGAAAGCATATCATAAAAAAGAAGATGTTAATACTTATATCGGTAGAGTTATTAGCAATATTGATATTAGAATATCTGATGAAGATGGTAATGTTAAACAATATTCTGCTATGAGTAATGGTGTTTCTAATTTAACCAAATTAATTTCATTAAATATTCCAGAATTTAAAGATTTTAATGATATTACTATATCTTCCACAAAATATAAATTATGCTTCCTTGATGGTGTTTATGATTGTATTACTAAAACTTTTACTGAATGGGAATTTGTTAAAGATGTTTATACTCAAATTATTATTAATAGAAATTATCCTTATGATGTTAATGATGAAGATATTGATGCTGTTAATAATAAAATATGGTATGCTATGTTTAAAGATATTGACGATGTTCGGTTTTTAAAACAACAATTCGCAAGAGCTATGTTATGTGGTAATTATGATAAAAGATGGTTAATGATGATGGGTAGGAGAGATTGTGGTAAGTCAGTTTTAATTAAGTTTTTTGAGAAAGCATTTGGAGATTACATCGGTACTACCAGTTCCAATAATCTTCACTTACATAATGGACAAAGCAGTTCTGATGCTGCTAAAGAAAATATGTGGATATGTCCTATTTGGAATAAAAGGGTTGTTTTTACTAGTGAATTACAACAAGGTACTATGTTAGATGGTGTTAAGGTTAAATCTGCTTGTTCGGGATGTAATGATAAATTAGAAATGAGATTAAACTACCAAGATCCCCAAAAATTAATTACACAATTCTTACTATGTATTTTAGCAAATGATATTGCTGAAATCAAACCCGAAGATACAAAAGAGAAATTAGTATTTAGCAAAAATGATTTTAAATTTGTTAGTCAAGAAAAAATGGATAATGACCCAAAGGATTATTATAAGTTAAAAGATATGGATATTGATAATTTCATTAGTAATGAAACTTATCTTAATGCATTAGTCAAAGATATTATTGATAATTATATTAATGAAACACCTAAATTCAGTAAAAATATTGAGAAAAATACTGAAAATGAAAAAGATGATGATAAACCTATTGATGCTATTTGTGAGATATATGAAATTACTGGTAATGATGATGATGTTGAGATGCTTTCTGAATTTAGAAATAATATGAAAAAACTTAAATTATCTAATACCAAGTTAATTGATATTATGGCTGAAGAACACAATAATGTTTATAAGAAACGGAATGAAACCAGGAAGAAGGTATATATTCATGGAATTAAAAAGAAAATGATTGTTGATAATGATGATGATTGTTAAATAACCCTAAAATGAAAAAAAAGGGTTATATTTTAAAAACAAAAAAAGGTTATATCCCTAAAATGAATATTTCCCTAAAAAAAAAGGGTTGTTATATTTATTTTTTTATTAAAATAATAAAATAATTTATTATTTATTAATATTTTTTATGAATTTTAGAGAAATAACCCTAAAATGAATTTCAAAAAAGGGTTATATTTTAAAAAGGGTTATTAAATTTCAAAAAAAGGGTTTTTGTGTTTTTACACCATAATGGTAGTAAATGAAAGATAATACCTTTAATATATAACCCTAAAATTCTATAATACCCCTAAAATAAGTAAAATATTAAAAAAGGGTTATAAACTATTATTCTAAAAAAAAAAATTGAAATTAAAATGTGTTTTTTATTTATATAGAAATTTTTTTATAACAACCTTTTTTAAAAAAAAGGGGGGGTATAAATATATTTAATTAAAATATTTCATTAAATAAATGGAATTATATAATGAAGATTGTTTAGAAAGATTAAAAAAAATACCTGATAAATCCATAGATTTGATATTTAATGATTTACCTTATGGGCAAACTAGTTGTAAATGGGATAGTTTAATTGATATAGATGAGTTATGGAAAGAATATAAAAGAATAAGAAAAGATACAACACCTATATTTTTTACTTGTTCTACTAAATTCGGTCATTCATTAATAAGTTCTAATATGAAAGAATTCCGTTATGATTTAGTATGGGTTAAATCTGCCCCTTGTGGTTTTCTAAATGCAAAAAAAATGCCTATGAAAAAACACGAGATGATATATGTATTTTATAAAAAATTACCATTTTATAATTTAGAAAGTCATACACATAAATTTATAAAAGAAGTTGAAAATAAAAGAAATGGTAAAGATGGTGTTGATAATAAAGGAATGATTAAAAACAGATGTAAAACTGAAATAAGTAATAAATACGACCCACCATTACCAGTATCAGTTATAAAAGAAAATGATAAAAATTATAAAACATTATATGGTAATATAAATATATCTGAACATCAATCACCAGGGTCAAGATGGAACCCACCATTACCAAATTCTATATTAGAAATTAAAAGTCAAAAAGGAAAACATTCAACACAAAAACCTGATGCTTTAATGGAATGGATTTTAAAATATTATTCAAAAGAAAATGATATTGTTTTAGATCCAACTATGGGTTCAGGAAGTATGGGTGTTGCTTGTAAAAAAATGAATAGAAAATTTATTGGAATTGAGAAAGATGAAGAAATATTTAAAGTATCACAACAAAGAATTAATGAATAAAATATAAAATAATACCAAAATAATAATAATGGATAAATATATTTAATTAAAATATTTAATTAATTAAATGGAATTATATAATGAAGATTGTTTAGAAAGATTAAAAAAAATACCTGATAAATCAATTGATTTAATATTTACATCACCTCCATATTGGAAAGGGTTCGAGTATGAAAGTTATTTTAATTCTTATTTACAATACATAAATTGGTCTAAAATTTGGATTAGAAATATTAAATCAAAATTAAAAATTGATGGATTTTTTTTATTAAATATATCAAATGATGTAGAAACAACCATAAAAGCTTATGAAATATTAAATATATGTATTGATGAAGGGTGGAAATTACACGATACTATTATTTGGTATAGATATAATACTCAACCTTGTAATAGTAATAGAAATTTAACTAATCAAACAGAATTTATATTTTTATTAAGACATAATAGCTCTAATGTAAATATCAATAAAGATAAAAAATTACTTGATAAATATAAAGAAGTATTTGATACTAAAAATATTGGAAATGTTTGGAAAATCCCTTTTAAAGTTTTAAAAAATTCTACATTAAAAAAAGTAGGTAATAGTAAAAAAAACTGGGGTCATAGTGGGTTTCCTCCTATATTATGTGATTTAGTATTAGACCTATTCAGTAATGAAAATGATAAAATTTTAGATTGTTTTGCTGGTAATTGTATTCTTGGTTTAAGTTGTAAAAAAATGAATAGAAAATTTATTGGAATTGAGAAAGATGAAGAAATATTTAAAGTATCACAACAAAGAATTAATGAATAAAATATAAAATTTGAAAAAAAAATTGAATTAGTTTTTTATTAATTAAGAAAGTAGTTATATACTATAATGGAACAACTAGGAGAAATTATGAATATGATTGATGAAATCAAAGAAAAAATTAATGATGAAGAGTATAAAAATTTAGTAAATAAAATAAAAAAAGTAAATGATAATAAAGAAGAACTTTATTTACTAAATTATTACGAACAAGAACCATACTTAAAAGCAGCTGCAAAGGATGAACTAGAATATACACTAATAAGAATGAAAAGAAAAAGTATTATTGCTAAATTTGATAAATATTATTTTGATGATGATGACAAAATAGAGGATTTTATTAAAGCAATAAATAGAATACCAAATCAATGTGGTGATATTCAAGATGTTAGAAATTTATATGTTAGGACTAATGGCGATTTCCCTTTAATACAAACTACTAAAGGTAATAAAGTATATACCGAGTATTTCATAGATGACCCTGAAGATACAGATTATGAAAATTATAATTTAATTAAATATAAACAATTTATGCCAATCTCAATAAAAAAAATATAAAATAATCACTAAATATACATAAAAATATATTTAATACCAAAAAATAATTATTTTTCTCAATTAACAATACCAAATTTTTTATTGTTTTTCTTGTTGGAATAATGGAATTGGTTTCCTTTTATTAATTTTAAATACAATAGTACTTCCTGCATTTACTGGAGCATTTAATCCAAGTTCAGTTCTTAATTCCACATCTATTTCAGATAATATATAACTTTTATCAACTATATATTCCATACCAGGATTATTCCCAAATATAATATTTCCCGTTTGATATGACCTAGTAATATTACCAATACAAGGTATTTTATTAATTGTTTGTGCTGCTATATAATTATGTTTTGGAATAATATTTGAATATATGAGAATATGAGAATATGAATATTTATCAGGTAATGCCTCTGCAATTAATATTTCTGATGTTTGAGGTACTGATTTTTCAGTAGCATTATTACCATCAATATTACCAACTAAATATGATAAATTATTTACATTAAAACTTTGATTTAAAGTAGCACTAATAACTCCATTTGTAGTGAAAGGTTTTACCATTTCATTATAGGTACTTAAAGGTTTATCATTTTTAGAAACATTTTTATTATGTAATCCACGTGAAAATATTGTATTTTGTTTCCCAAATTGTGGTAATAATTGTTTCATATCAAAACCCAATTTATCAAATAAAGTATCGCCATAAGTATTAACATCAGTAGGGTCTATTTTTTGGAAACTTCCATCAACTTTACCAGCATATAGATTTATTAAACCAACACCACTTAAACCACTTGCTATGCCTTTCTGACGAATGTAAGGATTTTTAATAGGTAATACTTGTTTTTCTATATCCTCAACTGGTTTTGCTTCAGTAAATCCAGCACGAGTTGAATTACAATAAAATTTCCTATTATTTATTTTCATTACCTCATTACCACTTTCACCATCAGGATTTATTAAAGCAATATCAGAATTATAAACCATAGATGCGTCATAATATCTTTGTAAATTATTTGCTTCTTGACCTTGCCTCATTAATGTATGAAAACTACTTAATCCCATTCTTGATTGTGCTTCATCAAAGGAAGCAGAAATATCATTTGCTCCAGCTAAAATATACGGATATTGAGATTGAACGTTTGGCTTAACACCATCATTAAAACTTTCCCCAAATGTTCCCATAGTTATTTTTATTTGAGGAGGTGTAACCCAGTGGCTGTCATTTATAGGAATAAATGTTTTAACTCCTTGTGCGTCTTCTGAATAAAAATTTATTACAGGTGGTGCTTTGTAAAATGATCCATTATTTGTGATTTTAATATGAGTAAAACTTTCTTGTAAATGAGTACCACCACCATCTTTATGAAGTATATATTCTACTTCACCAGTAGCTGCTACTTTAGGTGAGCCTCCTGAAAATTCAATTTTAAATATATTTTCGTGTCCGTTATTATATAAAGGAACATTTAATAATTCTACTTTTGCTACAACAATACCATTATCACTTGGTTTAATTTTTCTTTCCCAAGAATTAATAAACGATAATGAGTTGTTTTGTAGAGAACGAGGAATACCAAAGAATTCACCCTCAATAGGTAAAGGTATTTTATATTTATCAACAGATGAAATTTGAGGACGACAAGTAAAACCAATAAATGGTACTTCTTTAAAATGATTAGTACTATCATAACCACTAAATAATAAATCACTTACAGATAAAAAATTTCCATTTGTTTCATATACAGATTTAACTATAATTATAATTGATTTATATTTTTTATTAGATTTATTTAAATTTAATGTCGTACTTGGATTATATGATTTTTCACTATTAATACTTGGGTATGTAGTTTGGGCTGGAACACTATTAGATAAAACACCATCAAATAAACTTTCATATTCTAAACCTTTTTTACCAGTAAATGTACCTATTAATTCTACGTGTTTCATTAAACTATTAAGAGCAGTATTGACTGATGTACTCCATACTAAAAAGTTATTAATAACAGCACCATCATCGGTAGGTAAATTAAATTCTATTTTAATAAATCTTTGATGACTTGCAGAACCAATTTCTACTTTATTAGCACTTTCTGAATATACAGTATTACTATTTAAAGAAACTCTATAAAAAGTGGATGTATCCCCATCTTGAGAATAATTTTTATTATTATTTGAAGGGTCAATATTTAAATAATTGCTAGTATCATACGAATAATTACCATCTGCTAATTTAGTATTAAAAACAATATCAAACTCTAATTCTGCTAAATCAATATTTTTATCATCACCTAAATAATTTGTTAAATGATTTCTTTTTCTCATAACCCATTCACCAATATTAATAGAATTTTCAGTATATGCTTCAGGTACTACTAATCTAACTTTTTTATATAATGTATTACTTAAATTAAATTTCTCTTGATATGGTGGAATTAATGTAGATAGTGCTGGGTTTTGTGGTTTAGTTTCTCCACCCGCTGGACCAGGTTCAGTTGTTAATTCAGAAGTATCTAATGTAAGCCAGTTAGTATCATTTAATTTTTGCCCTTGTATAATTATTTTTTTAGGCATTCTACTATCAGTTGGTGGTAGATTAGTATAACCTCCAAATGATACTTGTCGCAGTCCAAATCTAGCACCACCACTAAACCAACTATCACTTCCACTATCAACTGTTATTTGATAATGTGTATAACCAATAGTATTATTAAAACCAAATGTAATAGAATTACCAACATTAACATTAGCATATATATCAGTATTTGTAAAAGTAGGTGTAACCCAATCTGTTTTATTTGTTACTACAGAATAATCTCCACCAAATTCAGTTTGTATTAAAGTACCATCAGTAGTGCTTGTAAAAGCACCATTTTTACCAAATAATCTAAATTTTTTAATAGCATTATAATAATTATCCATATTCCAAATATTCATAAATGTTACTACTTGTTGATTTACAAATTCAAATTTCATATTCCATTCATTTGGATACGACCAATTAGAGCCAACATAATAAATAGTATCACGACTATCAGGGGATGTATCAACTAAATTATCCCAAAGTGCATTTGGATTTGTATATTCTCCGCCGGCAATAGCATCTGATGGTGTATAAGCTCCTGTAGTACTAACAGGTGATTGAGTACCTCCAATTAATGGAATTTCATCAACATCACCAAACATAGCAAATTCTTTTAATTGGAAATATGTTCCGCCAAAATTCTTTTTCATCACAAGTACATAATATTTATAAGCTGTAGTATTAGTAAATCTATAATTATTTGCTCTGTTTATGTTATTACTAGCGTATGGATCACTAGCAGGTGTTACATCATCTAAATTCCAAAAATCACTTTCTGAACCTGATGGATAATTATCGCCGACTAATTCTATATCTTGTAATGTAGTGAATATACCATTATCGTAATCTGATTTAGATGCTGATGCTCTGAATTCCCAACCTCTTAAATTTCTTGTTTTTACAACAGAAGTATCACTTACAGGCCAAATAGCATATCTGTTAATTACTTGTGATGTAGTAAATTCATAACCTATAATTGATTGATTTGTATTATGAGTAGAATAATATGAACCCCACCCACTATCGTAAGAATTATTATCATTTATATGAACAGCAATACCATCACTTCCATTAAAACTATTTGTATAATGTTTAGAATATGGTTTAGTTTGTCCTTTAATATTATAACCACCTGCACCAGCAAAAGGTACAGAAAATTTAGTATTATCTTGAGTTGTAGCATCACCAAATAAAGACCACTGAAGCATTTGGAAATATGTTCCGCCAAAATTCTTTTTCATCACAAGCACGTAATATTTATAAGCAGTACTATTAGTAAATGTATAATTATTTGCTCTGAATAAATTATTACTAGCAAATTCATCTGCTGTAGTTGTTGGATCTGAAATATTCCAATAATTAGCTTCTGTACCAGGTGTATAACCATCTGCTACTAATTCTATTTCTTGTAATGTGGTATATGTATTATTATCATAATCTGATTTAGATGCTGCTCCTCGTAATTCCCAAGCTCTTAAATTTCTAGTTGATTTTGAAGAACCACCAGTATAACGAGGGAAAATAGCATATTTATTTATTACTTGTGCTGTATCAAATTCATAAGCTACATAACATTCATTAATATTTGCTGTACTATAACCATTTCCGCCACCATCATCGTCATACGATAAATTATCATATAAATGAGATTTATTCCAATCAGCACTAGGGTAGCCATTATCATCATAAGCTGTAAAAGATTTCTCACCTCCACTACCAGCATAAGGTATGGAATATTCTATACTTTTATTACCACCATATAAAGCAAATTCTCCCATAGCCATATATGTACCATCTCCACCAGCAGTAATATATAAAACATAATATTTATAATTATTATTATTAGTAAATGTATATGTATTTGCTGTATTTAAATAAGATGAAGCAAATTTACCATTATAATTAGCATTATAACTTTGTAATTGCCAATCTGTTGCTGATACACCTGTTTTAGTATCAAGAGTATCGTATGTTCCATTTTCATAAGCACTTTTAGATGCTGATGCTCGTAATTGCCAAGCTGAAGGCATTTCATCTCGTTTATCACCACTACTGGCTCTAGCCCATAATCTATAAGTAGTTACATTTTTTGGTTCTTCAAATTCATAAGAAATTATAACAGGACTTGATGTATAATTATATGATGCCTTTTTTAAAGAAAAACTATCACTATCAATAGAATTATCATATATTTGAGTAATAGTACTAGATGAATTTTCATAATAACTAGTTGGGAAATCTACAAAAGTAGAACTCATAGCTCGTGGTCTATAAACTTCTCTACTACCAGCACCAGCAAGAGCTACTAAAACTTCACCCTCACTCGGTTCAGATGCTTGTTGATATAAATCAATTTCACTTGGTACAAATGGTTGAGAAGCTTCATACTCAATAGCAATTGATTTTGTATCAGAAATATTAACTTTATTAGCACTTTCTGAATAAACATTATTTGTATTTTGTGTTAAATATATAGTTTTATTATCAGTTAAACTTTGAACTGAATTATCCCCAAAATCAGCATAATCACTATCAGAAGATTTATTAATAAAATCACCAGTATTTACAGAATAATTATTTGTTGTATCAACAGAATATACACTAAACTGATTAGCATTTGGTTGAGAACCTAGACCAAACTCAATAACATTATCACCTTGTTCTACTAAATTCCTATATGCTACACAAATACCTAAATCCTTTTCTTTAATTTTTGTATCATCATAATATTTTCCATCAATATCAGTAAATTTAAATTTACTTGTTGATGGTAAATGTAAATTATTAGATTGAGGAGTTTTTGTACTATTATATCTAGTATAAAAATCTATTTCATACATATTATTACTTCTAAATTCTTTTAATAAAGTACATTTTCTATATGGTGGAACAATCTCACTATCTTCAAATATATTATCTTCATTACAAAATAAACCAGCATAAATGGGTAATCTAATCCTCTTTTTATATTCATTATATGATAATGCTTCAGGGTCATCTTTTTCTAATTTATCAGCAATAGATTTAACACAAGGAAGTGCAACAGGCATAGGAATTCCAGTATTTACAACCCAAGTTTGTTGTGCGTCTAATTGATATATTGATTGTGAATATCTATCATCAAGTTGTCCTATTTCTAGTGTAGCATATAAACTATCTTTAAAATCTTGTTTATTATAATCAATTTTTATATCTGTTGATGGTTTTTCCAATAAATCAAAAACTTTTCTAATTTTATCAAAATTTGCTTCATTAGCAATCATATTAGTCATAATTACATTATTTTCATCTAAACTTAAAAATCTATCAGAAGTTGTAGGTTTTTTAATATTAACATAATCACTTACAACATCAGTTCTAAATATAATATTATTTGTTATTTTAGAAATCTCATCAGTTGTAAATTCTTGACTATCACCTTGTAAATCATCAAAAATTACAAATTGTTCGCCTAAATCACGAGGATTACTTGTAGGATAAGCAGTATCTGTTTCAATATTAATTGTTGGATAATTTTTTTCTGGGTTTTCACTTCCAGTATAAAAACTGGTATTTTCTAAATTATTAGGATTTAATACAGAAATATTTTTACTTAAATTTAAATC
>Ga0181400_1000928_pt1 | contig 12507 bp, 29 predicted proteins | sample 23SPOviralmetaG_FD_130129 | JGI IMG/M metagenome (GOLD analysis project Ga0181400, IMG submission 130129) | Marine viral communities from the oligotrophic San Pedro Time Series (SPOT) site, San Pedro Channel, CA, USA - 23 SPOT_SRF_2011-06-22 | ecosystem: Environmental > Aquatic > Marine > Strait...
AAAAGCCCAAACCTATTAATGCACAATACTCTGCTGGTCCAAACTTTAATGCAAGTACACTTAGCATAGGTGATAACGTTACCAATAGTATCGTAGCAAACACACCAGCAATAAAAGAACTAAAGCCTGCGGCAAATATTGCCGGTCCTGCTTTGCCTTTTCTAGTCATTTTGTTTCCGTCTATGCAAGTCATTACTGCACTACTCTCGCCAGGTGTGTTTAGTAATATTGCAGTAGTGCTTCCGCCGTATTGTGATCCGTAGTATATTCCTGCTAACATTATAATACTTGGTATTGGACCAAGTCCGTATGTTACTGGTAGTAGCATACTAATTGTAGCAGTAGGACCAAGCCCTGGTAATACACCTACAAGTGTTCCTAGTACAATACCAAAGATACAGTACAGCCAAGTGTAATTGGAAAAGACCGTTTCAATTCCTAAGTATACTAGTTCCATATTACAACACTCATTCCTAAGCCATATTTAAATGCCACTAGTAGTGCTATAATAAAAAGCCAACTTACTAGAAACCATTTGAGTTCATATTTCGGATTAAGTAATCCACTACCACTCATTATTAATCCCAATGCAGTAGCGGCACCAATATACGGCCAAGCATAAGACATTCCTATAATCAATGCTGTGATAAAAATAGGTCTAGCAATCTCAAAACTAACAACACCGTATGTTGTTGTGGCTATAGATCTTAACACTTGTATTACACCTAGTACTATTAAACCAAGACTAATAAAGAAAGGAAACCACCCTGGACCCATTTCTTCTATTGTTCCTGTTTCGTAAAAGAGTAATCCGTATGCTCCGAAGAACGTTCCTACTAATAAAAACACAAATCCTGTCAACAGGTGTTCAACGTTACGAATAAACATACACTTATGTATATCGGTTATTCCAACTAAAGATACCAATTATAAATATCAGTATGCACCTCACAATAATTATAGATCATGTCAATATCACATATAAACTAAATGACAATCCAGTAACTAAAAAGTTTATAGAAATTGCAGACTACATGAAAGGACAACCAATTCCTGATTGGACAACATGGTGGAGACCTAATCTAGGTGAGCTATCAATGGAAGAGGAATGGAATAAACTAATTGTGTTTGCAAATAAATGTAACTTACCTATAAGCGATCAGTATGATGCAAAAGTATTAAATGATTTACACAGAGACTTCCATGCAAACGTAGAACCTAGTAATTCTGTAATGGAGGACATGGCCGCAGTTAACACACAAATACATTTAGTAGAATCTGTTGCAAATATACAATCTGCACCAAGTTATAGATGGACACCTAAGTTTGGAGCATACCAGTATAATAAAGATATGCATTATCAGATACCTTTAGAGTATAGCGACTATCAATACTTTAAAGAATCTGAGTATAGTAAATTAATGATGGGTTATAATACTGTGGGAAAGAATATAGGACATTGTGCAATGGATAATGATATAGATACAGTTAAGCAGGATATGGTACGACCACAGTTACATGCTAGTTGTGAGATTATTGCAAACCTTAATAAGCCTAGTTGGGTATCAGAAACTTACAATCCAGCTCCATTTAATAGTGTGGGCAAAACAGAAGAATGGATTGAAAGAAATAATTTACATAGTTATATTGACATGAGTTTACCTTATAATAAAACTGGCTCAATGACAGCAGAGATAGGTGATTTAGAAACGCCGTTGTCTGATGAAGACTTATCGTATATTTTTAAGAAACAAAGTATTACAGAAATAATAAGAGACTAAGGACAAATCATAGGAGGCGGGACTGGTCTTACATCTCTAGCCATTTCACATGCATATTGTATTGCTGGAATTTGATGTAAGTGATGTGATGCAATTAAGAAAAGAGCACCTAATAAAAAAGCAAATAAAACATATAGAATTATAATTCTATTATCTGTAAAAAGTTCCTGTAGCTTCAATCCCATGTTCTAGCCTTTTCATAACAAGTTCAACATCGTCAGATGTTTGATATCTAATAACTGTATCGTACTCATTATTATGTATGCCTTCTATTAGGATCATTTCTCCCAAAGCATTAAAGACTGCAAACTCATATTTGTTAGGATCGTTTGGTTCTTTAAGCACAGATAACTCAAAGCCGTTAATCTCTGTTCTGGCTCTAATTAATGGTAACCCATTTGGATCTGCTTTAAATTGTAAATCATCAAATTTCATTTTGTCTCCTTTATATAATGAAATGGTAAAACTCTAGGCTTTACTTTTGCAATATGCTCCATGTGTGCATCTGCTTCTTGTTTAGTTTCAAATTGTGCTACTGCAACTTCATCCTCAATTTTAGGAATATACATAACTTTATAATTCATTTTCCATTTCCCAAACATTGTAGACATCTGTAAATGCACCCCACATAGCAGAATACTCGTTAACATGTTCTTCTCGCCATGCCATCATTTCATCAATTTGTTGTTTAGGAATTAAACCTATTTCTTCAACATTATAAAAGTCAACAACAAACTCTTCTACTGCATTATATGCCTCTCGTTCAATGTACTCTTCAACTTTGTACATTCTTGGCCAATCAAATTTTTCCATTATAACTCCTCCTATACTAGTCTTGGAACTCCAACACTTCAATCATTTTTTGTAATTTGTCTTTTGCTTGTCTTATATTTACTGCAGGCACCCATGCTTGTCCTACACCATGGGCATCATCAACTTTACGGATTTCAACTGCAATATTCTCGCCACCTGTCTTTGTCATTTTTAAAGGACTAGGACTAGTAAAGTTTAAAACGAATACTGTTTCTTTTGGTTTGAAATCTATGATGTCAGCCATTATAGCTCTTCCCATATCCCTATAAATTCTGCTACTGCAAGAAAAGCGGCTAACATGATAACTGACCCTGTGTAGGCGGAGGCTAAACAACCTGATAGCCTAACTGCACTCTTAACCAAACTTAAATAAAAGTGCTTTTTACTTACATCAACTGGTTCCATTTTTCTTTTCCTCTTGCATTTTTGATATTACATCAGCGGCAACATTTAGTTGGTCTGATAAATGATTACATAATCCAAGTAAACTAGAACCTTCTCCTCTGATTCCACTCCAGAACTTTCTATATTCAACAGGATCACTTCTCATTGGAAAGTTATCTGCTTCTTTTAAAAGCTCTTGAAATTTAGAAATAATTTCTTTTTGCCTTTCAGCTGGATACATATCCATTACTTGCTCTCCATTATTTGTTGATTAGCCAAATGAATAGTTTCATCATTTGCTAATGGTAATTCTTTTTCAATAATATTAGATTCATATTTTTCAAAATAGAATTTATTAGTTAATTCACCAATATCAGTTCCGTAATCATTTAATGCTTCGTTGCTAAATTGTTCTAATATTACTTTAGCATTAAGCATATCATATTTTACTTTATTCTTTTTTAATATATCACGTATGGTATTATAGCCATATGTTTGTCTACCAATACATTTAAATTTTAATTCTTTACTTTCAAATACCATTTCTTGGCATTTAGGTCTATCGTTATATTTTTTAATACCTGCAAACTTTGCTATATGTGTTTTAAATCTATCTTTAACACCTTTAAGTGTTATACCAACATAAAAAGGAATATCATCATTAAACATTATTCTGTAGATATAACTACCTTGTGGATTATCTAATAAGACATCTTTTAATGTTGTTTCGTAAATTTTAATAGGCTTCATTTATTTTTCCAATGAGACCATATTATAGATATAATAATACCACCGACTAATCCAAATGATAGCCATGCTTGTAAATCAATTTCACCCAACATATTGCATCCATAACAACCATGCTACAATAAATCCCATAAGTCCGTATGCATAACCAGCATTTAGATCTTCTTTAAATGCATATACACCAGCAACAAATGCTAAGATTGCTAAAATAGTAAACATAGTGCCTCCTGTATTTTTATTGTTATGTATATACTAACATACTTTTTTAGGTTTGTCAACCTTTTATTTGAGTATCGTTATTTTATTCCAGGCTCTTTCATGTAGATAATAAAGAATAAACTTAATAACAAAATCAATACTCATAAGACTACTAGCAACAACCATAGATCCTGTGAGGATATATCCTATTACTCCTGTTGCTACAGTACCAACTATTCTCCAAGAAATAGCTTTTGCTATACTTCTTTTATTGCTTTCCATTATCTTTTAAATAACTCCCAGAATTTTCCCATTACTACTAGAATGCCTCCGAATATAAACCACAGTATAGCATTACCCATGTCTGATTCATACCACACCAAAGGTACGCCTACTAACCATATGGTTTTTGCCGCATAACTTTTCCAGTTCCATAATACATATAACAAACCTTCCCAACTACGCATCTTTTTAGGCTTGTCAAATCCAAAGTCAGTTTTCTCTGCTGACATCATTACACTATCACGTTTGAACCAACCCAACCACCAAAAGATTAAACAAGGTAAACCTATCACAAGGAATAGTGCAAATAATTGCCCCCATCCTGATAATTCGTCGCCGTTGTACATTTTATTTTTCTTTTACCTTAAGTAGTGCTAATTCTTTTCCAATTATTTCTCTAATTTGTAACTGGTTGTCGTACATACTATTATGTCCGTTATACTTGGTTAAACAATCTGTTATAGTTATGTTTGACCAGGTAACCTTTTGTCCACTTGGATATGTTACTTCATAATACCTGCCAACTCTTTCCCAGAACTTAGGACGACTGTTTGTCATTTCTTTATCCATTTTCTACTCCGTGTCTTGCTGGTTTTCCGTCTGGACCTAAATTAACAAATACAATTTCGTCTACACTTGTAATTGTTGCTTCTGTACGTTTATTTCTTACATCACATTTAATTGTAATACTAGTTCTTCCTATACTAACTGTTTCCATTCCTATTTCAATAATATCTCCTCTTATTGCACTATGCTTAAAATCAATATTACTCATGCTTCTTGTTACAACTCTATCATTATTAAGTTGACAACTACAATAAATGTATGCTTCTTCATCAATCCAATCTAGTACTCTGCCTCCAAAAAGAGTTCCGTTACTGTTTAAATCTTTATGGGCTATCATTTTTCTAGTAAAGTATTTCATTTATCTTCTTTAGATCCCCAATATACATAAACCAGTGAGTCGCATTTAGGACAACTTAGGTTAGTTACAATTAAATGATCTTCGTCTTCTTCACAATCGTGGTCACCGCCTACGATTAATTCAGTTTGACATTGATAACAGTTCATAAAGACTTCTCCATAAGTGGTAGAATAACAAATACTGTTATTACTAAAATAAAAAATATCGCAGGATAGATAATTGCTCCTACTAAAAAACTATCAACTTTCATTTAAAGTACCACACTAGTGGTAAACATATTGCAAAGAATAATAGTATATGCCATAGCTTTACTAATGGATATACTACATGATAATCTTTCTTTCTAGGATCCATTTCTTTCATATAATCAAAGTCTTCGTCCATTTTATTCTCCTCTATTGTTATTGTTATTCTTTCAGGTATAGGCATTCTGGCTCCTTTTTAAATAATTATATGCTAAATAAAAGCACGTTCATCCATAACATAGGACGGAAGTAGGCCGAAAGCCGAAGGAACGCATTCTTTGTAAAAGGAGGATGTGATATGGATTCATTTACACTATATCAATTTAAGAAGCTTTACAAAAAATATCGTCGTGATATGCTTTGCAGATTCTTAAATGCGAGACGTAGATCTCACCACGTACATTATAGTTAATAATGTGATATGCTTGCGGATTAATTTCCGCAAGTGTTATACACTAAATCTTTGTAAGCCTCTTTTTTCCCAAATATCTGGCCAACGTTTATGCCATTGTCTATATGCCTTACTAAGTCTCTCATATGTTTCTTGGTAGTTCTGTGCTTTTTTAGTTATTGTTATGCCAGACTTCTTTACAAGCATTTCGCGATTGCCGTTGTGCATACGATTATCTTCGTCAAATTCAATAACTGGATTAAAATTTAATAATTCATCTTTAATATCTTCATAAGCATATTCAGCATCAAATCTCATACTAGGAGTAGATGTGCTATTAAACCTTAATAGATTTTCTCGTAAAAATGTTTTTTGCCAAAACCCACATAAGTCAGCTATCTCTGCGGTAGACATATCTGACAGATCAGGATATTCATATACTGGCCTTTTATCAAGTTCATCTTTTCTTGCATGCCAATCTAGTTTTTCATCTTCTTCACCTTGTTCTTTTCTAACTGACTGACGTATCTTTAAATCCATTGTAGACATTAATGATGCTATAAAGTCTTTTCTATACAATTTAATTCTATATACACTAGGATCATTAAAATAGATATCTCCTACTACTTTATTTTGTACAGTCTTTACTTTCATTTCATTAAAATAGATATCCCAGCATCTGGTTCTTTCTTTTAATTCATCTTCAGTTGGATTCTTTTCGTCTTCAAACCATTTATCAATGTGCATCCTATTACCATTTATCTCTGCAAGTACTTTATGATGCATTGGTATATGTTCAATTGGAAGTAATGTAGGAAGAAGTATTTTGGTTAACCAAGGATTATTTGGCTTTTTTAAAATCATTCTCATTAACCAATCTGCTTTTAATTCATTTACCTCTGTGTCGGTTTTTGATTCTAAATGAAACTGGTAATTAAAAGGTTCTAACCAAGAACTCATTGGCTTTCCGCCTACACCATTTTGATAATACCTTGCCCACAGATAAGTCCACAGAGCAGTTGATCCTGATCTTGGTTCGCTTACAATTAATATTTTATCTTTTGTTGGTTTTTCTATTATTGACATAAGTTTATATATGTCAGCGGACTGCTTCTCGCAGACCCATTCCAAGTTTTGCCAACATCAATGCTTCTTTAAATGAGTCCGGAAGGTAATCATTTAATTCATTTTCCAGCACAGGCACATAACCTTTAGACAGTTTTGTCTTTCTTGCTTTTTGTGTTGTATAAGGAATAGATAAATCACCAGTTGCAACACCAAGCAATGGATACCGGGGTAGGTGTTGACCCGTGTGTTCAATAAAACTAAGAGTGCCTTTTGTTTTACCATAAAACACAATACATCGATCTTTGTCTATAGTATATCCCCATATCTTATCTGATCTTTTATCTTTATAATGCAAACAATCAATGTGCATGTTTTGTCTCTGCTAGTTGTTTACTTGCAAGGTTCTTGCACTTTGCTTCTACCATAATATCAAAATGTTCGTTGAACTGTACTGCCCACTCATTACATGCATCATTCCACATGTAATCACTGTGGGCACGAAGTTTTTGTTTCTTGTATCCAGCTTCAAGTAGTGTGTTCATATCAGGCTTTACATCAGCAGGATGATCCGTCAAGTAATCAATTCTACATTGACTGTAGTGCATTGCAGGACGTATGCCACGCCAGCTATCACGTATGCGACTTACTCTATCGTCTGAGGGTTCAATATACTCTCCTGAGTTGACCCAGTGATGGTGTATGTCAAGCACTAGCGGTACATCTTTGGCTAGTTCAAGACTTGCTTCAATACCCCATTTGTTTTCGTCATTTTCGATAGTGATAGTGTTTCTTGCTTCTGGACTAAGACGTGGCAATACTCGTCTAATACCATCTGGACCTTGTCTACCTGAGATATGTACATTGCACTTGAAGTCTTGGAATGTTTGGCCATAGCCCATCCATCTAATAATATCTGCATGATATTCAAATTCTTCTATTGAACGTTCTACTATATCTTCACTGTCACTTGCTAGTACACAAAACTGTCCAGGGTGCATACTCACTCGTACGTCTAATTTTCTAGCAATTTCACCTGCTCGTGCATAACCTTTTGCACACTCTGCTCTTACGTCTGGCTTAGACCAAAAGTATCTAAAGTCAGGTTGTGTGTACATAGGCAATTGATTGCTACCTAGTCGTACCATACGGTGTTGTTCTGGTTGATTACCTGTCCACTCAATCAAGTTGTACATGCTGTCAATATTATGAATCATAATATCCCACATCTTTTGCTCAGCAACTTCTACAGTCTGTCGTTTTAGCCAAGCAACAGTTGTTTGTGCTTCTGTGTAACGGTGTTGTATTTCTTTAAGAATCTTAGGCTTTTGTGTTTGATCTGGATGCATATACTTACATGCAAAACCAACTCTTTGTACATCTTGAGAAAACATTGGATACCTTTTGCTAGAGCTTCAATTATACTCACAGTATAGCACCCAATTCTCTTGTTGTCAACCTTTTAAAACCATTCATATATTCCTCTAAAGGCAAGCAACAAATACATCACTTCCATTAAACTTCGAGGTACGTCTCGGTCTTTATATCCCATATAAATCCATATTACACAACTAGCACAAGCAAATACCCATCCGTGCCATTGTGTATTAGGGTTACCTCCACTTAGAATAAATGCACTGATCATTGCAAGTAAGAATCCTATCCATCTCCATTTATCTAAATTTTTATAGTAACGTATTTTCATATACATATTTAATGTGTTAACGAAACAGTATACAGCCCAAAAAAAAACTGTAGCAAAAAAAAATTTAAATGAAAAGATCTGCGGTGTCATAGTGTGTAAATATGTGGATGCAACCATTAATACAAAAAGAACCCAAACGAATCTTTACCTTTGGCTGTAGTTTTACAAAATACCTTTGGGGTACATGGGCTAATATCTTAGGTGCAGAATTCCCACAGGCAAAATTTTACAATCTAGGACGCCCAAGTGCAGGCAATCAGTACATTCATAACGTGATTATGCAAGTGGATAACATATACAACTTCTGTTCTAGTGATTTAGTCATTGTACAATGGAGTAATGTTTATAGAGAAGACAGATATTTTGAAGATGCTTGGCGTAACAGTGGTAATATATTCTTTGAAAACTATTATCCAAAAAAGTTTGTAGAAGACTATTTTGACATGTACGGTGCTTATGTAAGAGATTTTGCACTGATTAAAAGTGCTTGGTGTGGTTTAAAAGATAAAACACAAGTACATATGATTAAAATGAAAGATTTTGACCACCCGTCACCATACAAAGAATTACAACAACAAATACTAGATCTCTCCGAGTTATATGCACCTACACTAGATGCAGTACACCCTAGTATAATGAAAACACTATGGAATAATGATTTAGACAGCAAGTTTGAGCGTGATGAGAAGTTGGTACATCCTCTGTACAAAGACGGTCATCCTAGCCCTGCAGAGCATTTTGATTACTTAAAAAAGACTTTTACTCATGATTGGAGTGAGGCTACACAACTTGCACTAGACGTTGCACAACATCAATGGGTTGAATTAATGAGGCTAGCCTGTGATAGTGGATACAAAACCAGAGAAACCAATATAGACGGATATAGGTTTAATGAATACTTGCAAACTCTTAAGATCAACAACAAACACTTCTTGCGAGGAAGCGACGAACCTGATGCACGACTACACAGGCAATAAATAAACACATGCTAATAAGAGAACTAACAGAAAACTTCGCAGACGGTAAAGTCAAAGGCAAAAGCAGACCAGGCAGAGTAAAGAAGGCAGGTGCAAGTTGTAATGGTCGGTAACAGATTTAAGGGCGAAAGCCAAAAAAGCATCAGGTGAAAAAGCAAAAATGTATCACTGGTGTGCTAATATGAAAAGTGGAAAGAAAAAATAATGGATAATAAAGAAGGTAAGTTTGAAATAAGTGTAAGAATATTAGGTAATGAGTTTGTTGCAATAAAGATTGCAGTAGACGATATGAAACAGAAATGGATTGTACTAGGTCTTATCAGCATAGTAGCAATGGCATGGGCAGGCAGTATGTTTGGTCCAGCACTTGTAGATATGTTTAGTGTATAGAATGAAACTAAACATAATAGATCAAATCATAATAGCAGTTACAAGCATATTCCTATTTGTACATGTAAAAACACTAATGGTTAAACCCGACTTCTTGTTTAATGGCATAATAGGTATATGGATAGCAATGAGTATATTTGATGCATATGCACACTATAGAGCTCGACAATGAGAGATTACGTTTGGTGGTATCGTAAACTGGTAAAACAACGTTATGGCGTGTTCATGTGCTTATTCCATGCAAGATTCAACAGTAAACACTTTAACCGTGACGGAACTTATAGGATACCCACTAGTGAAAAGCAGTGAATATGTGTTGTTATACATAGTGTGTGTTAGTATAATATATGCTAGTGTAGACATAATGATGACAGCATACGGATAACCCTAGAAACATAGCAGTATTAAGACTCTGTAAAGAGAGCAGTAGTAGGAATATAGGCACCTTTGGCCCCTATATAGTACCAAAAAAAACGAGCTGTCAAAATCTTCCAAAATTTCAAATATTTCACCCCCAGGTTGCTACTATACCCCTACCCTGGAAAAAGTGGACCTTCAAAAATTTTCTTCAATCTTTTCAATGGGTTAGCTAAAGAACCAAACCAAAAAGGCAAATGCACACAACCAAGGTGCATACTTAAACCCTAGCTTAATACTACCTGCTAGTACTGCTAGTACAATACCTACTGTAACACCTATGTATAGTAATGTACTAATACCGTCCCATGCTAAACCAAAGTCACCACCCATTATGCAGGCTCCTTAACTGAATACAATACTCTTATAGCACCTAAGTCTATATCTCTTAACACTCGATCCATAGCCTGTACTGCCCACTTATGACCACGTAGCTCTGCGTCTGCATAGTCCTTCTGTAGTTGCCACAGCTCTGCTTCTTTGATATACTTTACAGCTACAGGAATGTTTGTCATTTCTATTTGCATATCACAATCCCTTCATCTATTGTATCACATGCAGTCTCGAACAAGTTCCTATACTTGTCATTGAGACTATTGCTAGTCCTTACATCATATAGCTTTGCCATGTGTGAATACACATCTGCATCTACATACGACCAATTAACAGCACCATCGCTATGATAGTTTTCTGTTCTACCTAGGGCGGCATTCATACCTACCCATAGTTCATTGTGGAAATTGTCACTAATCTTTTTCATTTACATACTCCAATAAGTTTCAGAACTAGGTGAACAGTAATGCGGAGTGTTAATACTCTCCTTATACTCCTTACCACTCATCATGTTAACACGAGTAACCTGCTTCTCAATCTTAGCATAGTAGTACTCAGCTTCAGCAATACCATAATCAAAAGCTAATTCTGCATTGTCTTCTTTGATACAGATTCTAGTAAGGGCGGCCTTTGCGGCGCTCATTGTCTTATAACTGCTAGTCTTAGCATAAGAATTCTTACGTCTTGTTTCGATTATTGCACTACTTGCTCTATCATAAATTAAGTACATATTGTGGCTCTCCTAAGTTCTTATTATGTTTATACTATACGACAAATGGGCCTGAATGTCAACCTTTTTATTGATAATTTCTGTGATTTTTTATGTGCCATTTCTCTACGATAGGACCGTTCTCGTCCTCATCAGTTACTATGTACAGTCGGGTCTTTAATACCCTGGCATATCTCCAACCTGAGTCTCCGCCTATTTGAGAGGAAGCAACCCAAACACGATGCGGAAAATTGCCAAAGTTCCAAAAATCTGACCCTTGTAGCTCCTCTTTATTCCAGGAATATTCAAACGTATTACCACAATCTACCTCAGTAAAAGCACCAATTTGATCAGTTGCATAAGTCGTATAAGCCATCTAATTCTCCCTGTTCCTTATTGTACATATAATATAGCACAGGTATTCCAAAAGGTCAACCTTTTTCTGGGCCTTTTTTTATTCTTTTTCTGGTTGACAGTAGCGGATTCTTCGTGTATACTGTAGGTATAATAAGAGTTATAAGGGCGGCTAAGTCCAAAGATTTGAGGACGCTCGAATCAGAGGCACTCTAAGGTCGAAGAAAAAACACTCAGGATGAGCTGATTTCCGCTTTATGATCCTCTAACATTTTCTCTATGGTTTCGCAACATTTTCCGCATTGTGGCCGGCACTGATAATACCAATGAACCATAATCCAATTTGGTGGCCCCGCTCTGAATAGATTCATTTACGGCCTTTTCGTTTAGAGCATTACAGGAGCAGACTATCATTAGTGGTCTTTTTATTCTTTAATTGATCTATTTCGGCCTTTAACAGTTCATTTTCTTTTTCTAAATCCCTCACCTTATCGCTTAGTGAGTTAATCATGCTATACAGTATAGCATTAGGGTCGACAGACAAGTTGTCTATATTTTGATCATGTTCATTCATACTATGCACCTTCTACAGGCTAGTATATACCACATGCGACTACGGTTGTTTCGGTAGACAGGCTTAGAGTCTCTACGGTGTGAACAACGGTGTAGAAGAACGGTTATGCCCATTTGCAAGCACAAAATGCTATTGTCAGAGAACCACGGTTTTAAATGGTCAAATACTTCCACGGTCAAAATTGAGCCGTTACCTTGTCATACGGTTCGTATTGTAG
>Ga0181400_1000931_pt1 | contig 12489 bp, 16 predicted proteins | sample 23SPOviralmetaG_FD_130129 | JGI IMG/M metagenome (GOLD analysis project Ga0181400, IMG submission 130129) | Marine viral communities from the oligotrophic San Pedro Time Series (SPOT) site, San Pedro Channel, CA, USA - 23 SPOT_SRF_2011-06-22 | ecosystem: Environmental > Aquatic > Marine > Strait...
TCGTACACCCCTAACAAGAACACCTCTTATCGACGCTGCATACAGGTACTTGCAGTTTTTCGGGTTTGTGACCAGACGGAATAGGGCCTTCGATTTCATGAACGGCATGCTTCAGGCAGAAGGGAACATGCCCAAACTGAATCTCTTCGACTTTCGCCAGAAGGTCTTCGTCTACACGATCATGCACGTCGCCGCCGGCCACATGAAATACTTTGAAAATGGAGCGATGACGGGGGTTTTCAACTACGACAGGACTCCCTTGGTCGAATTGGTCATCGGATCGATCATCTTCTTCCAGATGTATCAGGGAGGAAACATGCGCTTCCTCGCCGAAACCTGGTGTACGAGGCCGATGGACGGGAACAAGCACGAGGGCGAACTGTACCTTTGGCTCCGCCAGTACATGAAGATGCATCGGATTCTCCTATGCATTGAGCACTATTGGTCTCTGCTCTACAATTCGGACACGAACTTCAAAAGCTTCTTCGATGCCTGGGCGACGATTCAAGCCAAAAACAACGATAGGTGGATCGAGTACCATGGTCCTGTAGTCCGCGGGATACTCGGTGATCTGGGTCTCGGTGTGGACAGCCCCATAAAGAAATCCGCACAGTTACCGATGCTTAAAAACCTTTTCAACAAGCAGAAGCGGCTCTTTGCGGCGTACTGCAAGAACTACGGACTCGTTACCAATCTCTGGCTCGAAGTCGTCTGGAGGCGCTGGGACTTGGGATTCCAGTACTCGACCCATATGAGCGACGACAGGTTAGACCAGACATTTATCCGGACCCTGAACAATCATGTGCCCGGACTTGGGTCCATCGACCCCCTCGACCGCATTCGCCTGGCCATCGGCCTCAGCCACTTCGACCGGATCATTCCCAGTACTCGGCCTCATCGAGGCGGTCGCATTGCCTCGCGAGTCGCCGGGGAGCGGATCAACGGCATCGTCGTCTCCTCCTCCCTCAAGAGCGGGAACGACTACAAGTGCACGGCCCTCATCGCGCTCAGGCCATTCGTCTTGCAAGCGATTCAGACGTTCAAGCGCACGCGGCTCAATACGTAGATCGAGAGGCTGCAAATGCAGCTGGATCGTCGCCGCTAGAGGGGAACGGCTCGTCCAACGCTCCCTAGCCATCAGGGTCGCGAGATCATTCAGACGACCGAGTACGGGGGACTGACCGTACTGATTGAGTCGGCGGCTCCGTCGCCTCCGCCTCTCGTACTTCCAGGCCCATTCGAATTGGAGCGCGTTCCGGTACTCAGGAAACCCGTTGACACAACAGACCATGATCCAGGGTCTACCCCGACGCGTGTACTTCGCACCGCCAACGATTTCCCCATTGTGTTGTCTTAGGCGGCGGCACCTCTTCGTGGTGACACCAATGTAGGTGCGGCCGGTTCCGGGGCTAAGTAGAAGGTAGCAGACTGCATCCTTGGACATCGACATCTACTATCCTTGCGTTGACAACGACTTAGGTCGGCTATGCGAATCCCCACATTCGACCCCCTCGACATAGGGGGCACTGAGCGGTCCAACCAGGGCCTCCATACATACGGCGAGGCGCTTGTGTTCCTTGTCGTAGTCGTTGCTGCATTCGTTTAGTGTGGCCCGCGCATTCCTCAGGTCCTTGGACAGTCGCTTGACCGAAGCTTGGCTCTTGCCAAGCTTGTCCCTCGTCTCGTCGTACTGACCGGTCGTCTTTTTCAGTTCAGCCCGTGTCTTGCCCAGCTCTCCTCGGACGCTGCTCAAGGCCTCGGTCTGCTGCTTGTTCTTCCGCCTGAGTTCGTCGGCCATCCCCGCCTTCTTGTTGCATTTGGTCAGTTCGCCCGTCAGCTTGTCAACCCTGTCCTCCTCCTCGGTCAGCTTCTTCTGACAGTCCTCGAAGTAGCCACCCGTGGCCGTGAGTCGGCCCTCGCAAGTCTCCCGCCTTTGCCTTTCCGTGGCCAGGTCCATATTGCATCGTCGAAGGCTCAGGTTCGTGTCTTCCAGCTCCGATTCGGCACCTCGATTCTTGAAGAGTTGGTTGAGTTCGTGAGTCTCCCAGAGCGTGATAATGGCATCAATGATTATGTAGGCCGCCAGAATCATGATGAACTCGTTAAGATCATCTGTCGAGAGTGTACTCGGTTCTTTCCAGTGCATGTGACGAAGCACGAGGTAGGCCAGAATGCATAGGACAGCGACTCGAAACCAAGTAATCAGAGAGTACGATTTAGCTCCATCAAAGGAGAAGAGCTGAATGAGGCGAGCAGCCACACCCGAGCCGAGGGCGATGTAAGTTAGGGTCAGGTCACTGAACATGATGATATACTCCTAGGGGAGATTTAGAGAGGCGATCAGTGTATTATCGATCGAGAGCATATAGATTTTGTTCAGGCGAACATATCACGCAACTGCATTACAAAAGCAAATGCAGCCAAAGCAAGGACGAAAACCAACTGAGCCCAATCATGCTTCGTTTCCGACAAATAGACGGCTGCCATCGCAAGCAGAAGAGCGGCACCATCTCTAGCTACATACCAACGCCTTTCCTTGTCGCTGGTTTTTTGATGCAATTTGATAGCATCAAATACAAGTTTGATTCCAACTATAATACAAAAAGCAAGTTCGGTTGATACTTCTCCCATCGTATATATAACCAAACTAAAATAGTTAAACATTCCCATCCTTCCAGAAATTACTCGCCGAATGCCAGACGCGATTTCCCTTTGCACCGAATGTCGTGGCTACGTCCGTGTCCATGGACAGGGACCGCGGATATGTCCCGAATGCGGAGAGCGCTTCGTTCCAATTCCGATCCCAATCCTTCCGGACACGCCGCTCAGAAGAACGGTTAAGAAACCGAAAACTTTTGCATCGATGCCGTCACCAAAGAGCCGATCGGACGCACCCCTCCTGTCCAGGCCGTCGGCTCCCAAGAGGAAGCAGATCAACGAATGCTGTGGCTGCTGCATTAGTTGAATCTTTTCATTGCCCCATGTCGCAGCATGCGCCGATATTCGTTTTTGCAATGTTCATCATCCTATCCGAACCCCCTATTGCATAACGGCAACACAAGCGACCTAATCTTGATCACAATGAACAATTCAGCCGAGGTGCATTCCGGAAAACGGTTAAGTTCGTAAAAGAACATCGAACTGCACCCATACACGAGACCCTCGAACCAGGTCAGTATTGCAGCAAATATACAGCCCCAGACCCCCACCCCCATGGAAACTAGTTACCAACCCTTCAATCCTGTTTAAAGCTTTTTGGGTCCATATACTGTCAGCATCCGCAAAACATGCCTCTTCCGGTCTGGATCCGCGCCATTTCGACCAACCCCCCGGTCGAATTCCTGGAACTAAGTTGGTTCGCCACACTCGGTACCACCGACCCGACGCGAATACTGCAGAGGGTCACTTTGTCAAGACCGGACCAGGTGTTCCAGCTGCCAGCGAATTACCGACATGGAACTGCACAAACGCCTTCCCGTTTCGAATTCCATTCATTGGAAGTCGGGCCTGGTGGTGCAGGGGGAGTACACACTCTCATGTGCCTCCATATGTACGGATCCAAAGGGCAGGTCATCCGAGTCGCAGTGCTCCGAACCGGCCGGCACATACAGAAGATCGTGACCTTCGTTGCCAGTCCTGAAAAGCCCGAGTATGGGCTACTTCGAACACAGCGCCAGATTTCCGTGTACGTCGGAGGAAAACTGCAGAGACGGATCAAGACTGCAGATTTCCTCGATGTTGACGCACTCAGGCGCTACTGCTTAAGTGTAGCAGAACGTGCAGCAATTCGCTACAGCTTCATTAGACCTATTGAACAGTTTCAGTGCATGTTTCGTGCAGAGAAGCGGGGTCTGGAAAACCTCGGTATGTCCTTGCGGTTGGCGGACCGTACATTCAGTCGTGCACACAAGACAGCAAAGCATCTGATCAGAACCCTATCTTCGGATTCGACCAAGGTCAACATACCCCAAGTCATTCTCGTACCAAACCAAAAGAGACCAAAGTTGCTACGTGATTAAACCTGAAGACACCCAAAGAAAAAAAGAAAACATTCCTATTTTATAGGTCAATCTTGCAGTCTACAATCGTTCCTACTTGGAATTAGACACAAAAAAATGAAAATAAATACGATGATGATGCTAGAAAGGGCTTTTTACAAGAAATGACTTGTGGCGAATTCAAAACTAGTGGATTGGATCGCCTCTGTGAAGGTGTTCAAATTTTGGAGAAAGAAGAATCTGCACGGACCATTCTGTCCATAAAAATGGATATCCCTTGGACAAAGGACAAGCTTGCAAACCACATCCTGCATTTGATCGGGCAGAAGATAGCATCTCCCCAGTACTGGAAATGTTTCCGGGGAAATAAGTCATCGATTGCCTATGACGCGTTTGTCAAGATCATAACTGTTGTGAACCAGACAGTGAGCAGCATGAGCGAAGCCACGTACAAGGAACGGCTACGTCAGATCACTTCTGAAATTTTGAATCCTGCTAACCCCCTTGTTCCCACGCTCAAACGCGTATTCAATCAAGGCAACATGAAATGACTGTATTTTTGTTGTTGCAGTAAGTCTCATGGAAAAATAGACCAATGCCAATCACGGTTCATGGGCATGGGATTGAATACATCAGAATGTTTTCCGGATTAAGGAGGAATGGGATTATGTGGGTCCGGCAAATTTCATTCCCTCCTCGAAGCGATTGGCGCAACATGCACAGAAGTGCGTAAACACGCACTCGGACTGCGTTCTGGCTGATGAGTTTCACATCAACACACCCTGCAAATGCAAACTGAGGTTCACATTGGAGAAAATGTGAAAAGTCTACACGCTGCAAACGACCACACTCGGAGAACACGTAGTTTCCTAGTTTCACGTGTGGCGACAAGAATGTCACTCTGGACAAACGTGAACACTGTGCGAATGCCCCCTGCTCGACACATGTGACGCTTGCAGGGAGCGTGACGTACTGCAGACTGACACATCGAAAGAACGTGCTTGCTTTGATGGTTGTTACACCGAAAGGGATGGTCACAGTCGTCAGTGCCGTACAGTAATTGAATGCGTATTTTCCGATGCGAGTCACACCGACAGGGATCACCACGGTTCGAAGACACGAGTGGCAGTTGAATGCACCGTCCGGTATGCACTCCACCCCTCCAGGGACCTCAAACTCTTCAGCGTTCGGCGAAAGCCGCCGGTACCAAGGTATTATAGTCTGTGCCATGAGAGCATCGGTTTACGTTAGCTCTAAATCAAAAAATCATGCAAGCGCTTTCGAGGAGGAACTCCGATTTAACGAGTCCCACGAAGATGCTATGATGGGAGCAACTTCAAGGATAGCAATTCAACACCGTTTGTCCAACGCTCTCATCTCCGACCTGAAGTCGCGGATTTTTCTTGCTCCCTATCATAAAAAAAGAAAAGCAATATGTCTCATTACACATACAATGCGCATGTGGACTCTGTTTATGACGGTGACACGATCACTTGCACAATCGACTGTGGCTTTAACGTCCGCTTGCGGAAAATGAAGATTAGACTTTTTGGTCTGAATGCACCCGAGGTCAGGGGAAAGGAACGTGCGGATGGAATCAAGGTGCGGGACGCATTGAGAGACAAGGTCCTAAAAAAAGATGTAGTGATTCAAACAATTCAGGACAAGAAAGGCAAGTACGGCAGGTACCTGGGAGTCGTTTTTCTTGGCGACGTAAATATCAATACATGGTTAGTAGAATCTGGACTGGCAAAGGCTGCATCGTACTAATTCTTAATCATTGGACATGCATTTGTTGCATTCCTGGTACATGGCCAGGCCTGGTTACAGATGCCGTGCCTGAAAAAGAAGCGCAGCAAGACCTCCTGTTCAGTACTCATCACTGAATAAATGCAAGAAATAAGTCACCTAAAAAAATGATCAATCACCATATGTTTACTGTGTCTCTAGTACCAGTGATCTAAAAATAATGGCGACTGCCACACCAGAACCATGGAAATCGATCTACCCCGCAGGCAAATGCCTGGCTGTCAAGGCCGATGGAAAGAAGTGTTGCAACAATCGAAAGAAGGACCCTCGAACTGGCAATTGCTTTGGTTATTGTGGTACGCATCTGAAGACTAAGATCACAGAAAAGATCATCGAAGGGGATTTTCTGTCTCAGGTCGAGGAAATGCGACAGTCCTTAGAGAATCTCAAGGTCCAATACAAGAATGACAACACGGCCCTTACAAGTCCAGGGGCTGTGATTGTACAAGATTCAGTGAAGTCTGGCGATTCTTCGAGTGACGAGGCCGATGAGAAAGACAAAGGTGAGCGGAATCCGGGGTCGGTCTCGCAGACCTGGTGCTGTAAGATCAAGGACCAAGGCGACGTGCCGTTCGACTCGACCATCAACGCTGTCCTTGAAGAGGCACGATTAGACGGCCGTGCAACGATCCGGTTCAAGCGAGGCAAATGGATATACGAAGTCGATATCAAGAATCATATTCAGACTAATGTCGACACAGGAAGAACTCGACCACTCTGTTGTCACAACGCGACCAAGGCCCCGGAATTAGAGAAGTTTAATCATTTCCAGTTGCCGACAGCTTGGAATGCCGAGAAAGTCCCCAGTGACTCGTCAATCCATGACTCGTTGCAGTCCATGTCTGTGAAGGACCTCAAGGACATTGTGAGTAAAGCACACCTTGGTTGGGCAGATTGCCTTGATAAAGCCGCCCTTCGCAAGCGTGCCACCGAAGCCATGCGAATCAATTTCATACAGGATACCTGGAAGCAACGGATCAAACGTATTGACAACTACCTCGTCATTCAGCAATTCAGCGAGCTTCTCAATAACACGTCCCGGCTCGGCATTGGAAACGACCAGTTCGACATTCATCCCAAAGGCTACAACGACATGAGGCTCGTTACTGTTTACCGCAACGAGAACCCCCGCCTGTATCAGGTGTATACTGCTAAGCGTGCCCTCATCAAGGAGAGGATGGAGAAGCTGGCGACTCCGGACTGGACACAGTTTTCGATCATGACCGATTCGATGGCTCGGATCAACGCCCTTCTTCCACCAGGAGAGCAACTCGACTCCAAGATTGGTGAGCAATTCCTGTTGCACTGTACGAACCCAGTGCACATCCTGTCCATCCTCAAGTCCGGCCTGAATCCCAGGTACGCAGGCAACAATGCTGGTGTCCTCATGGGCAAAGGCAACTACTTCGCGGACACGGCAGCAAAGGCCGACCAGTACGCCGCGTGGGTAAGGAAGCCGGTGTACCACGGGAAATATACATCAATTCCAGGTCCCCGCCGCCCTCGCGGTCTAACCTACGAGCGATCCAAGCTCCGGCCTCTCGACGAGCTGCTATACGACGACGACTACCCGCATCCCGAAAACATCTTCTACATGCTGGTCTTCCAGACCATATTAGGAGACGTTGTTCCAACTCGGGATTGCAAAGTTTCAGTTGACGGCTCACCGATATTCCACGATGACTCGAAGCGGGAACTGGCCATGAACCCCAAAACCGGATTCCCGTTCAACACCCTCGTCGGACAACCTTGTCCGCATCCTTTACACTCCTCGGGTCGCTGCCCCCATGGCTGCCTCCTTCGTCGCAGGGAGTTCATGCAGACGGACGCGTCACTATCCTACCCGGCCTTCCTTCTCGTTTATCGAAGGGTTCGGAGCTAGGGTCAAAAGTTTATTGTATTATTCATGTGATGTTTTTTCGTTTTCACTACCCTTCTTCCCGAACAAAGCATCGCGAGATAAACATACCAAATGGCACATAGCCGAGGCCAACGACCCAGGCTGGTACCTCGCATTCATCCCCAATGAGCTTCGAATAGGCCCATACGACGGTACTCGGACAAAGTAGAACACCCGACAAAACAATTACAGGATACCAGGACGCCCCCCTCCAGATAAGATGCAACCAGTTGGAGAGAACGTACTCGGACCAACATCGATCTAAGACTCGGCTCCAAAGTCCAATAATAGATGGTGACGTGATAGTGGCGAAGTTATCGAGACACTTTCCCAGGCACGACCACATGCACGAGCCGCGCCCTCCAGTACGTGACTGATAGACGATGCACGTTGCCCCGAGCCACGTCGCGACACCTGCGAACCATAGTGGTTGCATGGTCTTCCTACAAACAAAAAAATTAATTCAGAAGCAACCCGAAAGCAGGAATGCACTCATCCGTTGAGCGCAGCCATGGATACTGACGTCCAAAAAAGTAGTCAGGAGTCTTTTTCGCGTCCCCTGGCTCCTTAAATCCCGGCACAATTAATATACGACCCATCCCCTCATGTCATTCCCAGCCATTGCATTCAGCTGGGCCCTGATGATTGCCTTCAATCCCCATGTTAAGAAGTTAGCCCTGCACAACATGAGTGACCGGGATCTCGGCATCAACACGTACAAAATAGTATTCACTTTATTTGCCGTTCTGTTGACCTTGCTGATTGTTCTGATTCAGTCATACGACTGGACGAAGCTGAAGAAGGTCAATGGCATGGATATGTTCTACATCGTCGCCACGGCGGCCCTGTCGATTGGGCCATCGTTTCTATTCCTCTGGATGCTTCAGGACCACGAGGTGGCATCGCTCAATTTCATTCTCCGCCCCCTCGCTATCATGTCTACCGCCGCAATCGGCGTGTTCATATTCGGTGAATCCCTCACCCTCCGCCAAATAATCGGCGGGTGTATCAGTCTGTTTGGAATTGGGATATTTTTGTACAACGGTTAACGTACTCCTTTCACTCATTCGTTATCTGCCTCTGCGTCCTCGGCATCCTCAGCATTATTGTCCTCTTCAGCCTCCTCTGCCGTTACAATCTCACTCGAAATCATCTTGATCCGATTAAGACAACGCTTGGAAAAATTCTCGTTCTGATTGAGAAATTTGCCAAGTCTTACTATATACGAACCAAATTCAAGAGTGAGCTTCTGCTGCTGACCCTCGAGATTCATGATCAGAATTCCGACGCTGAATCCGCGTCGTTCCCTGTCCTGTGCACGTGCAATTTTATTGTCGAAGCTCCCAATGTCCTCAGCCAGTTCTCGGAGATTCGTCGTTGTGCAGTTGATCAGGGCGAAAATCTCGTTCATATCGTACCGAATCGACGTGTCTGGAATCTGAGCCGGTTCACCATCCACTGACGTACCGTCTGCTGCCGTAGCCTTCGGATTAGCAATAAGGGGCGGCGGATAAGCTGGCATATTCCTAAACTTCCGAACCTTGACCTGTGCTTTGGTCATCCCTTGTGGAATTTCCTCAATAGCCAATGCGTTTTCAATGATTCCATCGCAGTACTTATACAGGTCTCCATATAGTTTTTTGATGTACACGTCCTTCATATGCGTGAAGAAATTGAGGTCGATTTCTAGGCTTTCTCGCTGAAAGGACAGGGTGTCGAGTGACGTCCCAACGTCGTAACCCCGTGCCTGATCAGCAAGCACGTCCTTCTCGAAGTCCTTGACAGACGCGATGTCGGACTCGAGGTTTGATATGTACTGATCCATCTCGGAATACAGCTAGTTAATCTCATTTAGCGTGGCGTTGTAGCTATCGGCATCGATCTTGTCACGCAGGGCACTGTTTGTTGGTCGGATAGCAGTCATGTCCTGTATGTAAGGAAGTTCCTAAATGTGCACAGGATATTATTTTTTTGTTGTAGTAGAAGTATAGTTTTCCTATGAGCAGTCTGGACAAAGACTATACGGATTTCACGGAAAAGTTGGTCTTCTGAGGAAAAGAAAGCCACTGAAGTCCTAGCGCAGCTCTCCGGATACAACGAAGAAAATACGACACAATTGATCAAAACCCTGAGTTCAGAATTGGATCAGCAAAAGACGATAGAGTCGCTGCTGTCTGTGTCAGATGAAGATATGAAAACGAATATATCGTTTGTGAAACGTTTCGTAAAAGAGAAAGGCCCAAAAATTACGTATCAGCTAGGGGAGATAAAGCGTCTGTGTTCATAACTGAAAGAGACGGTCCGAAGAAATGAAGAGATGGAGAAAAAGCAAGAAGAGTTATTGACGCTCCAGAACGGCAAAGAATGCCGTCGCATCGCACAGCAAATGGACGAAATCCGCACCGCAAAAGAAGACATCTACCGTTTTTTACGGGAAGCGGGGATACAATCCCCGCCACTTCACTAGCAGTTTATCAAGAAATCCTCAACACTTTCCAAGTATACCACATGACACTCATCCTATGTTTGCGAATCAATACTCTACATAAAAATCAAATCAGAACCCAATGCGCATGCAAAATACTTTAGCGAAACACACGACTACCTAACCCCTATAGGCACTGAGATCATGCCTTTATTCGTCTAAGATGGTATCCCCCGAGAGACAGCAAACACCCCCCCTCGAAACAAGTTGGACGACGTCTTAATCCCAAATGTGCACATGGTCGCCACCGACAAGTATGAAGCACGATACGTCTCAGGCACCCTCACAACGGCCGCGGACGAGAGGCTTGGGCAAAAAGGACGCGATAACGCTCCTTCTGAACCCGAAGGAGCTGATTTTCATTTTTCAAATGTTGATTTTTGCATTCAAGTAAGTGAATCCTTTTTTTGAGTTCCTGCTCTTTAGTTATTTGCACATGCGATATATATTTTTTGAAAAAAGATAAGTGTTGTTGAGAATATTTTACCATAGAACTGTACTTGGACATGGCATTTACTTCCATGTTATCCTCTGGAAAACTTTTGATCAACTTCACGAGTGTCTCTAGTTGTGAGATTACGTATTGGCGACAAATGCGTGAACGCATGGTGTTAGGATAGAAAGCAATAATCTGCCTCATACCTTTAGGTCATGGGATGCTAGCGATAATGTAGATTAGGGCAAAAACGAGGCCCAAAGTTTCCGTTCCTGGCCGTAAAAGACGCAGCTGCCCCCAACGATTCAGCGCACCTTCCAAGGTCTTTCTTCGGACGTATCTCAACGAGACGATCCCGGACCACGCAGCACAACTGGTAACAAACATCGAACGGGTGCATGGTTCGATTGACAACAAGGCTTCTTTGTCGTTTTTGACCTTTCGGCCAATACCACCGACCACACAGAAGCAGCAAGATGACGATCAGGACGCGGACCAGGGTGATAAGCAGGACAGTGGATTTGAGGCTGTCTTTTCACCCTTCAATTAATTATATTCATACATCCCCCGCCCCCTCCCTCTTACTGACGGAGTGAAGCCGCATGTTTTTAGTAGGTAGTGTGGATGGTTTACCATCCTCATAAAATCAAGGGCCATAGCCCCCCTCATTTTCTACATGACATGAAATAAAGATTCGGGCAATAGCGGCGTTCTGCATAGATGTCTTTGACATCAAGTAAACCTTGACAAACAGAGTAGATTCAGATAGAAGAAACTGTATAATTACAAAAGGAGTCTTCAAGCCTTGCGAGATCGTTTGGTCACTGGCTTATTTTCCGGACACGAGGAAAGCAAGCGCTTGGACGCTGTGACCAAGGATCCGGACGAGTTCTTGAGTTTCAAGTAAGCGAGCAACTCGAGAGTGGTCTCTGCCTGACCTACGGACACGCAGTGAAATATTATATAACATCTGCGTTTTGTGACCCTCATCAAATAAGAAACCTTGAGCCTCATTCTGACGTAGGGTCAAAAAACAAAATGAGAAGAAACATTATATAACATCTGCGTTTTGTGACCGTATCCAAAGTCCACGCCATGATAGACGCTAATCCGGGTATTTAGTACGTACGACCGCGGTTTCTGAGTGGAACGTCCTGCGTGCGTTCCCGTGAACAAAAAGTACGGTTTGAAAGGTACGGAAAACAATTTGATGTTGTGTTGTCCGTCCAATGTGCCGTGCGATCCTCCGCTCAGCTGGCACCGAGCGCCACAGCCCCCTTCAGGTACTGCTGCTTTTTGACGGACTCGGTCTCCCACATCAGGCGGCTGTCCGGCGCCTTCTCCCGTCGGATGGCCTCCGTGATGGTCACAATGCCGGTTCCCCCCTCGTCCCGTGCCTTCTTGGGGGGACGCGCCTTACCTCCCTTGGCCCGAGCCTTGAGCTTAGGCCGACGCGCCTTGGCCCGAACCTTGAGCCTCATTCTGACGTAGGGTCAAAAAACAAAATAAGAAGAAATATTATATCATCTCTGCGTTTTTTGACCCTCGTCAAAATCCGAAGCCTCAAACCTACCGAGGGTCAAAAAACAAAATGAGAAGAAATATTATATAACATCTGCGTTTTTTGACCCTGGTCAAAATCCGATTCCTCAATCTGACCTAGGGTCAAAAAACAAAATCCGAAGAAATATTATATCATCTCTGCGTTTTTTGACCCTCATCAAAATCAGAAACCTTGAGCCTCAACCCGTCCAGGGGCAAAAAACAAAATGAGAAGAAATATTATATAACATCTGCGTTTTTTGACCCTGGTCAAAATCCGATTCCTCAATCTGACCTAGGGTCAAAAAACAAAATGAGA
>Ga0181400_1000932_pt1 | contig 12489 bp, 17 predicted proteins | sample 23SPOviralmetaG_FD_130129 | JGI IMG/M metagenome (GOLD analysis project Ga0181400, IMG submission 130129) | Marine viral communities from the oligotrophic San Pedro Time Series (SPOT) site, San Pedro Channel, CA, USA - 23 SPOT_SRF_2011-06-22 | ecosystem: Environmental > Aquatic > Marine > Strait...
CACGGAGTGTTTGATGTGACTAGGAAATATAACTATTCTATTTGCTTTACTTTTTATATGTTTAATTTTTGACCCTACTTTATATTTAGTCCCACCATTATTATCAAGATAATAGAGTGCCGTGGTAGTGTTTTTATAATCATAATCAATATGATAAAAATCTTTTTTATTAATACTAGGGTAAGTTAAATTAGCTCTAACCCTTATTAATGCTGTATAATTTAATTTACCTAAAATAGGTTTAAGTAAATCCATGTTCCCAGTAGCAGGATTAGTATACTCATTAGTGAAAAATGTATAAGTAAGGTGAGAAAAATTATCTTTGCCGCTATTGGCACAAGGCGCATAGTACCAGGGAAAAAGTCGACCCGTCATTGTATCTCTAACATTTTTAAAATTTATTGGATCTAAAAAATTATCTATGATTTTCATTTTTAACATTAAAGTTGGTTGCTAAACTTATTCTAGGCTCATCTTGTATATGTTGTTCTACAGCGTGTTCCAGAGATGAATCAAATATTAATAAAAGACCAGGCTGCATATCATAGTGTAAAGTTTTAAACGTATCATCATAGTAATCTATGTAAGGAATTTTAGAAAGAGGATTAATGGGAGTTTTAAAAAATATTCTACTGGAGTTTGGTGGACCATCTAAAAAATATACAACACTTAACGCACTGTCGTTATGGACATGATATTCTTGGTAATCACCTTTTTTGTATATATTAAACCAGGCCATATCTGGTTCCATATCAATTCTATTAAAATCTATTTTTAATTTATTACAATAATCAGCCACTTCTTTTTTTATAAAACTACTGATGAAATCAAAATCTTTATCTTTTAAAAAATTAAAAGTTCCTAAAGTATTGTAAGTATTTTTAGATAACCAGTTTTGACCACCAGAATTAATAGTGTTTTTTAAAGCCATACATTTTTTAACAGCTTTATTTTTTAAATCTTTTGGCATATCCAATCTAGAAACACCAATTAAAGTTGGAAAATATTTATCGATTCTAATCATATTTTAAAGCTACTGTGTATCTAATTTTATTTCTAAAAGAAGTTGCTCTGTGTAAAATATTAGAGTCAAATATAACAATTCTACCAGCCACAGCTCTTATTCCTTTTATCTCTTCTTGATAGAATTGAGTTTCTCCTCCTTCGTCTAAATCATAAGTATCTAAGTTTGGATAATATAAAACTGTTTTACCTTTATCTCTATCAATATGAAAATAAGGGTTTTCGTTAGGCTTAAATAAATTTACATACGATCTATATAAATTATGTTTCTCTAAAAAATGTTTAAGATGAAAGGTTAAAATATTAAATGTCAAAGAAGTATGGGGCAGTTCTGCCACTAAACCAGTGGGTGGAGTATTGGGTTTATCATATTCTCCATAGTAATATTTAAAATTTGTAATCTCATTGTAAATATTTTTTTGAATTTCTTTGTCAATAACATTATCTAAAATTTTTATACTCATCGAAAGTGCGGCCCTCTACGCCATAAAGAAATACTTGTTCTAGTTCCTTTAGTAACTTCAGAAACTTTGTGAGGAAATAAGCAAGGAAAAATTATAACAGAACCTGGTGTGCTAAAATTTTTTATTAAAATAGGACCATCTAAAAAAATATAAAAATCTCCTCCCACAAAAGTTTTTTCAGAGGTATTAATTAAACAGGTTAATTTAATTGAATTACTTTTATCAGTAATAAAACCATCGGTGTGATAATCATAAATCCCTTTTTTGGATCCTTCATATTTATTACTTGAGATGAAATTATTGTCATTCATAGGATACAAATCAAAACCAAAATATTCTTGATTAATATGGTCAACGTAATTATTAAATTCATACAATTCTTTTTTAATGTTATTCCACTGAACATGGGTTACTTCACTTATTTTTTTAGAACTATCTTGATGAGTGTCGTAAACAGAAGTATCCTTATTTTTTTTAAAAGACAAATTTAAATCTTTAATCTGTTTAGGTGTAAAAAATTTTTCGTGTATCCAATAAGTATGTTTCATATCCCTTTAAAGTTAAAAGCTAGTGATATTCTTTCTTTATTCGAGTGATGGGGAGAAACTTCATGTTTAAGCCAACTTGGAAAAAGATACAAATAATTTTCTTCTGGAGTAAAAAACCATGTTTGAGAATTATTAGGATTATACTGTTTTATTTTGATGGGAAAAAAACGGATAAGAGCATCATTAGTAAATATTAATTTGCCTGAATTTTTTGGCGCTTTAATATAAAATATACCAGATATAATTGAACTTGGATGATCGTGAATTAAATTTGAATCTTTTTTCCTATTAACATTTAACCAAATATTATCTAATTGAACATTTCCACAGTTTAAAACATTACAATATTCATTTGCAAACTTTTCTATTGTTTTAATAAAATTTTTATCTGTGCATTCAATATCAAATTGATCTCCTCCTTCATTACTTCGATATTGTTTTTTTAATTTTTTTATATTTTTTTGAAGCTTATTTAAATTTAAATCTAAATTAGTGTAAAAAATAGTTTGTTTAAATATATCTGTGTAAGCCATCTTTAATTATCTTCATTAGCTTTAGTATATGATGGAAGACCTAAATGAGGTCTGCTATCATAATACGGCGGATTACCTTCTTTACGATATTCATTATAATGTAAAAAAGTTTGAATACATTCTCTTCCTTCAAAAGGTTTTCTCCAATGTGCTACTTCGGTTCCTTTATAAATTAACATATCACCTGGATTTAATTCAATCTTGATATCGGGAAATAAATATATCGGCCAAAGCTCTCCCCCTAAATTTACTGTCGTAGAAAACTCGCACGCCTTACGATCAGTGTGAGGTGTTAGCTCCGCTCCTTTTGTATAAACTCTTGTATAAGAATAGTTAGGAATTAATTTTAGTTTTAATTCATTTTCCATAACTGAAGTACATCTATCCAATAATATTTCTGTGGTGACGTCACTGTATATTGACCAAGCTTTTTCTACCTGACCATCTCCAAATACTCCCCACTCTTCAACAGGTCCATTAGGAAACCACTTTCTACTATAAAGAGTTCGAGCAACATTTCTTTTCAATCTTAAATAATCTGATACAAATTCACATATTTCTTTTGAAATTATATTTCTAATTACTGTATATTTTTTATCTTTAAAACTCATATATAGTTTATGTTAATTAATACCCTTCTATTTTGGTCACTGCAGCTGCTTCCTGAATGTTCTTCTTTACCCTTAAAAAGCAAAATTCTATTTTTTTTACTGTATATTTTTTTATTCTTAATTTTAGTATAGCCGTTACAAGTATTAATATAATAAATGGCTATTTTATATTTATCTGTTGATAAATTATCTTTATGAGTTTCATACTCAATTACTTTATTTGTTTTGGTTAACAAATTAGCTTTTATTCTAAGTATAGAAACTATATTTAATTTAATAAGCACGGGTTTTATTAAATCAAAATATGTGGACTGAGGCATATGATTACTATAAATATTATGTGTAAATTGAAAGTTATCTAGCTTTTCTTCTCTTTTTTTAGCCGAACCATAAATAATATCAGGATTATAATACCAATTTATTTTAGAAGCCATAAACTCTTGGCTTATATTATCACCAATACTTTTCTCCAAAAAATTATCTATGATCTTCATCAGTAAGTCATTCTCCTCATAGTAGGTATTGGATATTGTAGTTGTTTATTTTTTGAATAAATCTCATTAAAAAAAACAATGTAAGTTAATCTTTCAGAATCTTTTTTTGATGAAACAAATTTATGTGCACCGTGATAGTTCCAAGAATCAAAAAGAAACAATCTATTATAAATACCGTTTACCTTTAAAGTTTCTTCAAAATTAGACTTATTTCTTTTATATTCGTTTTCTAATTGACTTAAATATTTTTCATCTTTTATGTTTGGATCTTTAAAATAAGTATATTTTATTTTTTGATTTAAAGAATCTTTAAAACTTCTGTTTTTAAATAAGGACGTACCTACATCGCTGTCTTTAGATAAATAAAGTATAGCTGTTATTTGTGCACTCGTATCCGCATGAATCCAATTAACATATTTTAAATTTGGAGATATTTTTTGAAACTGTGCATTAGCGGTGTAAGTAATAGAGTTAATATCATTTGGATAAAGTAATGACAAAATTTTATTATTTATCCAATTGTAAATAGTATAATCTATCTCGTGTATTAACTGTGATCTTATTCCTGGGCTTACACCATCGTATTTAAAAGATAGTTTTTTTGAAAAATCTATAATTTTTTTAGGCTCTTCAAAGAAATTGTCAACTACTAAGGAAGGAAATAACATTATTTAAAATCTTTTCCTGTAATCCAACCGACTAAAGAATATCGCGTGCCTTTTTTAACTGGTCTTACTTCGTGTTCAATAAAACTAGGAAAAACAGTTATGGATCCTTGATCACGTTTAGCTGTAATTTGATCTTCACCTTCATATAAAATTAAATCACCGCCTTTATATTTTTTAGGGTCTGAAAGTTGAACCGAAACAGATAGTTTTCTAGTCATGGTTTTATAGGCTCTATCAAAATGTCTCCCGTATTTTTGATTTTTTTGATAAACAGTAAATTGAAGTCCTTCAGCAAAACCAAAAATATCAAATTTAAAATAAGTATTATTAATATAATTTATCGAGTTAGTTAATTTTTGATATGCAAACTTAAGTTCATTGGGGTGCATAAAAACAATATCACTATCTCTAATTTTTTTATTTATAACGCTTTTACTAGAAAGGCCTCCAGTAAAAGTTCCTTTGGCTTTTGAAATGTCTATAATCTGTTCACATTCTTCAGGTGTAAATACTTCTTTTGACCATGCATAAGTAGCTACTTTATCTACTTCAAACGGCCATACTGTAGATGTAATTTTTTTCTCTTTCATTAAAATAGATTACTAAAAATTTATTGTAAAAGCAATATTAATCTAATTTCCACTTATTAATTGATCTGTCCCAAGTAGCAGGATTTCCGAATTTATCTAAGCAAATCCACTCTTGTAAATCTTCTGACCATTTTATTTCTGTTTGTGATCCAATAACAATTTCTTCATCAGGTCTTTCTTTACCAGCTGGTGGATCATAAACACCTGTGTCTTCATTTAAAACCCAAGAATCAAAGAATTTTGGTTGTATAAAAGCATCTCTAGTTTCATCGTAAATCCAACCAATACCCGGGTAATTTTTTCTAAAAGGTGTTCCACCTAATGCATGGACATTGCGGTAAGTATTATATGAACATTGTTTATGAACTATACCTGTTCTTGCAGTAATAGCTTCTTCAGTATCACTATCTGGCCCAGGTCGAACTTGAACCACTAGATTGTTTTCATCTAATTCTGCAAAGTGTGCCATAATATTAACTAAAAGTTAGTGTTTCCGATCCTGATGACGTTGCTGTCACTGTTGTTGTTTTATATCCTCCGCCAGAACTTGTTGAAGAAGTTACTCCAGCTGAAAAAGTTATAGAGTTAGTATCTGGGTATTTTAATATTATTATACCTGAACCGCCAGCTCCTCCATTAACAGGAGCACTTGTAGAACCTCCTCCGCCGCCTCCGGTATTCGTAGTTCCAGCTCCTCCATTTCCCGACATGCTACCTGCTCCTCCTCCGTCTGAGGCTGACCCTGCCTGTGGTGATCCAAAAGGTCCTCTTCCAGATCCTCCTCCACCTCCTGCTCTACCTGTAGAATCAAGTGGTGATGTTAAACCTGCGCCGCCGTTTCCAGCATTTCCATTTGTACCAGCTTGGCCAGCTGCTCCCGCGCCGCCTCCGCCGCCAGAATTACACTGAGCTCCGACTAAACCACATGCTCCAGCTCCTCCTCCCGGATATCCTTGCCCTGAAGTTGTTCCTTGACCTGTTGGATTTGTAGAAGTGTTACCAGGTCCTATTCCCTGACCTGAACCAATAGTAGCTGAATCTGGTGCATAACCATTCGCACCGCCCCCGTAAACTGTTTGAGTTCCGTCAGCGTGCACTAAAACATTATTACTTCCTTGAACCGATGGACTAGTTTCATCTCCTACTCGACCAGCTCCTCCTGCACCTATTGTTATTGTGTAAGCTTCGCCTACTACGAAATTTATTTTTGAAGCTGCAGCGTTTCCACCTCCAGTTCCTTCAGGTGTTGTAGCTACATATCCGCCAGCTCCTCCGCCAGCTCCAGATTGATTTCTTCCACCACCGCCACCGGAAACGATTAAGAAATCTACATCTTCTATTACGGCTGCTCCTCCGCTAAATCCAAAACCTTTTGCTGATCCTGCTCCAAATGATCCTAATATTGGCATCTTTCTACTCCTTCTCCTATTAAGCGAATTGAGTCTGAGAAGCTAACGTTGTGAACGCAGCATCACCAGTCTTAATCGCTGTGTATGTGTAAACATCTAATGAGCTAGCATTTCCAGCTGAAGGTGCTGATCCGCCTTGCCATTCTGGAGTAACTGTTGATCCATCAATTTGAACAACGTTATTGTAATAAGGTGTTGAACCATTTTTAACAATGAACGCTACAGTAATAGATTCACCTGTATCCATAATAGCATTTAACGCGTTTGAACCATCTCCTCTTAAATTTACTGTGAAGTTTGCTCCCGCATCAGATGTGTAATTTAAAACTGCTTGTGTAATAACATCATAGTTGATTGTTCCAGTGGCTGATGTTGCAGATGTTGTAACTTTTTCTGCAAGTTGTTGAATTTTACCACCACCATTTAATGTAACTCTACCAATTCCTTTTGGCGTTAAAGTCATATCAATGTTAGTGTCACCACCAGTAGCTGCTAATGCTGGAGCATTTCCTGCTGCAGCGTTAGTTACTGAAAATTCATTTACAGCTGATCCTGTAGTTACAAATTTAATTTGTTCATTACCACTTTCATCTCCGATGAAATTAGCACCATCGATTAAAATGTTTTTACCATTTGCGTCTAAGTTAGCTGAAAGTTGAGGAGCGTAGTCAGATGATAATTTCTCTAAATTAGAGTTAATCATATCTGTTCCGTTACCATAAAGAATTTTAGTTCCTTTATCAGCAGCAGCCCAAGTTACACCAGTTTGACCTGATACTTTAACTGTTACTGCGTAAGCTCCAGATGTTGAGTTTTTAATAATGTAATATTTTTCTGTTATTGGAACAGTAACATTTACTGCGCCTGTAATCGTTCCAGTTAATTCTAACGCAATATTTTTAGCGTTTGAAACAGCGCCATTTGTTGCAACTAAAGTTGCTCCTGTTGTAGCATTAAGTGCTACGGCTTCATAACCAGCTGATGCTTGCTCAAGAATTAATAAGTTTGTGTTTGTAATTGTACCCCACGTACCTGAGTTTTCACCAGTTGCTTGTACGGTAAGTTTTAAAAAGCTTGATGTACTGTTTGCCATATTTTTAAGTCCTTATTTGTTCGTATTTTATTAAAATTAAGCAGCTGTGTCAACATTTTTCCAAGTGGGTGCTGTGCCTGTATCAACTTGGTTCCAGATAATAGCATTAAGCGATCCTGTAGCCGCTGTCAAGCTATTTCCTGTTAATGTTATATTCGCATCTGCGTCAATGTCAAGGGTTCCTAAGTTAATTGTTGCATTAATTCCAGTAGGTGTCACTATCGTATTCGGTGTGGCTGTAACGCTGTTTAACGACACAGTTATAGGGTTTCCAGAAACACTTACAGATATAGAATCTGAGAAACCACCCCAATCTAAGGCACCCCACGTAGATCTTCCCCAACCAGTATTTACCTCTACCTCTGTTCCTACATTTGCTAAAGTAGCATTTAATCCAAATCCTGTAGGTACTACTAAATTGTCTCCATCGTTATTCCATAAACCTTCACCCCATTCTTTTCTACCCCAACCAGTATTTACTTCAGCGGTTGCTGTTACTGTGCCTAAAGAAAATGACATTGAGAATCCTGCAGGTATTAAAGTTCCTGGAATACCCCAACCTAATTCACCCCAATTAGTTCTTCCCCAACCAGTGTTTACTTCTGTGGTTAATGAAACTGATCCTAAATTTGTAGATAAATTAAATCCTGTTAGTTGTGCTGATTCATTAGGAGTTCCCCATTCTTGTTCACCCCATTTATTTCTACCCCAACCAATATTAACTTCAGAATCAACTGAAACTGAACCAAGAGACATTGACATGGGGAAAGAATCTGCAAGAATAGTTCCTCCTTGACCCCATGGTAAATCTCCCCACGTAGATCGTCCCCAACCTTCATTAATTACTCCAGTAATAGATACACTTCCTAAACTTGCAGATAAACCAAACCCTGTTACATCAGCTCCTTCGTTTGGATTACCCCAAAGTTGTTCTCCCCAGTTTCCTCTTCCCCAACCTTGCTCAACGGTTGCGTCTATAGTTATGGAACCTAAAGTAAAAGTAGTTTCAATTCCTGTTGGAATTATAGATGCGTTTGCTTGATCTTGCCAAGCACCTTGTGACCAATTTAAAGCTCCCCATGCATCTTGAACAAGATCAACAGGTCCACCCATTCCAATTCCATGAACATAACAAAAATAATAAAAATCAATATTGTTAGCAGGTGTAATTTCTACGTATCGAGTAGTTGCAGCATTAAAAGAAGCTGTAGTTGTGTAATCACTTTCAGGAACTGTAGATCCATCTAAATTATAAGTTACACCAGTTGAAATTCTATAAGAATTGGGTGAGGATGCATCAGTGGTAAATAGTAATGGATGATTAACATTAGAAGAATCGTTTTGATTAAATCTTAATGTAGCCCCTTGAACCCATTTAATTTCACCGGGACCTGTTGAATTTCTAACTCCGTCTAAATAGAAAACATTACCTGTGCCACCACCATACAAATTTCCACTTGCGACAGTGACTGTATATGTTTTGTCGGCCATAGGAGGCTACCTCCTAATTAACCTGATATCCTTAAGATACTGGCAGTTGATGTATTTGCTGGGAATTGAATTGTAAATGTTCCAGATGTTGCTGTTTTATCTGTTCCAAAATTTAAAACACAAACTGCAGCGTTTGATTGACTTGTATTATAAATTAAAGCACCTCTTGCAGTAATTGTTGCAGAGGTAAAAGATAAATTTGCAAACGTTGTTCTAGCAACACCAGCTGAAATAGAAGTTCCAGAGTTTACTAAAACTCCTCCTCCTGCTGAGTAAGATCCTGAGTTAGAAACTTCGTTTGTTGTTGTGTAAACAGTTGTTGCTGAACTTAAAGTTGCTGAGCTGGAATAAAGAGCTAGTTTGAAAGTATTTCCACCAGATCCTGATGCTAAAAAATTTTGTTTTGCTTCTAATAGTTGTTGTTTAAAACTATTTGCTATCGCTTGTGTAATTGCCATTTTAACTCCTTATTGTTTTCCTATACGAGGAACACCAGCTTGATATTCATCTCGTCTTCGTCTTCCCATAGCTTCGATTGAGAAGGCCTCTACAGCTTGTTTATACCTATTTTCGTATAGTGTCAACTGATCTTGTGGGCCTTTTAAAAATCCGTAAGCCTCGATTAGGCATGCATATAAAAGTCCGTTGGGAAAGTTCGTACCTAAATATGAGGTACTATTTGTAGCGGATAATCCAGTGGGTTTCAAGATATAATTTATCTGAATTTCATAAGTTTGATCTGGAACAGGAGCAAATACAATATTGTTCGCATCCCACCAACCATAGTATTTTGGCTCTCCAGTAGCGTCTGTAGGGTTATATTCGCTCATAAAATTAGGATCTCTAAACTGTAAAAAACCTCTGTCTTCAGTGCCACTTGGTGGTTTTACGATTTGAGCTGATCTAATAACTAAAGTATTTTCCGGAACTAAAATATATCTTTGATTTACAACTAAGCTAGCTGTAGCATAAAATCTGTTATTATCAGAATCAACATCTCTTAAAATTCTAAATTCAGCGTCCTCAATAAAACCTTGAATGATAGTATCGGTAAACACTGTTGAACTAACTTCTGTGTAATCTATAATTTTTTGTTTTAATTCTAAATATGTCATGCTCTATCGTTTAAAGGACTTACAATACTTTGAAATCCTCCTCCTGTTTCTGTTGATGTTGCAGCTGAATTAACTGTAAAACTATAGCTATTTTTTACAGTAACTTGTGGTGGTTGTCCAGCTTGGTTCACTGTTGTTTCAATCATTGTTATAGGATAAGACCCAAAAACAACGGCTCCAGAGCTGTGAGCTCCAGCTATAGTAGAATTTAAGGTTACCCCTCTAAAAGGTGCTTTAGACGCTCTTATTAAACCACTCAATACATTTCCTGATTTTGAGCTATATTGAATGACTTCATTTTGAAATTGTCCTACAGTTATATTTTCATTTGGTGCTGGTAATACACCAGTTTCAATAACTTTTTGAATCATTAAATACCCTGAATTTGGATAATAAGTTGCATCAGTTAAAGTTAAAGATCCAACTTCAGTGGCTGTTAAATCAGAAGCTAAAGTAGTCTTTAAAGTAAACGCGGCTACTGGAACACCACCAATAGGTCTTGGTATTCCTGTAAATCTAACTTGGTCATTGTTTACTAATCCACTAAAAGGTTGACTAACTGTTATTGTTGTTGTGCCATTAGTTGAAAAAGGATTTTCTGGCAAGATATCTGTTGTAGGTGGTTCTTGTCTTGCCGGTCTTGGATGCTGTAAACCTTGAGGATCAGCGGTAAAAGGTGTTGGTTCTAATTGAGGTTGTTTAGGTTCAAACTCAGATGTGTGAACTCTCGCACCATTCCATTCTCTAACCATTTCGCTGTATGGAAATTGTAATCCAGATCTGTCTGAAATAAATTTTGCGTATTTTCCTCTTGCTGTGTTTCCCATAATTATGCTGTAGGGTAGTAGCTTTTAGGAGATATAAACGTACTTGATGGAGATCCGTCTTCTGCTAAAGCTCTAGCCAATTCATCCTCGTATATTAGTTTTAAAGCTTGTGTTTCATCTTTTTTATATTTCATAGATAAATAATAAGTTAGTCCTGCAACCATACAAGGTACAAATCTGTATGGAACATTAGTTGCGTTTGTGTAAACACCCGCATCTTGAATTCTTTTTTCAAAATTAAAATTAATAACTTGATTATTTTCTGAAGATCCAGGCGTTAAATATAATTGAATAGTTACTCTGTCTATAAATCTTTGAACAAAATATTGTGATGGCTGACCTGTAGCTGATTTATTAGATAAAGCTTGATAAGCTGATCTATTTATTTTTGATAAAGGTGAATCAACATTAGAACTATTTCTAAAAGAGGCCTCTAAAATATCCGAAGCACCATTTACAAAATTAGTAATGGCAGCACCGTTAGAATGAGTGGCTGCAGTTGTTCCATTAACTCCTCTTGTTACTCCCGTTAATTCTAAACTATTAAATCCTGTATAGCTTATATTTTCAGAACCTACATTGATTGTTCCCTCTGTAGGCATTCTGTCTTTTGAAGCAATTGTAATTCCAGTGGTTTGAGAAGTTGTAGTTATCGCTGCTGTTAAAGTTGAAGTAACTCCGTTAGAATTTCCGTCACCTGTAGAACGATAAATGGCGTATTCGTTTTGACCGTTAACTAAAGTAATATTTGTATTTCCTACTTCCCAATAATGAAGTCCTCTATTACCCCATTCTTGAAACATTATGTTTAAAGATCTTCTTGCGGTTTTTAAATTGTAACCGCTCATATCAAACAGCCCAAGTCTGTTGTAACACTCTTCAACTATCTCATCGATATAAAAAGTTTTTTCAAACGTTGTAGTTCCAGAAGTCGTGTTGGCCATTAGTCAGCCTCCTAATCTTGGTTTCCGCCGCTATGAAAAACAGTAATAGACGTAACTTGTTCAGTCGTAAAAGTTGCAAATACATCTGTTTTAAATAAAACAGGTCTTGGAAACTCAACCATTTTAGATTCCGCAACAGCTGCTTTTGAAAGAGTTACTTTTGCACTTCCACCAGATCCTCCATCTTTTAAAACGATGTCTCCAGCAGTAGCTGTTCCAGTATAATACAATCCGTAAACTCTTGTTCTTCCAGACTGAACTGTTCCTGTCTCAGTCGTTTGTTGTGTTGCTTCGTTATCTGATCCGAATACCATATTTTTTTCTCCGTTTTCTTATTAGTGTGGGTGGGTATTAAGATCAAAAAGTCTTAAAGTTTCCCACCCACGTAATTATTAGTTACCAAAAGGTGTAACGATTGTACCGTCACCAATTAATAAACCTTCAACCATGTATTGATTGTCTGCTGTTGCAGTAAACTTGATTCTAGAACCAACTAAGCCACCTTTAGTAGCGTTACCAGTTCCAGCTTCTCCGTTTAAATTTACAACATCATTTGCTGCTGCAGGTACGAAAGCTTTTTTCGAACCATCGTCAACACCAACCATTACTGAACCAACAAATTTGTCAGTTCCATCTGTTGAAATTGTACCAGTGAATTCATCAATGAAAAGAATTTCAA
>Ga0181400_1000939_pt1 | contig 12465 bp, 16 predicted proteins | sample 23SPOviralmetaG_FD_130129 | JGI IMG/M metagenome (GOLD analysis project Ga0181400, IMG submission 130129) | Marine viral communities from the oligotrophic San Pedro Time Series (SPOT) site, San Pedro Channel, CA, USA - 23 SPOT_SRF_2011-06-22 | ecosystem: Environmental > Aquatic > Marine > Strait...
ATATTCGTTAAGACTTTAACTGGTAAAACTATTACCCTAGAAGTAGAGCCATCAGATTCTATTGAGAATGTAAAAGCAAAAGTACAAGATAAAGAAGGTATTCCACCAGACCAGCAACGTTTAATTTTTGCAGGTAAACAACTAGAAGACGGTAGAAATCTTTCTGATTACAATATTCAAAAAGAATCTACTCTACATCTAGTCCTAAGACTTCGAGGTGGCAACTAAATTAAATTGTAATTGTAATTCTAATTGTAAATAAAATAATTATATGGAGGCGTAGCTCAGTTGGTCAGAGCATAGGTCTTATGAGCCTAGGGTCGCCGGTTCGAGCCCGGCCGTCTCCATATAATTATTGCAATTTTTTAATCGACTTAGAAATATCTTTCATAGATAATTAATAAACAATGGATTGTTCTATCTGCTGTGAAAAGTTTAACAAGTCTAACCACTTGCAGGTAATCTGTAAAGGGTGCGATAATGACAATTCTGCGTGCAGAACTTGCTGTCAAACTTTTATTTTAGGTGGAACACAAGATCCTATGTGTATGTTTTGCAAGAATCCATGGGATAGAGATTTTATGAATAAGAATCTTACAAAAAAATTTGTGGATACCGATCTCAAGCAGTTTTCAGAGAATCTTTTTGTCGAAAGACAGATATCACTTTTACCAGATACACAAAACGAAGCTATGAAACAAAAGAAAATAAGAGAACTTACAGATAAAGTATCAGAAGCAAATTCAGAATTGAATCGTATTAAGAAAATGCTATATGACCAAAAAGAGATAATCAGGGCTTATAATCTTGAAATAATTCGTCTTCGCTCTGGTACATCAACATCAGAAACCACTGATAATTTCAGTATAAAATGTCCTTCTCAAGAATGCAATGGTTTTCTAGATTCAAAGTATTTCTGTACACTCTGTGAGACTAAATTCTGCAGACATTGTATGGAGATAAAAGAAGAAGATCATGAATGCGATGAAGACACGAAAGCTACAATTCAAGCTATAAAGAAAGAAGCAAAGCCGTGTCCCGGATGCGGAGAAATGATCTCCAAAATCGACGGTTGCGATCAAATGTGGTGTATAAAGTGTCACATTCAATTTTCTTGGAGAACTGGCGCTCAGATAACCGGTTATAATCATAACCCAGAATATTTTCGCTGGATGAGAGAAACTGGTCAGCAAATAAATCGTAACCCATATGAAGCAAATAGACAAATTATGTGCGGTGTAGCTCTTGATGATTACACCATAACGAGAATAGCGTCGAATGTTTTTCACAATGATAATAATATTGTGATTTGCTTTCAGCTTCTTTACAGATTCTATAGACACGTTGAGTACAAACTTACTCATGCTCAATACGACGAAAATAATGAAGATGAGCTTAGAAACCTACGTGTTAGGTATCTTCTCGGAGAAATTACAAAAGATCAATGGAAACGTACTTTGCAACAAGTTGACAAAAAAACTAAGAAAATAATAGCATACAATAATATATGGCGACTTATTCAGACTGTTATGACAAGTTTTATGGAACAAATCATAACATGCTCTAATGAAAACGCATCTTCTGTAGAATATCTAAAAATAATTAAAGAAGCACGAAGCTTCAAGATATACGCAAATGATTCTTTTTGTAAATCATGTTCTGTATTCGGTTCTACGTCTTGTCCCGGAATAGACGACCACTGGAGAGAGATATACAATTATAAGAAATATTTAAAGAAGCGCACAGAAGCTTAATACTTCTGGAACACGAAGCTAAAATTTAAAAAACTACAAGCCATTTCTTCTTTAGACATTTGCATACCTGTGTAATTTCTATTCCATTCGTGGAAACTTAAAATACGTACTGGATACATATTAAATTCTTTACATTTGTCAATTAGAAAAGCTTTTGATAAATAGTATTCTCTTGAAACACCTCGATATTCAAAGTATGTCTCTCGAGATGTTTTTTCGGAGTTTAATGAAAATTCATACATATCTTCAGAGATGTATTTTAGATTTATAGCACTTTTTATTATATCCGGTGTATTTTTAAGATTTTGTTTTATAAGATCGCCGTCTGTAGCAGTACCTATAAATATACCTTTACTTTTCAACTTTTTAGATATCATATTAAGGACTACATTTATGTCTTCTACAAAGTAATGAAATGAAAACTGACAAGACACTACGTCATAAATAGTGTTATGATCTTTGCCGTTTAGCAAATTTAATATAAATGGATCAGTTGCAGACATATGCCAGAAGTAACACTTAGGCATATTCATTTCAGACTTAACACTGTTGAATCTTTTAATTGCGCCATCAAAATCGTTTTTTTCATGTATAGATTTAGCATCACTGTCAAACCCTGTTACGTACTTAAATCTAGCCTTTGACCATTTAAATATATCTCCACCTCTTCCAACAGCAACATCCAATAATTTTGACCCATTTGTTATTCTTTTTGATTCAAAGATTAACTGTTGTTTTATCCAGTTGTGAAATTTTCTAAGAGGTTCTCCGGTCTCAGAAGAAAATTCTATGTCATTCAAATTTCCAACTTGAATGGTCTCAAATACAAAATTTGCCATTTCTGAGCAACTCTGCATAGTATTCGATATTATACTATGTAGTGTTACCTATATATTATTTTTTTATGTAATAATTTTTATTAAACCATACTGATTTCTGCATTGTCTTCCATACACATTATGGCCATTGCAGCATAGTTATGAAGATCCATAAGTGTATCTCTGAGTGTTTCATCTGAAACATTAATTTCAAGACCTTTCTTAGAAATGTTTGTAAATCTAGACATCTTATCAGAAATTCTAACTAGAACACCTACTGTTCCGTGTTGAGCAAATGCGTCGCCATAGTCCTTGTTTTTCTTTTCAAAAATTTGTTTGCATTCATTTTGAATCTTTTCTAGCTGTGCTACACGGTCCATTTATGATATTGTATAAATTATGTCTTTAAATGTCTATCAAATTTGTACATCTGGGTACGTAAAATTTAGCCAATTCATTTTCAAGTTCTTTAATTCTTTGTCTTTGTTCATACAAAGCCTGTTTAAGATACCTATTTTCTTTACATTTTTCTTCAAAATCTCTATTAATGTCCGTTACATCTCGAAAATCGGATATAAATTTTTCATTAGATATATATAAACATTTATTTTTATGTTTTTGCGTCTTAAAATGACTGGCGACCATTCGTGAGAAATCGCTTCTAGAATAAAATTTTCCGCAACAATTACAACCATTAGGGTATTTTTCTTGTAAATCTCTAATGTTCATATCAATCTTGCGATTATTTTCCCAATCTGTTTTAGGTTCATATTTAATAATGTTTGTCAACATCTTATAATAATTTATAAATTATGTCTTTAAATATATCCACATTTTTCCACAGTTTTTCCATCAAATTTAAAAGGCATAGCGCATCCGTAAACAAGATTTGACAATTTAAGTCTTTTACATTCTTCTTCTGTTGTATGAGGATTTATAAACTCATTATTGGATTTATATATAGCATGTCTAAATATTCCGCATTTAATATCAGAGATGTGTACTTGACATAAACAATTACAATTTGGACACTTAAAATAGTACATCTCCTGAGATTGTATATAAGTTATTTTATCGTCTTCCATGAAAATTTTACAATTTTTAATTGTATTTAAACTTTAAGTTTAATACATAATTGTAAAAAATGAAGTGCGAATGTGGTTACGCTGCTTTTTATTATCAGAAGTTCGCAGACAACAAGAAATGGGATATTTACAAATGTGGTCACGTTATGATAGAGTCTAAAAAGAAAACAAAATGTGACATGAACATTTGTGAATACATATCTGAAATAAATTGCCCAGAAACAAAGAAACACGTTGTACACATTCAGAAAGAAAAAATCGATGTCGAAAAACTTTACAGAGATGATCTTCAAAAATACATACATCTATGTGAAATTACGCAAAAGTTTTCAAAAAAATATCGATGGAATTACATTGCAAACATTAATTTTTTACTTAGAAAACTTAACTTTGACTTATATTTTGAGGATAAAGAAACTCTTGAAAGTTTAAAACATCGCATTAAAAATAAATGCGTGCCACGGGTAATTAAGAAAACAGAATTTCCTATAAAACTAGTTGATTATCCGGATTATTTAGATGTTCTTAAGGAAGAACCTATTATAATTGAAAAGAAAAAGAAGAAATCTGAAAAAATTAAGAAAAAGCACTTTTTACTTGAAAGGGAAGAACTGGAAGAAAATGAAAATGAAAATAAAAATGAAAATGAAAACAAACCAAGAGAAGAAATACTACCTTCTGACGCAGATTCTGATTCAGAAGATGAAGGCGATAATACATTTGACATCGACAATTATGAATCCGGAGAAGACTATGAAGATTTTGACGACGGCGGTGCATTCAGTGATTAAAAATATAAATAAATAGTAAAAGATGTTATCAAAACTTTTGGACGAACAGGGCCAAACAAAAATAAAAGAAACTTTAAATGATGTTACATTTCCTATTAAATTTTATTGTATAATAATAACAGTTCTACTGTTACTAAATGCATTTTATTTGTATTCAATTTGCGAAAAACTCGGTAATTAATATAAAAAAATAACTAATTTAAAATTATAAATGCTTAACGTTTCGGACCAAGAAATTCAGTTCTTTAAAAATGACGTAACACAATATAGCGAACTAGACACTCAGATAAAAGACCTTAAAAAGAAAATGAAACCTTTGCAAGATAAAATTAAAGAACTTACTAAGATTAAGCAAGAAAAACAGGCAGAAGTTTTGACTTTTATGGAAGCAAATGAACTTGATATGTGTAACATAGATACAGCCTCTTTTGAACTTAAGAGTACAAAAAGTACTAAGCAAATTACAAAAGGAGATGTATATGACAGGCTGTATAATTATTTCTCTGAAGATACAGACAAAACTCATGGAATGTCTGCAGAAGAAAAAGCAAAATTTTTACACGATTATATCTACATCGAAGGTCGAGAAAAAACTGTAAATAAAGCTCTAAAAGCTAAATAATCAGTATACAAACGGAGAAATATCATCTATCTCTGAATCAGAATCAGAGTAATAATCATTTGGTTCATATTTGATTTTAGATATCTGTTTTGCATACATCTTATAAGTTAAATTTTTAATATCACTGTTATTAACTTTTAAAAGTGCTACATCGGATGTGTATTTATCTTCTGTAAAATAAAATACTGTTAGATTTTTACAATTGGGTTCAACATTATATAAGATTATATATTCATCATATCTTTTATAATGTTTATATTCTTGAAAATAACACGGGTCGAATACACGCTGTGTCGTGTTTTTTTGGCTAATTTCACCATTTTTGTTGAAAACAAGAAACGCTAGCGTTTTCATTTTTCCATTATTAATAAGAAAATATTATTTTTTTACAGGTATTAACGAGTATAAATTTCTAAAATTATTATTCACTAAAAAATCATATAAAAAAATATTTTATATAAAATTATATCAGCTGATGTCTATTCTTGAAGCTAACCGTCCTTGGAGTAATGAAATAAAAGAACGAGTTAAAAATGCAGACAATGATGAAATTATGGAATATTTTGAAGATCTATGTGCTAAATGGACAGTTAGTAAGGGAAACCCAATAGAAGAAGCATGTAAAAGATTAAATATAACTTCTATAGATGGGATAGACACATCTGTTCTCCAAGTAGAACTAGAAAAAGCTATATTTGAAGCTACATTAGTATACACTAAATTTAAAAAGTGTATAGAAGATTTCGAAGAATATTCTTCGCGCTGGGATAAACTATATGAGGTCATCTTTTACTCAGAAAGACTTATCCGGGATACATATCTTTTGTTTAAAACATGTGAACCTGGACATAATTCATTATCTAATGAAGATCCAGATGTTTTGTTTAAATACACAAGATTTACGGATGATTCTAAAAAGACGCCTTATCAATGTCTTCTTTTGTACTTTTTAGAAACTATTTCAGAAGAAGGATTTACAAAATGTGGCGGTAATCTTTATAAACCTCTTATAAAATATGGTAATAATACACATGCTTGGAATAAGCAGTGTTCTATTAAAGAATACATATATCAAAAAACTGATCATAAAATAAATTTTAATCAGTGGAAAAATGCAACAGCAAGCGGTGGCAGTAATATTAATAATGCTGAAAAGTATTTCAATGAATTTGTTGGTCCAGAGTTACCATCTCTCGTAAAAGATCGGCACCTTTTTGCATTCAAAAACGGAAATTACATAACAAAATATAACATCGCTGGTCCCGATGAAACACCTGTTTATACAGATGTATTTGTTCCTTATGGAGAATCTCATCCTTATATTACTAATTTTTCAGTTGCGTGTAAATATCATGATTCAAACTTCGATAACTTTTCACAATACGGAGAAGAAGACTGGTTCAAAATAATAGATTATTGTCCCACCTTTAAAAGCTTGTTAGATTATCAAGAATTTACAGAAGAAGTTCAAAAATGGTTGTGTACATTCATGGGGAGAATGTGTTTTGACATCGGAGAATTAGATAACTGGCAGGTACTTCTTTATCTACTTGGTCAGGCAGGTGCCGGAAAAAGTACAATTTTAATGAAAATTCTTCAGAAATTTTATGACGAAGAAGACGTGGGAGTAATAGCTAATAATATAGATGCAAAGTTTGGTATTAAACCACATGCTAATAAATTTATGGTACTTGCACCCGAGATAGCTGAAAATTTTAAGATGGAACAGACGGATTGGCAGCTTATTGTAGAGGGTGGTAGAAATACATATTCAGAAAAGTATAAAAATGATGAAACAATAGACTGGAAAGTACCAATGACTATGGGAGGTAATAAAATAATGAGATACAAAAATAATTCAGAAAGTGTATCACGCAGAACAGCTGTTGTGAATTTCTGGAAGAAAGTAATGAACACTGACACAGAAATAGATAAAAAATTACTCAAAGAACTTCCTTTTATAATGAAATTGTGTATTCGAGGATACTATTCTGCACTGAATACACATGGCAAAAAGGGTATCTGGAATATATTACCAAGATACTTCCATGAAAATAAAGAAGAAATGGAACAGACTACAAATTCACTGCAAAATTTCTTGAAATCTGGTAAGGTAGTATTTGATAAGAAATTGTATGTACCAATGAAAGTATTTTCTCAAGCGTTCAATGATCACTGCCGAGAAAATAATTTGCCACGGGAACAGTTTACAAAAGACTACTTCATGGCTATATTTACAAATAATAATATTAAAATTATACAACAGGGTACACGAGAGTATCCAATTAATTCGGGTATATCACTTAAAAGAACTACATTCTTTACAGGAATAGACATCCCAGGTGACGACAACGAAATTGATGACCCCGAGTAATGCGTTTTTTTATTAATATTTTAAACATTTACAATAATGTAAATGGGTAGCGATACTAAAGTAGCAGAAGACACTAGTCTAGTCTACACAATTCTCTTTGTATGCGTATTAGCTGTTTTAGCATTTTTGATTTATAAATTATACAACAAGGTAAACGAATTAGCAGAAAAGGTCGAAAATATGGCTAAGCCACTGTCTACTCCGGAACAAGACAAGCCTCAGCTAAAAGAAGATACCCCTAAATTAGAAGAAGTAACAAAAACCGAACTAGGACCAAGTAAAACATTAGAACCAATTAAGGAAAATTAAATAGAAGTTATTAAAGACGATATAACTTTTTTATAATAATTATATTCTTCTTCTGAAATGTATAAATTCCAGTTTATTGTATTTAGTAAATGAACTTCTAAAGGACCGGAGTCCTGTATTTCTAAATCTGAACAATATTTATTGGCCAATATTAAACATGTTTCTAAAACTGGTTTAATATTTGCATTTGTTAATTTACAAATTTTATTATATCTATTCATGTAAATCATTGCTACTATTATAGTACATTTGTCAAAAACTTTATTATTCTTATAAAAATTTGATATAAGAGAATATATATAACATCTATTTGTGAATGTACTTATTATTTTATGAGATACATTACAAGAAATATTTGAATCTATTATATTATTTATTTGATATAAAGTCAGCATTAATATAAAAAATCATTATTATTTTGCAACAAAATAAAAATTTGATTTAATACAAATTTATATGCGTTTATATCATTTCCACCTGTAACTATAATACTACCCGGTCTAAACATTGCGCAAGTTATAATACTTTGATTTATAGGATTTGAAAACTTAATATTTATACCCGGATATTTACTTGGATTAAATGAATACATCTTAACAGATTCCATTTCTTTTGAATCTAGAAATTTACAAACATTTGCTTGCTTTATATTTTTGTCTATCTTGAAGTCTGAATTTATCATGCATATTCTTACATTTGATATAAATGCCTCAGATGCAAATGCTGAAAGATTACACAGTCTTCTATATATTTTTCTTATAGCGTATGTAGCCGACATGACATTTAATACTCCGGCTAACTGCATATTCCCGTTCGAAAATATCTTGATAGATACCCTATTTTTAGATTGATACTTTACACCCGTGTATGTATTTATACAATTATAAAAAGTTTTACCTGTTATTTCTGAACAATAGACATTTATATACTCTTCTAAATTTATGTAGCTATTGAAACTACAACAGACCGTCATAGTTGAAATACCCCAGTTTTTAACTAAATTAAACTTTTTAAGTTGAGTTATACTTTGTAGCTCATTGTATGTGTCATAAAAATTACTAAAGTTTTCATTACATATACAATCATTGTGTTTGCATTTAGGATCGCAAATTTTGCAAAAATCAGTCATTTGATTCTTTATATTACATTGTAAGTTTTCTTTATATTAATATTTTTTAGTAATTTATGACCTCCATTAGTTGAATATAATCGAGTATCACTCTGTTGTCCATAGATTCTCTGCAAGCTTTTAGTATTATTTCAGAGTCTTCTTTTGAATGATTTTTAATTAGGTAATTAATGTAATATATGAATCTTGGTAATATATTATTATATATTTCCTCTAAAGTCATATGTTTATTTTTAACTTCATTTAAGATGTCATATAGACAGTAAGTTATTATATTTAAATCTGTATTTTTAATCATACTTTTTGAAATAAGTATATTATTAGTAGTCTTTCCATAGTAGTATCTTATTAATTTGTTAATTTGCATTAATTTATTATCTTTTATAATTTGTCTTGTACACGGATCTCTAAAGTCTTGCGTCTTATTTAAATATTCGACGAATGTATAAAAATCGTAATAAAAAAACTTATCGTTTACTTTTATAGAAATAAAAGGATACTTTAGAGATTCGTGACATATAGGACAAGTTTTTTCATTTATTGTCTTATTTCTTAAACAACTCTGAATAATTTTAGCTGCGTTATATTTTTTTAATAAAACTAAAAGATATTCTTTATTATAATTTGATATATAACGTATACCCTTTATTCTACACAGATTTCTAATGGCTTTAACTGTAAAAATTTTTGAATAAGATATCAACATCGCATTTAATTATAAAATATATTTTTAAATTAAATGTCTTGAATTTAAAAATGTGTTTAAAAGAATACAATATTTAATTTATAATGTCTTCTTTTAAGATTTCTAAAAAAACAGTTCATACAGATGCAAGAATGTCTATAATAGCAAAACATGATAAAACAATAGAAAACATAGAAAAAGATAAAAAAAATATAAATAAGTACAAATCCGAGTTAAATTTATTATACAAAGCTAGAACTGTTAATAAATTTAACAGGGAAATTGAAGCTAAAATAAAACATTTAGAGGAAAAAATAAACGACTTAGAGACAGATAGAGAACTTTCTGATTATCTTTTTAGATCTATGGATTTTATAAGAGAAATAGACTCAGAGGAACATACAACAGAATGCAATAATGACGGCGAGATATTTAAGTACATCTCGTTAGATTCTACTAATAATAAAGAAGAAATGTACAAAAGATATATGGCAAAATGTTTTCCAAAAGAATCTAGTGGTTATATAGAAAAAAGGCAAAATAGTTACATTTGTAGAGACTGTCAATGCAGTACTATTCATGACTCATCGTCTGGACTACTAATTTGTTACAACTGTGGTCTAACTGAAACTTTTAATATTTCAGAACTTCCAGAATGGAATCATGCTGAAAATCATGAGTATACAAAACCATATAGTTATAAACGAACTAATCATTTCAAAGAATGGATAACCCAGATACAAGGTCGAGAGGGAACAAATGTACCAGAAGAAGTAATTCAATTACTGATTTTAGAAATCAAAAAAGAACGCCTTACAGACAAAACTTTGATTACGTATTATAAAATCAAGGAATTTCTTAAAAAATTAAAATTAAACAAGTACTATGAACATATACCAAATATCATTCATAAGATAACCGGTAATAAACAATTGCATATATGTCAAGAATTAGAGAATAAGCTTATAGAAATGTTTAATGAAATTCAAGAACCGTTTGAAAAGCACTGTCCAAAAAATAGAAAGAACTTTTTAAGCTATTCTTATACTTTATATAAATTTTTTCAACTACTTAACAAACATGAATACCTAATTTACTTTCCTCTTCTAAAGAGCAGAGAAAAATTATTTGAACAAGAAAATATATGGAAAGGAATATGTAAAGATCTAGATTGGAAATTTATAAAGTGTATATAATTTAATGTAATTTAATTTAATGTAATGTATTTAGTAATTATTAAATACTACAGCACCGTCTTGATACAAAGCTGTACATTTACCCTCTGCGATAACAGTCAATGTATTAAAAAAGTCTGAGTAATCAGCAATTGTAATATCTTTTTTGGCAGTCAATACAACACGAATAGAATCAAATTTGCTAAATGGTACGTAATCCTGATCTGTCTCTTCCATATGAGCATTTTTTGCAATTGGCATTTTATAATAAAAAAATCTATTTGAAGCATCCTCTGATATAGCCCAAACATTTGGTTGATCAAATGATATAGAATAAGGCAGAATTCCAGAGTAAGACGTAGAATTTAAATAAAGTTCTACATCAAAACCGCCTAAATCAGAAAGTTGGTGATGGCACAATCCTAAGATGTAAAGATTAGATGTATATAAATTAAAATGATCGCAATTTATAGTTATTTGAGAACCAGAATTTAATATTGTACCCGATGGTTTTGCTGATGACGATAATTCTGCATACTGTGTAATATTTGTTCTTTTCGGAACTGCCTGATTTCTTAAAAAGTCTCTTTCAGCGTTTGTCATAGAGTATTTATTAGCATATAAACTAAATGTAAAGCTGGGACTTGTTAGAGTTGCTAGAGCAAAATTAGCACTACCATCCGGATCATTCATATAAGAATTAAAGTCAGATTTTGTAAAATTCTGCGGATAAACTTTTACTTGTAGAGATTGATTATTTGCACAACACATCAAATAAGAAGAATCCGCGCCATTTTTAGACAACATTCTAAATATATTCAAATTAATTCTTTGAGCACTAACTCCAGTAGATCCAGTATTTGAAAAAGTTGGTACATAGTCAGAAAATAGACTGTAATCACCTGCGTCAAAAAATTCTTTTACCAATTGAGCTGTATTTATTGTACATATTACTTGATTTCCAATACATACTTCTATTCTTTCTACGAAATAAAGCATGTGATAATAAGGAGTGTCGGTGCGAGGTGTAAATTCACCGGATCTTTCTATTAGAAGTGTTAAATCATTAATAGCATCAGTGTCATTGTCAAATGTAAACACTACAGTCTCAGGTGAGGTAATAACTCCTTTGTTAGAGGATACTTCCGAAAAACTACAACCATTGACGTAATACTTATCAGTATCGTTTTCATTCCAAAAAACAGACTTTACACCTGGTAAATTTTTATCAGTAGTTCTATAACCTTGTGTACCGGTACCGTCATACGCCGCTATTGCTGCAACTGAGCCTGACATTTATTATAAATGTATTTATTTTTTTTTTAAATTAATTTAATTCAATTGTACTGCATTGTATTATTTATTTAAATTTAAATAAATTGTACAATACATTTATTCATTCATATTTATTCATTCATATTTATTCATTCATATTTAGTACATTGCTAGCGAAGCCGCGCCACCCTTGAAGAGTGCGGTTGTCTCGCCAACACACGTTACGTTTACGAATGTCGAAGAACCGGTAGGTGGAGCACTGGTAAATGTTAAAGTTAGGCGAATGCTATCGAATCTATTTAGAGGAACACACGATCCACCGAAAGCGGTAGCAGCAAGAGGGAAAATATAAGTTCCTATTCCAAATTCCTCGACCTCAATGGTGGAGCTGAGGAGAGGTGTCGTGGGAGTACAGTATATATACTTATTTGAATAAAGACCTAGCGAA
>Ga0181400_1000942_pt1 | contig 12450 bp, 22 predicted proteins | sample 23SPOviralmetaG_FD_130129 | JGI IMG/M metagenome (GOLD analysis project Ga0181400, IMG submission 130129) | Marine viral communities from the oligotrophic San Pedro Time Series (SPOT) site, San Pedro Channel, CA, USA - 23 SPOT_SRF_2011-06-22 | ecosystem: Environmental > Aquatic > Marine > Strait...
GATATCCAAACACCCTGCTTTACTTTACCAAAACTGTTGGCTTTCCTAAAGCTCATTCTAATGCCAGTGTCCTTGGTCATCATAACGATTTCATTCTGTCTCTGTGATACAATATCGGCTTGGATAGTCTTGTCCTTGTCTGTGCAAGTAATCCACACAGTTTCAGTTGGACCATCATCCGGAAGGTTAAAATTAATTCCCATACTAGTAATATAACATATTCTGTAGCAAAGTCAAGCTATTATACAGCCAACCATCTGTATGCGATTTTTTTATAGCTGTATGTGTATGTGTATTTTTAGATGTATGTGTATGTGCTACGTAGGTTTGTATGCGAATTTTTATTTTAAGTGTGTATGCGCCGACTTTTTTTATGCTTTGTTATGTATGTGTTTTATTTTATGTGTGTATGTCGCGATAATTTTTACGTATATGTGTATGTGTTATATTTTAATAGAGATGTATTAGTATTAATTTTTATGTGTACGAACGATTTTTCAAGGTGTTCTACTACCAGTTAATAGTACGGCACAGCCTTTCGCTTCCAGCTCTAGGAACAGTCCACCGTTCTGACAGTAGCTTAAGGTGTTCTAACCCTGGTTAATCATATATACTGTATATGACCCTATATCTGATAGTACTGCTGTTATGTCTCGTGCTACGTTTGAGCACAAAGCCTCACAAGAATGAATTGGACAAATTTAAAGATCCTTGGAATTGGGTTGGCTTCTAACTATAAGTACTTTCTACAACTTATGATATACATCCTTTTCTTATTGGTCACTGTTGCCTTGTTGACTGTTATAGTGTTGGGTAACTCTAAATAACTCTCTTTGAGCATTCGCTTCGCTCAAGTATTGGCTAGCCCGAGACACATCCACACAATCCTTATGCTCTAGAGTCCTTTTAGTGTGCCACACCATATAGTGTTAGGTTCGCTAGTATCACCGCCTTTAAACGTGCATATCCTTCTTTACAAGCGTCATAACCACATTTGCTATTGCAAAGTACATCTAGTGTATTAAAGTACGTTTTAACTGCTTGTAAGTACATTATGTAACTATTGCATAGCTCACATTATCAGTTGTGCAAATACCACATATATCACCGCCGCCTATACGTTTGCCTAAAAAAATATAGTGCGTAATTTTTTTCCAAACCAAGTTTCCTCACCGTGTTTACTTTCTCCGTGTAAACCAAAGCAGTAGCTTCAGTTTAAAATGCTAACGCATTTACCCTATTGCATATAGCCCTTTTTATCTCGCCGCCTATGTAATAGCCCGTTTTTTAGTTTGTATCCGTTAGCCCCTTCCACAGGTTTCCAAGGCCGATGCTATATACACGGTCGACCTCAGAAATATTTTTTTTATTTTTTTATTTTGGAAAACCTAGCAAGTGATACAGACTATCGCGCCTATCACTGCTAGTATGGAAAACACCAGCACCCAGCCACCTATGTATCCTATATAGTAGCTGAGCCCTAGCTTTAATATCTTCTTGATCAATCTAACAGTACCATATACTCTTTGGCATAGTATTCCCTAAACCAATCAATACCTTCTCTGACTGTGCACCATAATGGGTGTCCGCCATCATCTATGTTGGCCTGTGATGCCATCATCTCTGCACCTCTGATACAGTCGTATACTGCGACAGCATCTGGTTGTAGCTCTACACTATCTCCTGAGAATGGATTCTTCACTGTCTCAGCTTCTTCTAACACGATACAGTCGAATGGTAGTGGGTTACTGCCTTCGCCTTTTAACATCTGTTTCTGCATATTTTCTCCTCTGTTCATATAGTTAATATAGCACAGATTGGATTGTTGTCAACCTGTGCTATTGCTTGATTGATTAGTCTGCTCTTGATTCGCTGTATGCTGTCATACCCAAGCTCTTCAGGTACTTGCTCACTGCGTCCATAGCCACTTCCTTGATGTCCATACTCTGTGTGTGGCTGTACTTGTGGTTGCCCATAAAGTCGTAGTAGCTGATTCTCCATCCGCCACCGTAGCCATTGCTACCTATCTCGTTCTTCTTGCACCAACTGACGAAAGGTCCTCTCGCTGGGTGTATTGATATGTTGGCGAAGCCACAGTACATAGGCTCTTCCTTGCCCTGCATATACTGGTCTACCGCCGACCTTGCCACGACACAGGCCTCATCGAATATCTCCATCGGATCCATCTTCGCTGTTGTGAACTGTTTAACTTCTTTTGCTAGTGTTTGCATAGTTTGCCTCTCTGTTGGTTATAGTTAATAATAGCACAAAAGGGTGATCTGTCAACCACCCAATTGTGTTCGGATTGTGTTATCTCAGGTAGTGCGGTCCTGTCCAAGCCACTGAATAATCAGCGTCGAATATGTTGCCTCTTGCTTGGTTGAGTGCGGGTGCCTGCCATCCTGCCGCTTTAAGTATATCGCCCTTCTTGAAGTGTTTGAAGTCAGTCTTTGATATGAAACCCCATACACCATTCTCTCTGATGATCTTGATGTACTTCTTGCCTTCTCTGACCTTCATCAAGCTGTCCCAGTTGTCCACTTGGTCCTTGCTGTAGCCTGACAGCTCTTTACGGCCATCTTGCGTACACCAGTTGATGTAGTCTTGCTTGATCTTTTCTAGTAGTATTTCTATCTGTTTTTGCATTTGTTTTCCTCTCTGTTTATAGTACTAATATATAGGATAATCCAGATCTGTCAACCACAAAAAAAGGGTGCTTTTTAGGGCACCCTTCTAGGTTGCTATGCTGTTCTGTTTATAGTTGTGGTTGTGCCAACAACTGTACCGTGATACTATCACCTGTGTTGTAAGCTCTTTGAGATCTGGCTTTACCAGTGAACCCATCTGCTTCCCAACTGATGATGTAGTATTCTAAAACTGATGCTTGGGTAGTTGTATAGTGCGTCTCACAAGTTCTAACCTGCTTGTAGCCAACTATCTTCTTGTTGCCCATTTGTGATCCAATTACTGCACCTGTACCTATTGCGATGTCATTACCTTTACCGCCACCTATCTTTGATCCTAGGTATCCACCGATGATCGCACCAACTATGTTTGGTTCTGAACTCTGTGAGTATATCGGTACTTCCTTGACACTACAAACTTCCTGTGGAGTGTGAACATTGTTTGTACCGTACTTCGCTTCCACTGAAGTCACCGTACCTTTGATGTTCTTGTACGAGTCTGCCTTTGCTACGCCTGTGATAAGCATAAAGGCAAGTGCTACTATTGTTATCGAAATTGTTTCTTTTAGTTTATACATTTTATCCTCTCTGTTTATATTATTAATATTAGCATAGTTTTCCATATTGTCAACCACCTAATTTTACTTGTCTTTAGCTAGTAATTTCTCTAGCTTCTCTTCTGTTTTGGCAAAAGCGGCATAGTCAACAAACATAATATTACCTTCTGTTGTTTCCTTTAGGTTCGAGGGTGCCGTACCATTACCATTAACATACAATCCAAATTTGAATGTACAGTTATTCCCTCTATCTGTACCTTCTGTACCCTTGTAGTTTCTCCAGTTAGTAGGACCATTGTATTCATACACTAGCTCTCCATCTAACCAAATGTGTAGCTTACCATCAGGGTTCTTTGAATTCTTGAAATTGATTCTCACATTGATCCATTCATCTAGACCGTTGTGTTCGTTTATGTCTTTCTTGTAGAAAGATTTAAGTATTCTGTCTCCAGCATCTAGATAACCTTTTTTGTAGGTACCATCGTTTTGCTTGAAGCTCTTGTAGTTGTGTGTCAGTATAAGGTCGCCTTTTCTGAACTTAACCATCCAATTAATTCTATGACTCTTCCAAGGGTGACATTGTCCAACTGTGTAAGTTCTTGATCTGTTATCAGGCCACATTATGTCCTTACCAGGTTTCATTGCATAGTTGATCCAAGCTTCAGTGCCTTCTTTGAAAGTCCATCGATCCGGGTCTCCTAACAACTCAATTCTGCTAGAACCTTTGTCGTGAGCACAATCATCGAAACCTTCTTTGGTTGTACACTTGCTCCAGTCTACTGTAAATGAATTAAACTCTTTACCATTGTAAGCAAACTCTTCTGCACCTTTGATAATGTTGTATCCATTTTTATGACCGTGCATTGATCTCTTCATTTTGATACCAGGGAACTTGTATAACTTCGACTTCATATTGATGTCGTGTCCTATGATCATTTCGTGTAGTGCAAGATATCTATCGTAGTTGCTCACACCTGCGTGGAATTCTTTTGCCCACTCCTTGTTAAGATTGCTGGCAGTCTTATACCAATCTGCTTTAGCATTAGATGACAATGTAATCATTACTGCTAGTAGAACTGTTAGTGCTATTAATGTTTTTTTATAATACATAGTTTCCCTCTCTTTATACAATTATAATATAGGATCTTTGGATTCTGTCAAGTCCTTAATTCTCTTATATAATTGGTACTTTTCTTTAGATTCTTCTGCAACCTGTAGTTTAAGAGCTTCGTTTTCTTCCTGTAGTTTCTTGATGTATTGAAATAGATCTGATTCCATATTACCTCATAAATGTGTGATTTCCTATTATCACTGATAGGGTTTGTGTTTCAGCCCAGTTAGGAAATACTAGGTGATGATTGTAGTAGTAGACACTACCGTCTGTGTTGTCGTTGACGTGTTTAGTCATAACTGCTAGTGCTATAACAATCGAATCAAACCAAGCTCTAGCATTCTCTTTTATTGTTCTCCCATCGGAATAATTTGCCCATATAATATCTTTCTTGCCATCACAGTACCAACTGAACTGACATCTGTGCTTTCTAGGATAGTAAATTCTATCTTCGTCTGCTAGTGTCTCGTCTTGTTTAGTCTTCCAACTTTCTCTGTGCGGTCCTTGGTGTACTACTTTACAAACAGTCTCAGGCCATCTCTTGTCATTGACTCTGTTCATAGTCACCCAACCTACTGCTGTCTTACCTAACATACTTTCAGCTCTCGCTTCGAAGTAAATGTTCTGTGCCATACATCTGATTTGATCTATGCTCGGAAGATCATACAAGTCCTTCCAATCGTGTATAGTAGTATCGAAAATTAATTGTGCTTGTTCTGTAAAGATAACTTCATCGTTCTTGTCTTGTGCTTGTGCTATACCTACAACCTTCCAAGCAAACAGATAGAATAAGAAAAAGTATATTATGAACTTCTTCATTACGCCTCGTTCTGGTTAGTTATTAATATCGAAGCACCTACTAAAAACGATGCCAAACCTAAACCTGCAATTACTAAAAACTCACTCATAGTATTACCGGGCATACACTTACCATCACAGTCGCCACCTGCTCCTGCCATTGCAATTAATCCTACAACTAATAAAATTGTAGCTATTGTGTTTAATGTTATTTTACTTACTTTTTGCATATTAACCTCTCTCTTTGTTTATATAATATTAATATAGCATATATTGGAAATGTGTCAACCACCTCTTTTTCGTAGTAAAAGGGTGGGTTTTTACGCCCACCCTCCGTGTCAAGACTTGGTTTTAGAGAGGTTGCAAGTGATAACCAAGCCTCTATTCTGCTATACAGCAGAACTCCTTTTCATACAAGTGACTCTCGCTAACTTCTTCCAGCTATCTGACATCTTCGCCAGGTCAGCTATTTTAGTGATCATCCTTAATGAAATCTCGTTTAGTGACTCTTTGTGTTCCCACATAAAGTCCATAATCTCTTGTTGCTTTTCTTTGGAGAAGTTATAGTCTTCTAACATCTCTCCTTCGCTCAATACCTGCTTACATCTCAGCATTCTATCTCTCACTGTATCCATTGTAAGATCCAAGTAGTGACATCTAGACATAACTGCCTGCAAGTGATCCTGTAATTTTTTAGATCTAACATAATCAAATTTGATGTTAGTGATCATTATAACTGATCCTCTAAATTCAAACCTATCAGGTACACCCTCGTTAGCAAGTACTCTGGACTCAGTGTTCCAACTGATCCATCTTTTCTTACTAGAGTCTAACGCCGCCTTAAGAATGTTTAGTGCTATGTCATCAAACAATATTGAATCACAATCGTCTAATACTAATATGTGTCCAGGGTTTGAAAACTTAAACAACTTCTGATAAAGACCTAAGGCAGACATCGCTCCTCTTACAACTTCGAACTTAGGTTGTACATCTGCCATCTTGTTGAAGATATCGTTTCTGTTTAGTTGTGCTTCTACACCGTATGACTTACCAACACCTGGAGGGCCACTTACTATCATAGCTCGTACAACTCCTTCTTGCGTTGCTTCTGTCATCTCAGTTAAGATATCAAATCGTTCTCTGATTCTTTCAATAGCTTCCTCATCAGTTTCAGTTGGCTTCTTAACAACTTTCTTTTTTGTTAATGGTTGCTCAACTGCTATGTACTCTGCGTGTGATGGATCTGCTACTTTAACTCTAATCGGTCTGCTTGGGTATTCACCTTCGCTGGCCGTCTTACCATCTACTAGGTAAAAGCCTCCACCTGTTTTGTATGGGTGGTAGTCCTTGATTAGATTAAATGTTGTTCCTTGAACAGGCGTGTTTTCATAACTTCCTGTGTTTATTTTTATTGCTTCACTTTTCATTAATTAACCTCTCGTTTAATTTTTGATTTAACTTATACTAACATAGTTCTTTGATCTGTCAACCTTGAATTAATGGACCAAACAATATTAATAATAACATACCCGGTACAACTATTGTCATAGGCCAGAAATGTAATAACTCTAGTATAAGTTTCTTAGTGCTTCTTTTCATTATGCTACTTCTTCTTTCTTCCATTCAAACTCATCAGTAGACCATTCATAGTCTTCGTAATCAATGCTGTCCGAATCTTCGTATGGAATACATTCAGCAACTTTTGTTGCTTCGAAACTGTTTGAAGTATCTGTGTTGTAATCACTTGCATAGACTTCAATGGGTTCGTCTTTGTGATAACCTTCTTCCCATTCTATTCTTTCGATGCCACCGTGTTCGATAACAGCGTCTACCGCCTCGTCTTTGTTGTCAGCAACTACATCGTATTCAACATAAACATTATAACAATGCTTGACTCTGAACTTTTGCTTGCCTATATCTTTGTGCGGATTGTCTTTACTATATTCTTTTTTCATTTGCTACCTCTCTATTGTTTAGGGCTTGTTTCATCTAAGGATCCCTATCGATTTATTAACAAGCCCATATTATTATAATAGCATAGTTCCGAATTCTGTCAACCACTATATGTTGTGCCGACCTAGAACTCAGTCAATACATCTAGTATCGAACTGTCCTTTATGTGCTTGTGCTTGAACTCATAATCCACATTCTCAATGATCTCGGCTGGATCCGAATCTTCATCGATATGTAATCCTACTACTACTTCGATGTATCTGGTACCTTCTGGTGCACCACTACCCTTCTTACTCATACTGCCTTCTTTCTCAAAGGATCACCTGTAAGTTTCTTGTTGATAGGATCATCTTCATATGGTTCCCAACGGAGTCCTTTGTCATCATATAGCTGGTACCACTTGTCCTCTGCACCATCTAACCATTCTTCACGCAAGTGTTCTTTACTGTACTTGTGGAAGCCCCTAAAGCCTCCTTCGAGTATGTAAGTTAGTGTATCACTTGTTGTCCCGTATCTGATCTCTTGTTCTATGTTTGCGTACTCAACTTGTAGTAGTCGCTCTGCTAATACATAGTGCGTAAGCCAATAGTCTTCCTTGTCTATAAGGACCACATCAGTATCTGCTATGTCGCTTTGGTTTGTGGGTATGTTGTTAGGCATTGTGTACCTCTGCGTTTCTTTCTTCTCTCCACTGCTCTCTAGATTCTAAGATACCATATTCGTCATCTAAGAGTTTGCCCAGCGATGTGTTCTTAAAGAAGTTATCATCTTCTTCTGAGATGCTTATGCAGGAGTCATCACCGTTGTCCCATTCACCTGCAAAGTCACAACCAGGTTCGTAGTATGTTGCTACTAGACCTATGTCATCGTGCTTGTCTAGGATGGCCTCGTACGCACCTATCGGCGGAGCCCAGGCACTATCGAAACTAAATTGAATTGTCTCAGGGTCAGGCATTCTCACGCCCTCTTGATAAACATCTATGTCCCACTTGGTACCCCAGTTATGAACTCTCCAGTCGTACCAGTTATCATATCCTTCAACCATCGGCTGTGGTTTGTCTGATGCTGAACTAGGACTTGTAGTGTCGTTTAGTTCCTTGGGCATCGGCATAAAGTAGTTTAGTAAGTCGCCTTTGACTGCGTGTTTTTGTATCTGTTTGATCTTCTTCTCAGGACCTGTAATTGTTATAAAGTTATTGCACCAATTTGGCATATTTGTTCTCCTCTGTTATACTACAAATATAACATATTTCTGGATTCTGTCAACCAACTTTATCTATATTTTATGGAGTGTTTTGCGGGCTAGAGTGGTTAATTCTAGCCCTAAGGATTTCATTTATAAGGAGTCTCTATCCCTGAAATGACTCGCATCTATAGTTATTTGGATTTAAGGTGGTAATAACAGGCGCACCGCCAAAGAACCCCACCACATTCATTACAGCAAGTAGTACACTTTTACCAACCACGGACCAATTGTACTGCCCCACTATACGAATTCTGTTTACCATCGGACTGGTTCTACCATACCTCCGATTACAGCAAGTATGGTGAATATCAAAACCCAACCACCATATCTACCTAAGAGATACCAAAGAAACAGTTTAACTGCCTTCTTGATCAAAGGTATTTCTTGAACTTCTCCGTTATCTCCAATAATATTGTTATGCATAATTATAGCACTCTTTTAAATTTTGTCAACTAGATGTAACGTTTGCACAGCTTACGTACTTGGTGTAAGCTTGTACACAACTAGTACTGTAGTTGTTAACAGTACTAGTTACGCAATTGCAGAACTATATTATTAGTGCTACTGGACCTAAGTAACTTAACTTTACTAAGAACAAATAAGTTGTAAACATTAAGCTACCTCTTCTTGTTTTCTTGATTTAGGTATACGCACTTCTTCCTTGGTATCAGGATCGTAACAACGCACACCGTTTGTTTGGAAGTAGTATACGTACAAGTAACAACCGTTACTGTCGTTAGTTACATCCAATAAGTCTTCAAATGATTTGGACACAGCTGGCTTAACGTCTTCCCAAGCTTCACTGCTTCCTCCTCTGGGATTATCCCATTCACTTCTTTTAGCATAGTATTTTACGTTGCCTGTTTCCCAGTCAATGTAACTGATGTCTCCACCTGCAACTAATCTCCAGCCCTTGTCGAACGTTGGAACGTGTTGCTGTAGTGTGATCCCCAATCCTTCAGGGTACCCATCAAAGTGATGGTAAACTGACAAGTAACTTCCGTCGCTGTCTTGAACTGCTATTCTTGATCTTGTACTCATATAACTCTCTCTGTTAAAGGTTAATGTAATTTAAATGTAACACAAGTTTTACTTTTGTCAACCTAGTTCCATTCGTCCCAATTGTAAATGCCTTCGACGCCCCCGCCGTAGCCATCTTCGTTGTACTCGTCTTCTTGATCTACTTCTTCAAGACTATCAACTTCATCTTGATCGAGCACATCTTCTTTCTCTTCTAGTTCGATCTCGTCCTCGAACAAGCTACTGTCATCATCGTAGTATTCAGGATCGAAAGGTTTGTTTTTATCTATTGGCATTGTTGACCTCCTCAGTCTTTGTTTCCATATGTGCAACTACATCCTCGTATCTAGGTTGCGTACCCCATATGCTTGTTAATTCTCTTTCACAATTTAAATACAGACGATCTCTGTCGATGTCCGCCTGCATATCTTTTAGTGCCCAGTACCTGTCTGAACTACCAAAACCTTCTGTTTCCGGAAAGTCGTTGTACGACCATAAGTTCTCGTTAATGATATCTAACTCGTGATATGTCTTAACAGTTGTTTGGTCTATCGCCATATGCATCAAGCTGATGACAAGGTCTCGCTCTCCTCTGAAATTATTATCAACTCTGCTGTGCAGATGATCTTTAGTATGCTTCTTAACATAGTGTGGGTTATTAAATATTTGACTTGTTCTCATATGCTGTACCTCTCTTTATTCTTAATATTAACACAGTAGGGGCTTTTGTCAAGCCCCTAATATTCTTTTGTTTTATGCTATCTTTCTTAATAGCGAAGCTGACACATTCCATCTACCGCCTCTTCCCATACCATTCAAGTGTGTATGCTCTTCGACAATGATGTTCTTGATCTTAACTCGCTTAACGATACCCTTAACAACTTGGCCTCTTCGACCATCAAACTCTACTTCATCTCCCACAACATACTTCCTAGTTGCCTGAGCATTCATATAAGTTCGGTGTTGGTGTAAAGCATTCGCGATCTCACGTAATTCCTCTGTGGATGTGATTTGCATAATGCTATCTATAATACTGTCTTTTGCAATTGGCATAATAACCCTCTCTGTTGATTTATTATTAAATGTAGCACAGGTTTGTAATACGTCAACCTCTTATTTTCCACACTATGTAGTGCCTGTGTATAAAACAAACACTACATATTGTTTCTTAAAATTATGCTATAGCTTCTTCACCTACTGCAAACTTAACAATTTCCTCTTCACACTTAATCCAAAAGTCCCCGTCCAAGTCCACGTCAAAGTTCACACTTTCTTCTTGTTGCATCCCTTGTTCACTGTAGCTAAAGTCAAAGTATTTTTCCAACAAGTAAGTGTCAAAGTCACAGTAGTCACTAAAGTATTTTTGTAAGTTCTTAACAAAGCCATCGTCCGTGTAAATTAACCCGTCACTCTCTTTGCTAGTGTTCCTGTTAATTAATGCACTCTCGTCATCAACGCCATCGTACCACGTTCCGTCTTTGCCACTACCATCGTAATTTGCATAGCCCGTAAGTCCACCACTCCAGTACAAGTCCTCTTCCTTAAGTTTTGCCCTGTCTTCTTCTGCGTAGTGTTCGCTACTATGTTCACTTGCAAAGCCACATTCACTTACTTTAACTCCTTTAACAACTCCCCTGCTCCATATACTGTCTCCGCTAGTCCATATTCTGCAACCCACGTCAACATATATGCTAACCCTTTGCTCGTCAGCATCGTGTTCAAAGCTAACATTCTTGTTGCTTAAAAACTTTACGCCTGCTCTTATCTCTTCTGTTGTGTACTTTTGCTTTTGCATATATTATACCTCTCTATATAAATGTACAAGCTGTTAGCAACGCACCAATCACAGCAAGTATTATAAAAATACCAAACCATCCTGCAACTAGCCCCGTGTAATAACTTGCAATTAATTTAATTAACTTAACAACCATAATACTAATTTAACACAGTATTGCTACTTGTCAATACCCTAATTGCAATTATTTTAATTTATTTCAACACAACATCTAGTATCGGGGTCTACGGTCTGGGTGTATATGTTGTGGTCTAATGATATCAATGACTTAACTAAAAAAGTAACCCCTCCCACCCTGGGCAATAGCGAGCCCTTTGGGTTCTGTTACTGCACACAGCGTCGTGAACCTTTATAAATACTTTTATGAGACTGTCAGAGATACTACAAGACAACATAGGACCAGCACCGACCAAGGTGTGCAAGAGTGGCAAGCCTGACTCTGACCTACCCGCTTCGTGGTTGGCCAGTTGTAGATCAAAAGGATTGCGTAGACGTGATTCGGATCGTGAACACAAACTAGATGGTAAACGTAAGACCGTGGGTCATAAAACGGTCAAGGGCAAGAAGTACGGTGGACCACTGCCGGACTATTCGGAATAAATTAGATCTTTAATAGCGAGCCCTCGTTCAAAGAGCCCGCCAAATACCGTAATGAATGGTTATGCTACTGCTTCAGCACTATCTGATGCTACTGCTGTAGCGCCTGACTGCACCTGGGCCTTCGTCATTGGAGTGTCTAATGCTATCCAATTGGTAGATCCCATATCAACACCAGCTTTGATCAGAACCTTTGTTCTGCTTACTGTGTCGTTAGTGAACAGATGTCTTTGCTTTCCGCTCGGCATTGTTACTGTTGCGTGGAACTTGTATAATGTTTCTTTTGTTGCCATTTCGCCCTCCTCGGCTTTATTGGTTAATTAATACTATATTAACATAGAATCCAGATCTGTCAACCACTTTTATCCTGTTTCGCTGGCTTGGCAATAGCGAGCCCTACGCTGTGCTCCCGATCACACGCTGTAATGAGGTGTTGCAAAAATGCAACGGCACTATATCCTGTAACAATCAAATCAAATGTGTTCCAAATGTGTTCGAATCCTGTCCGGGTACGTACTGCCATAGACTATATGCTGTGGGGTGGCACTATGCGTACCGGTACAGCATCCAGCATAGGATATACTGTGGCCTGAGCTAACGAATAAGCACAAGTGCTGAAAGCAACGTAGTGCTTGTACGTAGGCCAGTATAAAGATCTATAGAAGATAAAGTAGATATATTTGGCCCCA
>Ga0181400_1000944_pt1 | contig 12436 bp, 7 predicted proteins | sample 23SPOviralmetaG_FD_130129 | JGI IMG/M metagenome (GOLD analysis project Ga0181400, IMG submission 130129) | Marine viral communities from the oligotrophic San Pedro Time Series (SPOT) site, San Pedro Channel, CA, USA - 23 SPOT_SRF_2011-06-22 | ecosystem: Environmental > Aquatic > Marine > Strait...
AATTATTGAATTAGCTTTTGGATTGCCTCTTAAAAGCGTGCTTTTAGCTCTATTTAATATTGGTATTGTTGTTAACTGAGCGAATGCAGCTTCAGCAACACCAAAGCCTAAACTTTTAAGCCATACTTCTGAATTAGTATATTCAGCAGAACCACTAACAATTTCAGTTTGCATATCCATCATCTGCTTACCTGCAGAAGAAGAACCTATAACGTAAGCTGCAGCTCCACCTGACGCCATAATTGAAGCGATAATAGGCAACTGATTAGATACTTCTTGCAATGCAAATTTGCCAAAGTTGTTTTCTTTAAAGGCATCGTCAAATGCTACATCCTTAACATAGCTTTCTCTAATTTCATTTGTTACTTCATTGTATTTAACAGCAAATGAATCTAAAGCTTGATTCATATCTTTATATTGACCTAATAGATAAAAAGGTACAGATATAACTTTACCACCTAAATATGTTATTCCAACACCAATATCCCCAGCACCTACGCCAATTGTTGTCATAGCTTTTTCGCCAAGATCATAATCTCTTTGAGTAGCATCTAAAGCAGCCCGAACATTTTTAATTTCAGATGCTTTTTTATTCATTTCTTCCTGTGACTGCAAATAAAGTATTTCGTTAGCTTGGGCTGCAGTCTGAAACTTTAAAGCTCCGTCTATAAAAGCTTCACTAACAACAGATCCACTTGGCAAAACAACTTTTTTTGTTAAATCAGTATTAACATCAATATCTAATTTTTTTAATATATTAACAAACTGATCTGTTTCTTGCTGAGCTACACTTTCACCTTCTAGTATTTTTTCTAAAATACCAGACGCTTTCTTTTCTAGCTTAATTTTATTTAAATATATTTTAGATTTAAAATTAGAACTTAAATATCCAGTATTCAAAAAAGCTTGTAAGTTCGCTCTTATTCCTTTATTTCCAATGCTAGCGATCTTATCTTGAATTTGCCCGCTTACTTCATTAAAAACATACTCGTTTTTAAGCTCATCTCTAACTGTATTTTCCGCGTCTTTTTTTAATTGTTCTTCTGTTTTTTCAGGCGAAATATTTTTTAGTTTGTTATAGGCCTTTTTTAACCGTGCCTCATAAGGACGAACTTCTGTTTCAAAATCACCTCCTGCTGGCACACCCCCAACAAAAGATTTGGCTGTAACTTTTTTAGTATAAGGTTCAAATAAGTCTTCGTTATCAAAATTCTGATAATTTTCAGATTGCTTTGCTTCAGCTGCTAATGGCTGTAAAATATCTAAAGCTTCTGTTTCTGCAACCTCTATACGCTCTTTTGTACGTTTTACTTCTTCAGGCTTATACGTTTCTGATAAAAACTTTTTTAAGTTTTTTAAGTTATCAGTATAAAATGAATTTGTTTGCCTGGGCGTTGTAATATCAGTAAAAAGTTTAATTTCTTTACCGTCTTTTTTAGCTTTTATTACACGTCTTCCGGCAGACATAGTGGAACCTGTTCTTACTGTAGAAGAAAATTCAACATCCGGAAACTGCATTTCTAAATCTGCCTGAATTTGATCAGAGTCTCTTGAAAAGAAATTTGTATCAGCTTCTATAACTTCTGTTAAGTATTCACCTGGATCTACTATTTTTTCTGCATCACCTGTTACGACAGCTTCTTCTAGCTGCTTAGGCGGTGTTACAATTTTTGCCTGGCCTCTAAATTTTCTTATATAGTCCTCAACGTTGCCATATTCTTTTTGAACGTCTTCGTATGAGCTATATGTTTTTTCTCCTTTTATATTAAACTCAATATATCTAGGATCTGGTAAATCCAAAGAAATATCTTCCGAAACTAAATCCGTATCTGGCTGCTCCGCCGTTACTTCCGGTCCTACAGCCGCAGCCTCCTCCACAGGACCCATTGTCTTTTTTACACTCTGCAAAAAAGGGTCTTCAAATTCTTGAGGCTCAGGCTGTACTTCCGCCATGCCTTTAGCCCGCATCTTTTCCATATATTCCTCAAAAGATAATTCATATCTTTCTGCCGCAGTCTGCAAATCTTCTAATGAGTATTGTACTCCGTCTAATTCAAACATAATTTAATTTTATTAGTTAGGATTTAAAGGGTCCGGACCCGGGCCCGATTGATTATTTGTTTTACTCATTTTTTTTCTAACAACAGCCCTATCTACTCCAGTTACAAAATTTAGAATGTCCCCTATGCTACTTGTACTGTCAAGCTCTACTCGGTTAACAAGCTGCGTGCCCCTTTGTTCTATAATATATTTTTCTCCTTTTTTCTCAGCATATATATTTGGACCTATTTTTATTTTGCCGCCTTTAGCCTCAAGTTTATTTAACCCATCTATTATATTCTTTTCGGCAGTGGTTAGAGCTTTTCCTTTAGAATCAACCGAATAATCTAATGACACTGGAAAGTTCGCATTTGTTACAAACGTTTGGGATGCTAAGAATATTTGTTTTTGCTCATCAGATAAAGAAGCGCCGTCTTCGGTATTTAATGTTTCAGGTGTAATTGTAACAGTTTTCTCTTTACCTTCATGCATGTAAGTAATAGTCTCTCCCGATGTATCAACTAAAAGTTGATTAGTAAACTGTGATTGCATATCGCGATCACTCATACCCTGTATAGACGCCTGTACTTGTGCAGCAGTAGCTGTTCTTAAACCTTCTACGTCATAAGAGTCAGCAACCTCTCTTCTTACAGTGCCATCCTCTTCTGTAACGTATCTATATGTTTTTTTAACTTCTTTTTGCCCCTGCTCGTTTTCTTCATATTGAAGATATTTATCAGACATCTTATATCCAGTGTTTGTTTTAACATATACCGGATTCTCACCGCCTGTTAAAGCGGTATCAATTTTTTTAGTTGTTTTGGGAACTTTATAGGCTGACGGATTCTGTGTAACATTCCACTCAAATGCTTCTTCACCTTCGGGGTAGAACTTTAATATTACATCTCCTTGTGAATTTTTAGTCTGTTCAAAAGGCTTTTCTGCAGGTGATTGGCCATTAAGTATAGATGCAGCTTTAAAATACACGTCGTTACCGCTATTTTTGCTTTTATCAACAGTGCCAGGTCCACCCATTAATAGTCCTTGACCACTTTGCACTTGCGCTTCACCAACTTCAGCCATAGTAGTATCTACATCCTGTATAGCTCCTAAAAAGTTATCGTTTAAAGCTCTTAATTGCTGCTCCTCTTTAATATTAGCTTCTAGCTCTGCTTTTTGTTCTTCGTTTCTAGGTGTAAAGACCTTGTTCAGTTCTTCAAGCTCATATTGACGAGCTAAATTACCACGTACCATTTTAACCATTGCGTCGCCTGGATCACCAAACTTTTCAAGATAATCGTTTACAGCCTTATCTGATTTTCTAGCTCCAGAAGCTTCTGCTTTAGAATATGTAGCATCGTCAAGAAGCGTTTGGTCCGCAAGCTCTTTTTCTTTTTTAGCGCGAGCTAAAGTAGCTTCGTTAAGGCTTGTGGCAAAAGACTCAAACCCTTTGGCAAGTATAAATGCACTCTTGTCGTCTACGACAGTTTGCGGATTTTCGTATGCTCCCATTTATTATATTTTTTTTTATTATTAGCGAAATATGCCTCCGGGCTTATTGCCGCTAGTAAGACCAGCGCTTACAGCACTACCAATTCCAGATATTGCTCCTGAAATAGCAGATGATCTAGCTTGTTGAGCAGCTACCTCCTGTTGTTGTTGACCTGTAATTTGCGCAGATAATCTGTTTAATTTTGTAACTTCTCTGTTTTCTTGTTGCTGGAATACAAATTCTTTACCAGCAGCTTCAGCTTGCTGCACTCTTTGTTTTTCAGAAAGTCTTGCTTGTTGTTCAAACTGTTCTTTCTTAAATTCACCTTCAGCTTTTAATTGCTCGTTTTTAGCTTCTTGTTGCTCAATGCTTGCTGCAATACCTTTTTTACTTTTAAGAGCTGCCTGCGCGAGCGCAGTAGCCCCGCCCGCACTCGCGCCAGTTGATCTTATTGTGTCCAATGTATTAGCGAGAGCAATATCAGCTTCTTCAGCTTGCATAGTAGCTGCATTTGTAGCAACGCCAATATTTTCAAACGGGTTAGTCATAGAAACAGGTATTTCTTTAACGCCTTCATAAGGGTTTATAATTGCCTGTCTATTGTTTTCAGCTTGTCTAAGCTCATTCTCTAATTGAAGTCTTTGTTCCCTTGCTGCTTGTTCCTGTTTTTTTGCTTTACGAGATCCAAATATACCGCCTAATAAACTAGCACCAGCGCTAATGCCTACTGCCGCAAGAGGTCCAATTCCGTATGTTAAATTATAATCTGGATTACCGAAAAAAAATTCTAATATTTGTTCCATAATTTTAATATGATGATTCTACATAATTAGATGATACTGCAAATAATTCTTTAAAACCACCTACATCAGTAACATCATCTGTTTTAATTGTAACTGCTGCAAAAAATCCTCTAATGCCAGATATTTGTCTACCGTGAAGAATTTCACCAATTCTAACTGTAGTGTTGTTTTTTAATCTTGCAACATATTTGTTTTCTTTTCTATCAAAGCCAGCATAATATTTTATAAGCGCGGGATCATATGTGCCTAACACGGAATAATAGTTTGTTTTTTCTACAACTTGCCCATCTGCTGGATTTATTATATATTCACCGCCATAATAGCTTTTTACAGCTGTAGTCGAATCATTTGATGTTTTATATATATTATTAAATGAATCTTGTCCCGTTTCGCTTGAAATGAAACCTGGGTAACTTACATTATTATTATCGACTACAGTATTTATTTCCCATCCATTACTTCCTTCATAACCTACTGTTTGAAAAGTTTTAACAGAGCTTACATTTGGGTTAAATACAAATGTTATTGACGAGCCTGTTCTTTCGCCGTAAAAAGTTCCACGCGTATTTGTGGAAGCCGTATCATAATGGCGGAATAATTCACCATCTTTCATGGTATAAAAATCATTACGAAGGCTAAACATGTGATCCGGCTTATACGTAAAAAAGCTTACCCATCCTTTAGGCCCTTCGTCAAAAGCTAAAGTGTCATACATTTCGTTTCCTGAAGCAATATTTTTTTGTGTAGAAATAACATATTGTTTATTATGTATATCATAACCGCCTAAAATAACACCAGGACCTGTAGCGTCGTCTATATCGTTAAATTTATCTCTAAAATAATCTCGCATTCCGTATTTTGAAATTTCTTCAATACCATTCATTGAAAGTCTCAAAACAGAATTTCTTCGTTTATCTGCAAAATATTTTTGATAACCATACGCAGCAAAGCTTTCTGGGTTTTTACTAATACCAAATTCACCTGCATATGGAACTATTTGTCCAATTACAGTTCTAGAAGATGTAACAGTGCCCCCTCCTTCTGCTGAGTATATTGCATCTTTATCAATAAGAGCCCTGCTGACTTTATTTTCTTGAAATATAATTAAGTTGGTGTCTTCAGCATATAATTTTTGTATGCTTCCTTTAGCTGGGTCAACTGATTTAGTAATATCTTCACCAACTGAAAATACATTGGTATTATTAATACCTGTTCTAGAATTAAATATACCTGAATAAATAAGTGCATTGCCTCTTACAGATCCGTTTGGTTCATCTTCAACTAAATAAGCTTTTGCTCCAAAATCTATTGTAGTATTATTATACCCACCCCGTATTCTAGATTCTTCAATTGCCCAGGTGCTATCAGATACATTATCAGAGATTATTTGCGGGTAGCCGCCTAAATCTTCGGGTATACCAAAAGAACCATTAGCGCCACCTCTGCCGCTAGTAGTGTTTCCAATTTGCCCTACTCTTTTCAAAAGAAAGGTGTTAAAGTATTTAACTTCTATAATTGCACCCATTTATTATCACTTATTTATATAAATTATTACACATTTCCGTCATATATTAGTATTGGCTCTTCTGTATAATTTCTTTTTTGTTTTTTTTCATTAAGATACGTAGGGCTAACCCAAAAAAGGCCGTCTTCTCCCCATTCACCTTCAAATCTTCTATGTACACCTGATGCTATTTTATATCGTTCCATACTAACAGCAAATTTTCTATCCTCCAAACTCAGCATACCATGTATAGATTGGTGCGAATTATGCACTTTTTTTCGATAATGTATATCAATAACAATAGGGTTTATAAGTATTGCATTAGTTAATGATTCTTTTAAATGAGGCAAAACTTTATTTCCAACAACTGCAAAATCAATATCTTTTGAATCCCATTTATTTTCTATGATCCCGCCTACAAGATAAAGTTTATACCCTTTCCAATTAATTTTTTTTACTTCATTTATTAATTTTTGAGTATATTCATGATGCAACCTAAGCTTATAATTACCTAAACGATTTTTCATATAATTTCAAAACTATATACATTTACTTCTGACGAAGGCACTGTGGCTTCATACGACCAGGCAGATAGTTCATCGGGGTCGTATTCACATTCCTCTAACGCGTCACGGGCTGCTGCTCCTGTTGATCCTCTACCCCAATCAGCTGATCCGCATGTGGTCGTTCCACCGGTTTTAACGCTGGCGCCTGTTCTATCAACTTGTATAGTATTTGATGAATCTGCTGTAAGCGTGAGTTCTTCCCATGTTCCATCATATAGGTAATACCCATCTGTTGAGAGTTGTTCGTTAAAATATAGTTCTACAAATTCCATGTCGATCTGAGAGTAGTTTTGCGTCTCGCGTATAGCTTCGCGTCTTCTAACAGTGCTAATAGAATTTCCAAAACTCACTGTAATTGTTAAAATACCAACCGCTCCGCCAGCATCTTGCAATTTAACAACTATAGTATAATCATCCACAGGAATACCAGCCTGGGACTCGTTGTTTATAACTTGACAAGTAGATAGTGAATTTGTATTTGATGTAATAAGCGAAAAATGAGATACAGTATTTCCAGAACTTCCGGTTTGAGAAGTAATATCCCAATCAAGGTCTTTGCCGGAATGATTGCTATTTCCGCCATTCTTACCTGTAATGGTTAGTATAGTAGACGTAGTCCTGCCTATTGTGCCAAGAGTACCGTTTGGTGGACTAGTGCCATTTGACGCAAATATTTGCGGCATAACATTTCCAAGTAAAGCCTCTTTTGTTATTAGAGTTGTTGTAGAATTACCCCCGTCTGTTAGCACTGCTGAAAAAGTAAAGTCAAATTGTCTTCTTGCTGCTGAATCACCATAATATACATTTTCAATAAATCTATCTGTATTGCCAGAGGTCGTTTGAACGTTATAATTAAAAGCTCCGTCGTTTACCAAATTAAAATATGTTGTTACATTTTGTGGTGTTCCTTCTCTGTCGAAAACATTTAAAAGCGTTAAAGAAGTTATTGTGCTTGTATCAATATCTGCACCAAAATTATCAACTAACCTAAAATCTGCACCAAGTATATCTGCACCGCCTGCAATGTCTTCATCAAATGGTGACGTATTAAAGCTGCTAAAAAATGCAGCAGCGCTACTTGAAGAGTTTGCGTAGGCTGAGTTTAAATGCGAAACAAGACCAGCTGATGTAGTTTCCCAAAATATATCTAACTTTGACTCAACAGGTTCTGTTTCGAAAATAGCTAAATTTTCAATAGTTGGATATAGGGGTGGTGTGCCTGTTGTTACGGTAGTTGTTCCAAATTGCAAGTCACTGTTAAAGCTTGTAGTAATTTTACCAATTATTGGGTTAGCATTATTATTATAAAATAAATGTATACCTTCTTGCGGTGGAACTGGTTGAATTTGGTTAGCATAATTAAACAAATCAAATAAATCCTGTATATTATTTACAGTAAATGAATTTTTTTCTGGATAAAATTGTTGATTACCGGTTACGGAAAATGAATAGCTAGGCGTGCCGGTTGTGTCTCTATTTTCAACTCTGCCATATAATCTCACTGAACTTCTAAACGATTTATCTTGTGGGCCAACCTCGGTTAAATCCCTGGGGACTTTATTTATATTGTCATTTATAAGTGATATATAAGATGTTTCTCTGTCTGTCGTTGCCGTTCCCTCTGCTACGCCTTTTAATGCTCCGGGGGTATAAACATTATAATACTCTTGCTCTTGCTGCTTAACTACTATTTTATAACTATACCAACCAAGTGGATTGTAGTCAAGGCTATTAGGGTCACCATTATAGAGGCCAGGCTCTAACGTACTTCTTGAAAAATTACTATTTACCCCAGAAGTTATTAATTGGTTAAATAAAACTTTTATTGACTGCCCTTTCCATTGATCAGCTGCAATTTCTCCTGTTATATACGGGGCATATACGGTTGATCCTAAATATGTTTCCGTGCCAACAGTAAGAGACCTCGTGCTATTAGAAAGTATAACTCCAGATTGTCTTCCATATCTGTCTGATAAAACAAATCCAACTTGATATTGCCTATTTGTTTTTAATGAGCTACTTGGGTATTCTACTAAGCTTGTTGATGTTTCAATATCGCCTTGTGCTGAGAATGAAAGAACAGTATCGTTTGGAACAGAAATAGCAGTGTTTACTACTAATGTGGACGGTGCTGTAAAAGATGCTACTATAACTGTGCCGGAAATACCGTTACCTGTAACAATCGCTCCTGGATAGGGCGTAAATCCTGCAACTGTTCCTGATATATTATCAATGTTTAATGTAGTTGCATTTACATAATCCCCATCCACATAAGCAACTCCGGTTTTTAAATTAAAGTCAGACTTTTCAGTTATTGCTACATTGTAGTTTAAAGCCGCTGGGGGTGTGTGTTTTGTTTGAAAATTACCGTATATTATTCTATTACTAGCAACTTCTTGAGATAGAGCTCTGACCGGTATTTTATCATATACCCTTATTAAGTCTTTTTCTGGCAAAGTTTTATAAGGCTTTTTATTTGTGTAGTTATATGTATAATACTCGTCAGTTCCTTCTTCGCTTATTACGGAAACAGGTATTGTCTCAATAACGCTTACAGCTAACCCGTCTGATTCTTTTGAAATAATATCAATTTCTTTTATAAGAAAATTTGATTCTATTGAGTTTGCATTGCTTGGCAGCGGTATTATCAGTTCAATATTATTAACTTTGTTCTCCATAAAAGAAACAATACTTGATTCAAATGCTTCTTGCTGGTCTTCGTCAAAAAAGTAACCGTCTTGCTTTGGGATAAAGCATGACTGCGTAAATGGTGCAAATATTGAATATTCGCCATCATCAAATTTAAATCTATAGCTAAATCTGATAAATTTATTTTCTATAAATTTAGAATCACCTGAATATGCAAGGTCGTAATATGGATTAGGAACAAATACTACTTTGTCAGTTGCAGCAAATGAAGTGCTCCCTGTTAATTCTAAAACGCCAGTATTCGTAACATATGACTGAACAGTTAAGTTTAAGTCTGTTAATACGCCATTCTCATTAAGCTTAGCAACACTTAATCCGTTAGCGGGTTCGGAATAAGCGCCAGGGAAAACTAGTTGATTTATTTCACCTGAATTTCCGCTCCAATTTACAATGTTAGCCATCCCACCGTTTGGAAGAAATACACTTGAAACATCTTTCATTGTAGTTTCATATTGAATAGTAGACGAGGAGCCACTGTTATACTTATATAGCTCCATTGGTAAATACGGATTATATTTTGCAACAGATATTTGGTCTTCTGTCGTATAATACGTGCCACCAGCGGCTGATTCAATATTTATTTTTCTAGGCTGATTCCTATCATCTGTAAAAAATAATAATTCTTCTAAAATATTGATCCCTGTCATTGGGTATAATTTAGAAAAATTTAAAAACGGACCTGTTACAAGTAATGTAGCTGTACTGTTGTTTGTATTATACTGATATATGTAATGATTTGAACCAGCATCTGAATCATTATATTGTTCATCTTCATTATCTGTTAAAAAAACAAATATTAATCCTCTTGCTTCATCTGCTAAAAAACCAATAGAGCTTAAGTCAGATACGCTTGGCACAAAATCTACAACAGATATATTGCCCAATATGTTTTCTAAAGCCCCTTCGTCAGGACCTTCTGATCTACTTACTTGTGCATTAATAGCATGCCTATACTCTCCAGACGGCAATAAACGCGCGTCTAGGTCCTTATTCATTTTTGATTTTATGAAAGCATTTTTAACTTCAGGCATTAGTGCTTAATTATTTTAGATTTATTTCTAAATACTTGTGAAATTTCCTCAAGTTTAATATTTGATATTCTCAACTTAGTATTTCTAAGTTTAGCTCTTTTTTCTTTTTTAAGCCTTTGCACAATATACTCCGGCTGATTGGATCTGCTAGAGATAACAGCATGAATTATATACGCATAAAAAGACTCCTCAGCTAATTTAGGAACTTTCATATCTGCGGCGTAAGCCAGTCCATCTGATATATATTCTAAAATTATTACTTTATCAACTAAATCACTTGAAAAAGCAAATTTACCCTCTCTTTCGTTTATTGTAAAAAAACCATTTATTTGCGTTGTTTCCGGGTTTAAACCAAATCTTTGCCCAACCCCTAGTCTATGTTTGGAAAAATCATCTATAGCCGCGTCTGAAAAATTTTCATCATAACCACCGGTTATTTTTTTCATATCTGCTGCTTCCCATTTCTCTTCTGTAATAGATGTTCCTTCTAAGTTATCACCGCTAATATCCTGTGTAGGTATTCCTTGACCATCTTGTATAGGTACTTCGGTGGGATTACTTGTAAGGCGGGTGGGATATATTACATGCTTAACCCCTAAATCATCCGTCCATGATGCTTTAACATAATTAACAAAATCTTGTGGTATTGCTACAGTAAGGTTATTTGGAATTGTTAATTCTTGCGATTTAATACTTTTCAAAGTGTCGTAGCTAAACTCTTGCATTGCTCGCTTAGCATGAAATATTATTTCATTTCTATTAACAGAGGAGATAAGTTTGCCATCACCAACATGTATCATTAAAAAGTTATTGATAAGCTCTTTTATAGATATATATCTGTAGCTACCGTAATCATCACCGGTGTAATATTGCTCATTAGTTTGCGTTATTAATCCGCCATCAGGTGCTGCCATATATTAACTTTTAGAATTTATTTGCTCAGACTGAACAGCTTGTGCTGCTACCTGCACAATTTGAGGGTCTTTTATTATAATGCCTGCATATGCTAATATTCTTAATATAATATTTGTTTGTTCTGACTCTATTAGTTCAAACTGAGTTGAAACATTAGATGAATATAAATATTGACCTAAATTACCAATAGAAAAACCCCAAACAATATCAGACGGTTTTCTTATATAAGATACTTTTATATCGTTGGCACTTGCAATGCTTGAAGGATATATATATAAATGAGGGCTGCCTGTATTATTACCTGCCGTCCCTTGAGTAGCTCTTTCGTATATATATACAGGAAAATCTGTTGTGGGCTTTGTTAAAAGAGACGCGTTTAAGTAAAGATATTCGTTTCTATTAACCTTTTGAAGTTCCACGGCATTATTGTAAATAACCGTACCTAGTTTATATAAGTCATTTGGCACAGAAAAATACAAATCAGGATTAACAGAGTTTATTGTTAAAACAGCGTCTGTAGTGCCGCCTGTTATTGTTACTGTGTTTGTAGCTGAATATCCTGATGCGCCATTAGCTATAGTAACTGACTGTATTACTCCTCCACTGGTTGTAGTGTTTACAGTGAGCCCTGAGCCGTCTCCACCACTAGTAGCGACATTTGTGCCATTACTATGTCCGGTTCCTCCATTAGTAACAGTTACCGTTAAAACTCTTCCTGCTGGAGTTGTAAATGTATTTCCAAATTGTTTAAATATAGCTAAGCATTCATCTACATTTTTTTGTCTGTCAGCATATTCAACATTTGTTTGCGGTACTCTAAGCTGTTGGTTTAAGTCATTAAAATAACTTTCAAAAATTTCCAATTGCACCTGAGTAGCTACTTTGTTGAATTCATCTGGGGTCATATAGCCCCGCTGTTCTTTATTTAAAATAGATAAAACCGTTTGATATACGGTATTTACATTTATAGCCATATTTTTATTTTAATAAAGAGCGGCAACATAACGCCACCGCTCTATATTAGTATTACGCGTTATGCAAACTTTTTCTCAATTGATTTATAAACTTCTACTCCTTCATCTGTTTGCAAGAAGGAAGCAAAAGCTGAATATGGGTTTTCATCAAATGGTACTGTCATTAGCTTTTTGTCATTTGATGCCCAAGAGAAGATTCTCTGGTCCTGCGAAAGTTTAATAATATTTGCTTCTTTTGCTTTAATTGCAAAATTACGAAGTTGAACATTATCATCGTTTGCTAGCTCTAAAAATAGCATTGGATTTCTTTTAGCAAATAAAAGTAAATCTCTCTTCAATTCTTTAGAACTCATTTTTGAAACCGAGCTACCGAGCTCAACCCGGACAATAGCTTCAGCCATA
>Ga0181400_1000945_pt1 | contig 12428 bp, 24 predicted proteins | sample 23SPOviralmetaG_FD_130129 | JGI IMG/M metagenome (GOLD analysis project Ga0181400, IMG submission 130129) | Marine viral communities from the oligotrophic San Pedro Time Series (SPOT) site, San Pedro Channel, CA, USA - 23 SPOT_SRF_2011-06-22 | ecosystem: Environmental > Aquatic > Marine > Strait...
ATACCTCTTTCGATTCCAACCGACACGGGACGGTAATCTCTAACGGCCTGAAATATCTTAGCTGCTGTTTCGTCAAGTGACCATCTACCGTATATGATATTGTCAACATACCAACCATGCTCACTGACCTTAACCACGGCGATGGCTGTGTCGTCAAGCTTAGAACTTTTTGTTTTCTTTTTGTTAACTTCTTCAAAGCCTGCCAAGTCAACAGCAATGTAATAATCTCCTATTTCAGGCTCGTCATTGCTAAAAGAGACCCAGTCTTCTTTAAACATTTCTGACCCACGAGCTTCAAACGACGCCATAAATTCTTGACGGAACGCATAGCTCGACATACTTCTCTTCGCAATATCAATTTCTGACGGGTCAAGTAAAGGATTATCGTAAGATGTAAAATGCCAAGCCTTGTACGTAGGGTCATCATCTAGCTCCGCATATTTGTAAAGTTCATAAAAGTGGTTGCGACCCATAGGTGTTCCTATAAACATCGCACATCCCTTTTGATCCGCCAAAGCAGGTCTCAAGATCTGCTCAAATACCTCTGGCTTCATGTCAGCGTATTCGTCCATGACTAGAAACTTAAGGCTGACACCTCGCATTGTCTCTGGTCTGTCTGCACCTTTGAGGCTAATGGTAGCACCGTTGACAAGCTTAATTTGCAGATTATTAATGTGACTACCACTAATGACAGGGTGGCCCAGCTCAAGCAGGGTTTGCCACATAATGTCTCTGGCTTGTCCCTGAGTAGGTGCGACGTAAAATACATGGCCTCTGTCCGCCTGTAGTGCGTTAACTATTAACATCCACGCAGCTAACCTAGACTTACCTGTACGTCGTCCAGCAGCTACTATTTTAAATCTTGTTTCATCTGCCCAAACATCTTGCTGCCAAGGCAGTAGTTCTATATTAAGATCCATTAAAGTTATTAAACACCGCTGGTGCTTCTAACAAATCAAATGTAACAACTACCTCTACGTTACCTGCACTACCACTAGACGCTTTAATAATGTCTCCCGGCTGTAGAACAAACACGGCATTACCGTCAATCAGCAGGTTTTCCTTCGAGGATATGTTAGTGCCGTTGTAAATATACACGTCTGTAGTCGGGCTAGGCTTGTCTACAAACAACGTAATGTCATTGGTTGAGTTGTGTAGATTAGCTATGAATGCCATGTTCCAATGAGCCACGTAACCAGCAGGTATTTCTACAATTGTCTGCGTACTAGTATCTGTTAGGTTCTTGTTCTTTGTATATAACATTAGTAAGTCCACATAACAGGAGTTGTACCGCGAGTATCAACGTGTACAAAATCAGAAGCAATCCCTATTCCTGTAAATCCTAAACGAATAGCATGCGTTACAATCTTAAGGCGAAACACGGCGTTTGTTATTTTTATGTCCGCCGCGATGCCCTGCGCGTGAGTGCCGGGTACGTCTTTCTTAGCCTCTATCGGATGCTCAGTAGGGTGTCGGTACCCACTGGTAATCTGGAAAGGAAAACCACACGCCTCACGTAACTCATCCATCTTCTCTAAAAAGTCTCGCTCCATGTTATTGGTGCCAGTGACTTGACAGTTAAACTCTGAAGGATCAAAATGTTTAAGATTCATCGACTACTTCGCCTTCTATAATGTCGCTAGACGTAGCAACTGTTGTAGGTTCACTTACATCTACTGTACCAACACCACTAATGTTAATCTGAATGGCGTTACGACCACCATCCTTAACAATATCCTTTTCAAACGCTGCAACGGGCAGTATCCTGTCCATAACAAGCTTCCATGCTGCTGCTTGATTCTTATGATCATGGTCAAGAGCTGCGTCAAAGATAGTGTCTAACACCTTTCGGGACTTTGGAGACGCTAACATACGTGCTTTGTATTCGTTAATGACGGCAGCGTCACCCTTTGGGCGACCAACAGCGTTGCGATTACCTTTTTTTACTGTTGTAACGTCACTTTTACGCGGTCTTCCACGCTTTCGGCGAGGAGGATTATCAACATCTGACATACATACCTCTTATAAGACTCTTTAAAGTCTCGTTACCGTTCTTATATGACATACATTTAATAATTATCATATAAAATTTATCTTACTCAGCGCGGTAAAGAATCTTTAAAGACATAATATACTATTTATTGTACCATACTTTTAGGGATTTGTCAAGCATTATTTTTAACAAGACTACACTGTCCTTTAAACTGTACCAGCACGGTCCAGATTCTGAACCGATCATGTTATTGATTTATATATTGTTTCTTGTTAGATAACTAGGGGTTATTTTAAGGTCTAATTTGACTCTTTTTTGTGTCTAGGTAGCAACATACAGCACAGTTATCAGCATAGTCCCTCCCCGCCCCCGATAACGACGACGAAACGGCGCAGTCAGTTCCAAAACAGAACCTACTCAGTACCAAAATAGAACTGCAAAGGTGAGGTGTGAGAGTCTATGTGGGACCCTATAGAGCTGTATAGATAAACAGTATTGACACTGTATCGCAATCATGCTAGGTCAGAGCAGTATTCATTCCGTGAATGGTTTTTGAAAACAATATTTAAAATCAATATTAGACATTCTCAAAAGCTTCACCTAAAGTTACTTACATCAACAACGCAACGGAGAAACACCACATGACATACGACGAAGCAATGGAAGGACACGACGTATCAGCAAAGCAAGCCAAGGCGGAGGTGTTAGCGCATGGCGTAGACTGGGCTGAGTTTGTAGAAGAAGTGGGAAGCAAATCAGTTTATAAATCAAACGAAGTTTTAGAATGGTTGGGTTACTAAGGAGAAATGGCGATGAACTATCAAGAAATTCAAAACGAAGCAGAAGAGATTGCACAAGCAATCATTGCAGATATTGACACTTACGGAGGTGACGCTGAAGAACTGATTCACCAAGCTTGTGACGGTAATATGTACGTTATTTATTACAGTCGAGCGTGGGACATTGTCTCAAGTGTTCGCCTCTACGATCACAACTTATTCACCGACGCAGAGTGTAGTGTCTCAGGTATGTTAGACGGTAGCGAGAACCTCGACCAGCAAATAACTGTTATGGCTTACGAAATACTACGAATGGCGGTGACTCACGAATACGAGAAGTTCACTTTGGAGGCGGCGTAATGAACAACGAAGAAACGCAGACATTCAACGATGACAGCTTTGAAGAGTGGCTCAAGACTTGCCCAATACCCGACGCAGAGTTTGTACTTGACACTGACAATTACGGCTTTCGAGCGAAAGTTACCTTTGTAATCGAAGAAGAGGAGTGCTTCTAATGATTTATTACCCTTGCCAGATAACAGGCAATGACTACGACGTGTTCAAGGTAGCGACTGCGTCACGGCTTGCTAACCATCCCGACGAACCTTCATGGGGCGTGTACAGCATTCAAATATGGACAGAGGAAGCGTCTGATTACATCACGGCAGTCTTATGTGATTGTGACGTAGAGGATGCACAAGACCGCGTATGGACTCACAGAGGTAAGATGTACGCATGGGAAGGAACAGAAGAGGTGACAGCATGAACCCAACACTACTTGACATTGCAATTCTGTTTAGCTTCGTGCCAGTATGGGCTGGCCTTTGCTGGGCTTATGAGAACTGGACAGATCCACGAGCGAGACGCAGACGCAAGCGTAAGGCACGACGCAAGGCACTACGCAGAGACTTACAGCGACAGGGGAGGTTATTGAAATGATTTTATACGCGGACGAGATTTATACGGAGGCTACGACAATGGGTATAATTGAAAAGGTAATTCAGCAGATAAAAGAGGATCTACAATTTGGGGACTTGTCTGCGATTGAGGAGCTATTAAGCGGGCTTCCTCCGGAGCACCTTACGGCGTTTTTAGAACAGGACTAGGGGGAGGTTGATGCGATGAAGATTACAACGGCTAAACGGTATTACAAATACGTGACAGACTTTGGCAATAACGGACTCGTTATCGAGACGGACAGACACTTGATCGACTTGTACTTCACTGGTACCTTTAGATTATCCACAGCATACGTACCGGCAGACGAATACAGCGGAGCCAGTTACATTGCATGGATAGGATGGTTACATATCGAAGTGACAGGACAGGCAACACTTGAGGCATAGATGGCAGACAAACGGAAGTACCACGGCAGCCCCGCAGATTATCACATGACGCAAGAGGAAGTAGCGAAGGCGTTAGGACTGCACCGCATAACCGTGCAGAAGATTGAGCGGGACGCATTGAAGAAACTTAAAGAGATGGGAAAGCTACAGCGTTTCATAGACGCAAAGGAGTGAGACATGAAACAACCAGAGAACGATCACACAAAGATGTTTGGCAACGATGGACCCGTTGGTAACGACGCAGAGATAATCGTGTACTACGAATACAACGGACCGGCGGAGCCAGTGTTACGCATACCCTTCTGGTACTACAAAGAAGAGCTAGGAATGTTTGAACACTTCGAGGCGGCTGTACATAGAACAGCGAAGGCACTCAAAGAATCCTACACGTACTGGCCTGAAGGTTATATACACGTTCAGACAGTTATCAATGATGAATATGTGAACATGATTTAGGAGAGAGACATGATTGGTGTTAATACAACATATGTAGTTGAGTTATACGACGATGTATGGTCGCAGGTATTTACAACGGACGACGTAGGCGAAGCGAAGTACTACGTGCAAACAAAGCGGGACAATGGTAAACGATACAGAATTGTCAAGCATACAACGGAGGTTTTATGAGGGGTGAATGTAATCTATTTGACGTAGAGATACTGGTTGACATTACCGTAGAGTTTACCAGCGAGGATGGGTTGATCGTCCTCGACTCTGTCAAGTGGCACGGCGTCGAGCTGGTCGAGATGATTGATCAACACGTCTACGATAAAATTGTTGAACACATTGTTGACGAAGAACTGTAAGCTGTGTTTATAATCTATACAGAAGCAGAAAAGTTTAATTTAAAAAAATTATCTTATAAGGTATTTAACCTATGAGTATCTCTAAAGAACAGAAAGTAAGTGAGCTTGTTGAACGACAGCTTGAGACGTTGACGTTAATTGAAGCTATGAACATCGCAGGTGGTTTCTTTACTGACTTGTTAGAATCAATGGACGACGAAGAAGTTGACGAGCTTTACACTGACATGGGGGCAGGACGTTATGGCATTCACTGAGACGCACCAGCCGTGTTCAGATTGCGGTAGCAGTGATGCGTTATCGTACAACGAGGACGGCTCTAGTTATTGTTTTAACTGTAGCAAGTACACCAAAGCCGCAACGAGGGATAACGTGAGAGAGCTAGGATCTATCAGCGATGCGCCAAAGCCATCGTTCAGTCAGACAGAACATCGGTTAATCACAGCGGAGTACCGTACGATTACTGACCGTCTCATTACAGGAACAACGGCGAAGAAGTACGCAGCACTCAAGCAGGGTGACGTTACAACATTCGGTTACTACAACCCTGACGATCCAACAAAGCCGATAGCCGCCAAGGTTCGTAACCCTGACAAGCGGTTCAGTATCGTTGGAGATTGGAAGAACGCAGGGATGTACGGCCAACACTTGTTCCCTGAAGGTGGTAAGTATGTGACTATCGTTGAAGGTGAGTATGATGCGTTAGCGGCTCACCAAATGACAGGTAGTAAGTATCCCGTTGTCAGTGTCCGTAACGGTGCAACGTCGGCGGCAAAGGACTGTCGCCTTTTTTATGATTGGCTGAACAGCTTCGAGAACATTGTTATTTGTTTCGATGCTGACGAGCCGGGACAGAAGGCAGCGAAGGAGTGTGCTGATCTGTTCGGTAACAAGGCAAGGATTGTTAAGCACGTCAACGGCTACAAGGATGCGTGTGATTATCTTGTTAACAATCAGGCGGAGATGTACACCAAAGTGTTCTGGTCTGCCCAGCCTTACACACCTGAAGGTATCGTTGGTGCTGGCGAGCTACGTGATCTGATTAAGAAGCCACTGACTAAGGCGGAGGTACAGTATCCATTCGAGGGACTGAACAAACACCTGTACGGTATACGCACGGCGGAGCTGGTTACTATTTGTGCTGGCTCTGGACTGGGTAAGTCTACTCTCCTACGTGAGATTGTTAGCTCCATCATGGCACAGTCTGAAGACAACCTTGGTCTAATGTTTCTTGAAGAGACACCTGAGCGTACCATGCGTGGGCTTGTCGGTCTTGAACTGAACAAACCTATCCACCTACCTGACTGTGAGTACGACGACCAAGACATTGACCTTGTGTACGATACGATGGACTATGAGAACCGTGTCTATCTGTGGGAACACTTCGGTAGTAACGAGATAGAAAACGTACTGGGCCGTATGAGATACTTCGTCAAGGTACTAGGCGTACGTTATATCGTACTCGATCACGTCTCTATCTTGGTGTCTGACCAGAGCAACGGTGATGAACGACGTGCCTTGGACATGATCATGACTAAGCTGAGGACGTTCGTACAGGAGATGGGTATTTGTATGTTCCTTGTGAGCCACCTACGACGCCCTGAAGGGAAGCAGTTGGAGGACGGTGCTGTCACTAGCCTAGGTATGTTACGTGGCTCTGCGTCGATTGCACAGCTCTCTGATGCGGTCATCGGTGCTGAACGTAACAGTCAGAGTGACGACGCTGTTGTCAGAAACACGACCGTGCTGCGTGTGTTGAAGAACAGGTACACGGGTAAGACAGGCAAGGCGTGTGAAGTATTCTACAACGAAGCAACAGGACGATTAACACAGCGTGAGGAACGTGAGGAGAAACCGTTATGATTACTCTTACACCTACTGATGAACAGAAAGAGAAAGCATTAACTGAGTCTGCTGAGATGGGGGCGATACGTAACAGCATTCGTAAAGGTGCTGGTAATGCTGTTGGTTTCTTGGCAGAGATTATGCTGGCTGATTATTTAGGCTGTGAACGTACGCCTTGCAAGGACTATGACTTGACGTGGAACGGCATCACCATTGACGTTAAAACAAAAGAGACAACGGTTCCGCCAAAGGACTACTACGATTGCAGCATTGCAGAAACATCACTGCACCAGCAATGTGATAAGTATTTGTTCACTCGTTACATACGTCAAGGTGATCTGTATGTTCTTGGATGGCTTGACAAAGACAAGTATTTTGAGGATGCTAGATTCTTGAAGAAGGGGGAACAGGACGGTGATAATGGATTCATTGTTCGAGCTAACTGCTACAACCTTAGAATAAATCAGTTAGAGGATTTGATGTTGTGAGATGTATAGCGTGTGACGTAGAGCTAACAGACTACGAAGCTACAAGACGGTTTGCTGTTAGCCAAGAGTTTGTAGACTTGTGCAACAGATGTTTCGCTGTTAGTTTAGATGACGGAGATGTGATTGACCGTGCTGATCTACGAACACTCGCAGACATAGAGGAGATGATACACCATGAGCAAGATTGGGACTTGGATATTGGAACAGGAACAGTTGATGGAGACTTACCAGAAGTTTAACCACGACGGTGAACGCAACGAACTGAATGAGAGATACGATGAATACCTGTTACTTGGATATAGAAACAAGCTTGGATCACTCAACGATCTGGTGTGCCGTTACGAAGGTGAAGAACAGCACCCAAGTACATACGACACCAGAGTCTTTGAAGAAGGTGTTGCATGATGCGGAACAAGTTATCGGACATAATCTCATTGGATTTGATTGCCGTGTTCTCGATAGTGTTTGGGACGTACGCATTCCTAGGCATCTTGTTGTGGATACTTTATACCTCTCCAGACTCTACAATCCAAGCCAAGAAGGTGGACATTCACTGCGTAACTGGGGAACAATCCTTGGAGGAACAGGCAAGCTCGACTTTACAGACTACGACGGTGGACTAACAGACGAGATGATCGAGTACTGTATCGCTGACGTTGAACTGACTGAGCGTGTACACAAGTGGTTGGATATGCAGCTATTTAAAGAGGGCTTTTCTGAGAAATGCATTGATCTTGAGCATCGCATAGGCTGGATCATAACTGAGCAGGAACGCAATGGTTTCAAGCTTGACACACCATTCGCTGAGAAGTTGATGATGGATCTTATGTTTGAGATGAACAACATCGAAGCAGAGTTACAAGCTATCTTCCCACCTATCATTGAAGAACGTATCTCTGAGAAGACAGGTAAGAGACTGAAGGACAAAGTCACTGTGTTCAATCCCGGATCACGCAAGCAGATAGCAGAGCGACTGCAAGGTCTTGGTGTTACGTTTACTAAGAAGACTGAGAAGGGTAACATCATCGTTGACGAGAAGGTGTTGGACAGTATAGATCTTCCTGAAGCTAAAGCTGTTGCACGTTACATGATGTTGCAGAAGAGAGTAGCTCAGATAGATTCATGGTTGAAAGCTGTCAAGGACGATGGTAGAGTACATGGAAGAGTCATTACCAACGGAGCAGTGACAGGACGCATGACACACCTATCACCTAACATGGCACAAGTACCGGCAGTATCTGCACCGTTCGGTACTGAGTGCCGCTCATGTTGGACAGTGGATGAAGGTAACAAGTTGGTTGGTATAGACGCCAGCGGTTTAGAGTTACGTATGTTAGCTCACTACATGGATGACGAGAACTATACTAATGAAATACTCAATGGCGATATTCATACGGCTAATCAACGAGCAGCTGGACTTGAGAGCCGCCCTCTTGCGAAAACATTCATTTATGCGTTTCTGTATGGAGCCGGAGATGCTAAGATCGGAGCTATCGTTGGAGGAAATAGCGTTACTGGACGCAGACTTAAAGAAACATTTCTTTCTAACACGCCGTCTCTTGAAAGAGTTAGAAGAGATACTCACGGACAGGCTGCATCAGGCATCCTTACTGGACTCGACGGACGAAAGCTCAGAGTCAGATCAGAACACGCCGCATTAAACACGCTACTTCAAGGTGCTGGAGCTATCGTTATGAAAGAAGCTTTGACACTGTTGAATGCTAAGTTGCTGTATATACCACATAGATTTGTAGCAAACGTACACGATGAATGGCAGATAGAAACACCTGCCCACTACGCTGACACAGTCGGACGTATGGGTGTACGTGCAATCAGAATCGCCGGTGAGACATTAAACCTACGGTGTCCCTTAGACGGCGAGTATAGAGTAGGTAACAATTGGGCAGAGACACATTAAGGAGAAACTTATGTCTGCAAACAAACTACCACCCATCACTGTACGCGGTACCGTCTACTGGTGTGAGCGTAACAAGCTCAACAAGTACAGTAACAAGTATCAAGTACAACTTGGTAACCTCAGTGATAAAGCTGTTGAGGCCATCGAAGAGATGGGTATTGCACCTAGCAACAAGGGTGATGACCGTGGCTTCTTTATCACCATGAAGAGCAACAACCCTATGCGTCTAACAGATGAGAACGGTGTTGAGATTCCTGAAGATGTTCTTATTGCTAACGGATCTGAAGCTATCGCTGTTGTAGGATACTATGACTGGTCTGTTGGTACAGGACGTTCACCATCCATGATCAAGATGAAGGTTACTAACCTGATCGAATACGCTGACAACTCAGTCTCTGAAGCGGAAGCGTTGTGATCCTGATTGACGGTGACATTGTGGCTTATCGTTGTGCATTCAAGTGCGGCGATGAGTCAGTCAAGACTGCCTGTTATACTACGGGCAGTTTCTTGTCTGATCTGGTAAGCGATCTATACACCATGATAGACGGCGAACCAGACTACCGTGTCTACCTAACAGGCAAGGGTAACTTTCGTAACGACGTGGCTGTGACTGCGCCTTACAAAGGTAACCGTAAGGACGTAGAAAAACCTGCACACCTTGAAGCTATACGTAAGTACCTGATCGAAGACTGGAAAGCTGTTGTATCAGAAGATGAGGAAGCTGATGACTTGATTGCTATCGACGCTACCACCATCCCTGACAGCATCATCGTCAGTCTTGATAAGGACTTTAAACAAGTACCGTGCAGACATTACAACTTCAACAAGCGTGAACTGTCTTCTGTTACTGAAGAGGAAGGACTGTTATTCTTTTATCGTCAGATCATCATGGGCGATAGAGCTGATAACATCATGGGTGTACACGGCATCGGTGAGAAAAAGTCTCAGAAGATCCTTGAAGGTTTGACAGAGATAGAGATGTTCAACAAGTGCGTTGAGTTGTTGGAGACAGAAGAGCGTGTCATCGAGAACGCTAGGCTGCTCTGGCTACGTCGTGAACCTAATCAACTATGGGAAAGACCAAGTGAAGAGAACGAAGCGTAACATACCTAAAGGGTACGATAGCTGGTTCGAGTATGACCTTCACCAGAAGTTCAGACGATGCGAGTACCATGTTGGCAAGTTAACATATACCCAAGTCAAGACGTATGAGCCTGACTTTGTATATTACAGTACACATTCTACTATATATATTGAAGCTAAAGGGAGGTTCCGTGACCGCGCAGAGGCGAGGAAATATGTTGACATTAACAGCAGCCTTGGGGAGAAGGAGGAGCTGGTCTTTGTCTTCCAGAACCCAAGAACTGCAATGCCCGGAGCAAGACGTAGAGCTGACGGGACACGATACACCATGCAAGAATGGGCAGAGAAGCAAGGTTTCGCATGGTACACACCAGAAACCTGTCCTGTCGGATGGAGTAAAAAGCAATGACGAGACACCTAGTAATACCTGATACGCAAGTCAAGCCCGGTAACAGTGTTGATCATTTGTACTGGGCTGGTAAGTATGCAGCCGCAACAAAGCCTGACGTTATCATTCATCTGGGGGATCACTGGGACATGGAAAGTCTCAGTAGCTATGACGTAGGTAAAAAGTCCTTTGAAGGACGGCGGTACACACGAGACATACGAGCAGGACAGAACGCTATGGAGCATTTCCTAGCGCCTATCGAAGCAGAGAAGGAACGCTTGCGTAGTAACAAGAAGAAGACATGGACACCACGGATGGTATTCTTGTTGGGTAACCACGAACAGCGGATCGAACGTGCTATTGAATCTGATCCGAAACTAGAAGGACTTATGAGCTATGATCATTTCTTATTGGAAGAAGCAGGATGGGAGGTTGTCCCTTTTCTACAACCAATCATCATCGATGGCATCGCGTACTGTCACTACTTCACGAGTGGAGTCATGGGCAGACCAGTCACCTGTGCAAAACTCATGTTGCAAAAGAAGTTCATGTCGTGCATCATGGGACACGTCCAAGACAGAGACATAGCCTACGCACGTAAAGCAGACGGTAGTAACATCACTGGATTGTTTGCTGGTATATATTACAACCACAGTGAAGGCTACTTAAACCCTCAAACGAACGGTAGCTGGTCTGGAATATGGATGCTAAACGAGGTAGACAACGGTTCCTTTGATGAGCTACCTATTAGCATGAGTTATCTTAAAAGGAAGTATGGATGAGTATTGACAATGCAACACCTAAACAGTGGGACGATGCCCGCAAAAGACAAGTGGGCGGACACCATTACGCACGTTATAACATTCAACCTATTGATTTTATTATTGACAATAACCTTGATTGGTGTGAGGCTAACGTAGTAAAGTACATAACCCGATGGCGTGACAAGAACGGTGTCGAGGATCTACGTAAAGCCATGCACTACATTCAATTACTGTTAGACAGAGAGGTGCAATCTTAATGGACGCATATCAACAATACATTCACAAGTCACGTTACGCACGTTACCTACCAGAGGAGCAGCGCCGTGAGACTTGGGAAGAAACAATTGACCGTTACTTAAACTTCTGGATTGAGAAGGGTAAGCTAACACTAGAACAAGCTAACGGTATCTTTGCAGACATTCATGATATGGGTGTTATGCCTAGCATGAGAGCGTTGATGACCGCTGGTGACGCTCTTGACCGTGACAACGTAGCTGGATTTAACTGTAGCTACTTACCTATTGACCACCCTAAAGCGTTCGATGAGATGATGTACGTACTTATGTGCGGTACAGGTGTAGGCTACTCTGTTGAACGACAATACGTATCTAAACTACCAGAAGTAGCAGAGGAATTTCATGATACCGATTCAGTTATACACGTCGCCGACAGCAAAATTGGATGGGCTAAAGCTTACAGGGAACTTGTTAGCTTGTTGTATTCAGGCCAACTTCCAAAATGGGACGTGTCTGGAGTACGACCTGCAGGGGCAACCCTTAAGACCTTCGGAGGTAGAGCATCTGGTCCAGAGCCTCTTGTCGATCTGTTCAACTTCACAGTCAGCGTCTTTCGGGAGGCTGCTGGACGTAAACTTAGCTCCATCGAATGTCATGATTTGTGCTGTAAGATTGCACAGATCGTCGTCGTCGGCGGTGTACGCAGGTCCGCTCTCATCAGTCTGTCTAACCTCACTGACGATAGACTCCGACGATGCAAGTCAGGCCAGTGGTGGCAAGATAAT
>Ga0181400_1000948_pt1 | contig 12408 bp, 16 predicted proteins | sample 23SPOviralmetaG_FD_130129 | JGI IMG/M metagenome (GOLD analysis project Ga0181400, IMG submission 130129) | Marine viral communities from the oligotrophic San Pedro Time Series (SPOT) site, San Pedro Channel, CA, USA - 23 SPOT_SRF_2011-06-22 | ecosystem: Environmental > Aquatic > Marine > Strait...
AGAGGCCCTTTCTTGGACTTCTTAACGGACAAGTAGCCTCTAGGTGGTTCAATTCCATTTGTTGCGTTCGACACAACGGAACTGCTCTCCGAAGGCATTTGTGCGGACAATGTGCTGTGCCTAAGGCCGTGTTCTTTGATGTCGCTTCGTAAAGACTCCCAATCATAGTTTAACTTGTTCTCCACAATAGTATCAACATCTGCCTTGTATGTATCAATAGGTAGAATGCCGTCTGAGTATTTAGTACGGTCAAAGTAGTCGCAAGCACCTCTCTCCTGCGCTAATTTGTTACTAGCTTTGAGCAAATAATACTGAAATGCTTCTGATAAATCATGTACTAGTGTCCAGGCTGTTGCATCACTATATTGTACTTTATTTTTAGCAAGGTAATGTGCAAGACCAATGTAGCCTACACCTAATGAACGTCTTGCTTTTGTTGAAATCTCAGCTGCCTTGATTGGATAGTTTTGATAGTCAATAATTTCTTCTAATGCCCTTACTGCTAATTCACATAATTCTTCTAAGTCATCTAATGTTTTAATGATACCTACATTAATAGCACTTAAAATACACAATGCAATTTCGCCTTCTTCATCGTCGATGTGTTCTAACGGCTTTGTTGGTAGTGTAATCTCTTGGCATAGATTACTCATATAAACTGTGTCTTTGAATGAACTATGTGTGTTACAGTGATCAACGTTCATAATGTAAATACGTCCTGTCTCTGCACGTTCTTTGATTAACGCAGAAAATAAATCCATTGCTGAAACTTTAGTTTTCTTGATGCTAGTCTTACGCTCATACATTTCATACATTTCTTTAAATACATCTGCATCGCCAAAGTATGCTTCGTACAAACCCGGTACATCGTGTGGCGAGAAAAGAGTTATATCGCCACCAGTCAACAATCTTTCATACATAGTTTTGTTAAGCTGAATTGAATAATCTAACTTACGTACTCTATTGTCCTCTGTGCCTTTGTTGTTCTTCAACACAAGGATGTCTTCAATCTCTTGGTGCCAAAACGGGAAGTGTGTAGTAGCACTACCGCCACGTACACCATTTTGTGTACAACAACGTACTGTGCTTTCAAACTTCTTTAGGAATGGGACGATTCCTGTGTGCGCAACTTCGCCTCCTCGAATTTTTGAATTAACTCCTCTGATGCGCCCTGCGTTAATGCCGATGCCAGCTCTCTGCGCTGTGTAACGTCCAATAGACATATCACTGGCAAAAATGGAATCAAGCGTGTCATTCGAATCAACGAGGACACAGGAGGCAAACTGTCTGACTGGAGTGCGCACCCCCGCCATGACTGGGGTTGGGATATTGATTTTGAAAAGTGATGTAGCATCGTAGTATCTCCTTACATAGTGCATACGTGTTTCTGCTGGATAGTTAGCAAATAGTGTTGCCGCTATCATCATATACATGTGTTGTGGTGTTTCAAACAACTCACCTGTTGAACGATCCTGTACTAGGTACTTGTCAACTACTTGACGTAATCCTGCGTAGGTAAAATTCTCATCACGCTTGTGATGTATGTAACGATCAAAAGTTGCAATTTCTTCTTCAGTATAACTTTCTAGTATTGCAGGATCATATAGTCCACGTTCAATATTTTTGTTAATCATTTCGATAAACGGAATAGAGTCATACTGTCCAAACACCTGTTTGTATAACGCATATCCAAGTAATCTAGCTGCTGCTGTTTGATAATTTGGACTTTCGAGACTAATAAGATCATTAGCACTACGTATTAAAATCTCTTGTATTTCGTTAGTACTCATTCCATCGTAAAATTGAATGTTAGCATTCATTTCAATTTGACTGCTGCTTACTCCTGCTAAACCATCACATGCGTTTTGCACAACAAAGTGGATTTTTTCTATATTCAGTTCTTCTTTAGTTCCGTTGCGCTTGACGATATGAATTGCGTTTACCATGTTTATCTCCTGATTCTCGTTTGGTTAGGTATTTAGTATATGCTAGGCATAACATATTTTGTTTCGATTATTGTGTTTTCAACTTCGCTTTTATGAACGTATGTTTTATGATCATAACCTATAACTAGGTCATCAACATACAACAAATAGTGTGTCATTTCTTCAGTCGATGCTATATATATGACAAACGATGATTCAGAAAACCGGTCACTTAATTGCAGAGTGTAACAAATTGCAAGTAATTTTACAAATTTGCAGTACTCATTTTCTTGAATAATTTGCCATGGTGTCGGCCATGTAGTAGAGTCGTAAGGATCTGTTGCAATGCTTGTTATCGGAGCAGTGTTGAACAGATTTATTGTGTCTTGTAGCGGGTCTTCCGCGTCTGTTAAGGTATCTCGAAAACTACTCCACAGCCGAAGCCGGTCTTCAAACTTTTTGTTAAACATTTTTGATTTCTTATGTTAAGATATTATACTTACTTTATACACTAAATTTTGCGCTGTGTCAAGTAAATTACTGTTATATTCTACAAAAATTGTATCAATTCCATCTTCGAACCTAGCAACAAATTGAAGACTCTCATCATAAGTATCTGGTCCTGCATATTCGTAGTCATCAGTAAGTGCTATTTGACTTGCACTGTTTAAATCATTTCTATTTAAAGTAATTGTAAGTGTACCTTTTCTAGTGAAATGACTAACATCGTTTGATGTAAAGATATATTCTATTTCGTATACACAATCTTCAGTGCCGCCTAATCTAAAACAATCTAAAAAAGAACCAGCTGTGTTACCTAATGGAACTTTTTGCTGTCCAGCTAGTGTAGATACAACGTAGCCGGTAATTTCTGCAACATACGGAGCAGCAACATAATTTAAATCAGTTCCTAATTGCTTAGAACGAAGGAATGTATCACCAACACTATCGTTACCTGGATTATCAAAAGAAAGAACACTAGTTTTTGTTACAGAAGATGCTCCACCAAAGTTATACCCAATGTTATCTTCAAATCTATTTGCACTACTAATGTTGCCAGTGCCTAGTGCAATCCATATTGCTTGACTATGTATCAACCTAAACAACGAGTTTGTAATTGTATTATCTAGTGGGCCAGCACTACTTCCTGGAATGCCTCGGGGAGCACTTCCGAAAACAACTCCGTATCTTGAGTTGTGAAGTACACAATTTGTAAACTTATTATTTACAACTTCGTCATCGGCATTAATTAGTCTGCTGTATCCGCTCATTGTAATGTTTTCAAACATATTACTATTTGTTGTAATAGCTGCATTTAACTGTTCTAAGTATATTGCATTGTTATTAGCAATGTCACCGTCTATTGCTATCCAAGGACCTTCAAATCCTAGATCTCTAAACACACTATCTTTACAAGTCTGTACAAATAATCCAATATTATTTGTAGAATTTTTTATAGTAATACCTTGAATTAAAACTTGATTGGTTTGATTTGGTCCAGTTGTTGTTAATAAATCATCTCTTGTTAATTTATTTACTGGTAGTTCGCCGTCAACTGTTTTCATAACCGGCTTATCGGCTGTTTGTGTAATTACTGTTTTTTCTTTACCATCGCCTACTATACTTGCAAACGGAGGAATATATAATGTTTCTGTAATCTTATAGTTTCCTGCTGGCACAAGAAGTTTGACTCTAGCAAACTCTTGTCCAATTGTTGCGTCATTAAGGAATAGTTGATCAATTGCTCGTTGTATACTTGCAGTGTCGTCGGTAGTCCCGTCTCCTGCGGCACCAAACGCTTTAACATTTATAAAGTCATCTAATCTGTTTTGTAATGATCGCTTTACTGGTCTATCTAGATCACTACCAGTTGTAATATAACTTTTAAGTTTAGCATACTGATATGAGTTAGTTAACGAAAATAAATCATCTGACTCTGTTAGTATTTTTGTATTACCAACTGACGGCGATCCTTCACTAACTGCGCCATTACCAATGTACAAACTTTGCGTATCAACAGCCCAGGCAAACTCGCCACCGGCTAGCTGCGGAACACCTGTGTCTGCATTTTCTTTTCCTCTACGAACCTGGATACGGCTGATCTGAACTACGGCCACTACAATTCTCCTACAATGTTATTATGTATTTATGCGTGTTGTTCGTAATACTGATAAACTCTATTGTACCATTCGGTACGCCACTCGTCGTATTCATCAGGCCAAATATCAAACTGTTGATACTCACCTGCACGGCTACACATAAACACGTGACCTTCACGTATATCTGTGCCGTAAATTTCATTGTGTGCTTCGGCATATGCTGTTAACTGTAAGAAGTAATCTACTACCCACTCTAGTTTCTTGGGCTTATTGGTTTGCTTGAAGTCCATAATCGCAGGCTGTCCTTTGTATGTTCCTACTAAATCAGTAGTTCCTGCATACATCTGCGGCATATACAAGTTAACTTCGCTACCCCATACTACAACATCATCCATTACTTGATCTTTGATAACTTGTGCCATACTGTGTGCTTGCTGTGCATACGGGTTACTACCTGGAGTAGGCCACTCACCTGTTTCAACATAGTCTTCAAGGTATTTGTGCATACGTGTACCAACACCTGCAGCTTCTGTTGTAATTTCTCTTGCCTTCTGCTCGCCTACTCGTTTCCGCCACGCAATAAGATGACTCATATCTTTTGTTGCACTTAGAATTGTAGTGACACTGGCAACGGCATGTCCGTCTGGAGTGAGATACTTTCTTTTGCCGTCTACTTCTTTTCTTTTAATTGGTTGATATTCAAATTTATTAGTTATTAAGCTCATTTCTAATCCTATCTAAACATACTTGTGTCAGTATAAAACGGATTGACTGTGCTGTAAGGATCATCAACTGACTCAACTTCTCTTATTTCTGGAACAAAATGTTTTAACATATTTTCAACACCCATTTTAAGTGTCATTGTACTGCCGGCACAACCTGAACATGCCCCGCCTAGTTCTAAAAGCAGGTAACCTTCATCATAAGAAACGAACTCAATGTTACCTCCGTGACTTGCTACTGACGGTTTAACATGGCTTTCGATTAATTCTTTTATTTGTGTAATGATTACTTCATCGGTACGACTGGTCATATAAACTCCTGTTAGTTAATTTATATTATAGCATAGTAAAGTTAAGTTGTCAACTAATTTAAGTCTTTTAGATCCGTTGCACGTTTTGCCATCTGCTTGACATCACTTGTGCCTCTATCTTTCTTGTTTACTTGTTTTTCTTTTTGTAAAACAATTTCTTCGCCATTGTAATTATCTACAATATTAGCAATAACCGGATCAGCATTATATGCAGCATCAAATGTTTCGTATGAATATTCTTGTGCATCCATGTTAGACATTAATTTATCTAACTGCTCGTATGATACTTTCTTTACACCACGTTCGTCAAGGTGCTTTAACAGTTGCACTAATGCATCTGTACTCGAATCTTCAACTACTTTTTTTTTGAGAGGATTGCACCTAATCGACGTGACTGCTCAAGCATTGCTCGTTTTTTGTTTATGCGTGACTCACGTTTTGCACGAGCAGCTTCTTCGTCGCCGCCTGCTGCTGCACCATCTGCTGCAAAGTCATCTATATCTATGTCGCCGTCCACTGGCATTTCCATATCTGCTTCTGCATCATCCATTGGCATTGCAGCATCGTCTGCGCCCATCATGTCTGTTGGCTCAGCTTCACCTGTAATTTGGCCTACACCTTGTGTTAAAGAAACTCTTGTTGTTTCCATTGTAGTGTACATTGCTTCAAGTGCAGGCTTCACAGTGTTTGTAAATTGGTCTGCTTGTTCAGCACCCATTTCGTCACGTATTGCATCTGCTAATTCTAGCATTGATTCTGACTGCATTTCTGCTGTGTCTTCCATCCAACCTGTTAAACGGTCTACCATATCTTTTGCTGCCATTACAAGTTCAGCATGATCTTCTGCACCTTCACGTACAATAGATTCATTTGTTTTCATTTCGTTCATGCAAGCCTCATACATTTCTTTTAATTTGTTTTGGTCACAATCTGGAAACTTTTTGCAACAATCTGCTTTACTCATGCCGTCTTTACAGCACTTCATTACTTCTGCTTTTGAAGGCATCTTTTGTTCTGCTTCTTTGACTTTTTTCTTTTTGTCTTTGATAGCTTTCTTCATTGGCTCTTCCGTGTCGCCATCTTTGTCCATATCTAAGAAGTCTGGCTTAGCAGCTTCATCAGTCTTTGCTTTTCCTGTGCCGCCACAGTCTGGGCAACTTTTAGGACAAGTATCATCACAGTCATCTGCTTCAACTACGTGAGCACGTTCGCTAATTTCTGCATTAAGAACGTCTAACATTAGTTTGGATTTTTGATATGTTTCGTTCTGAACAGCATTGTAACTTTCGTTAGTTTCAAATTGGCTAAGTTTAGTTCTAATTTTATTTCTAACATCTTGTAATTGTTCAAGTGTAAATGACTCAAGGTTTATTCTCTTGCCGTACTTTTTAGCAAGTGATTCGTTAAGCATCGAAGCTGTTATCTTTTTGAATTCTGTTATTCTCATCAGTAAATCCTAACTGTTTGTATATTATTATTTATCAATTAAAAATTAAATCGTAAAGTTTTTGTTTGCATTCAGATACGTATATTTTACTAACATCATATCTTTGTTCTGCAACTACTACCGAAACTGATGACTTTGACTTTTTAATAGTGTTTTTATAAAATCTACAATCAATTTCATGTTTACTTAATAAAGAATCAATATGTTCAATCTTGTTTGCTACTGCTGAATGTTTTATGTTCTTAGCAAATGCTAGAGCACTTATTTTTGAATAGAACAAAACTGTGCTGTTATTTTTTCTATCAATAACAATATAGTTTCCGCCTTTGGTAGGTTTAATCACAACTGAACCTATAACTATTTTGTCGTCAATCTTATGTGGAATTTGTTCTAAGTCTTTTTCAGCTAGTAAGTCTTGTAACTTCTTAACTGCACTTTCATAATTCGCCATTTCTCATCACCCAACACTGATTTTTTGTGAATACTTTTGCTATTAAGCTCTTTCGATTCAATGTCTCTAACACCAATTGATCTCTTTCTGAGAAACTTTGGTATGGTCGTACATCGTTACTAAGACTATTTAATAGTTCTTGTTCTTCATTCGTTGTAAAAACGATAAAATCATTTATGAGTTGATTAATTCTCATTGAGGTCCTACTGTGACCTTTTGCCCTGGGCGAATAGTTTTATCAACTGATCCTGTTGTTTGTGTATCTAAGGTCAATTTACCTTGTTTATCTTTAGCGATCATTCCTGGCTTCTTTGGATCTTTGGGAATAATAGTTTGAACTTTTGTTTTTGGATCAACTAATGTAGTTTTTGTAGGATCGTCTTTAACTACATTGAGCTCTTGTGGAGCCATTACTTCAAATACTTTCATAACTTTCTCGCTTTTGCTTTTGGTTTTAATTTTCTTCTAGAACTTTTGTTCAATGTTGACAATCGTTGACTTGTAGGATTAGACCTCATTGTTGTTGCTCTTTTTACTTTAATTATATTACTTTTTCTTTGTTTAGTTGTTTTAAGATTTCGACTAGCTTTTACATTTTTAGGTTTAGTACAAGTTGCTGGACTACTAACTACTTGTCCTCTGCGTTGACCTGCGCTACACCTATATTTTCGAACAGCCTTAGTTCCTGACTTGCTCCAAATTGCAACTGCTGATTCATTAAAATCTCTTAGTCTCATTTATTTAATGCCTGTATTCTTCTACTAGCAGGGTTTATCTTTTTAGTACGTTTAGACTTACGTGCCATACGTGATCCTAAACGTGCTTTTGTTTTTTTAAGTGTTGCTCGTTTTTTAACATCAGGTGCTTTGAAACACTGCGTTACATCTGCTACTACTCTACCTTTGCGACTGCCGCTACTGCAACGATACTTACGAACTACTTTTGTTCCAGAACGTGCCCAGGCCATAGCTTCATTAGTTACACTTTCTTGTTGTGCTACTAATGCTAATAAGTCTTTGTATAGAGTTGATCCATTTGCAGTTGCGCTTGCCTGCCAGGCTGCTTTTAATCTGTCCCATGAATTAATTATTTTAAGTGCTTTATCCCAATCTTTGTCATTGTATGCTTTTTTGATCATGTTACTAACTTCTTGAGTTGGTGTACCTGGATTAGTTGTACTTGGCGCTGTAGTTCGAGCAGGAGTATTATCTTGTGCTGCTGGTTGTTCAGGTGCTGAATCAATTGACCTTCCTATAGCATCAACATCAAGTTCAGCGTCTGGAGCTTCTGGAGCTTCTATCGGAATGCCTTGTCCTGTATAAAGCGGACCTTCTGGATTAGTTGGCGGTTGTCCTTGCATTGGCATACGTGGCATTAAAATACGAGGATTGCTTGATGCTCTGTTACCGTAGTCATCAATCTGTACTACTTCGTGTGTTGCTTTGAGTCTATTGTAATTGTTGTTGTTGTAAGCAAATACATAATCATTCAGTTGTCCAACTATTAACCGTGTTACTTTTCTTGGGTTATCTGGAGTACCTTCCATTGTTGCTTCAATTACACTAATTATCTTAGCAATAGTATTTTTGCCTGGATCGCCGTCAACTGTTAAGTCATGGTCTTTTTGGAATGCCATAACAGCTCGTGCTGTTTTCTTTCCAAACCACCCATCGGGCTTCCCTGGTTTATAATCTAAGTATTGTAGAACTCTTTGTAACAATTGTAGTTCACCTGTGTTGATACTACCTCGTTTGGTTCTACGCCATTGACTACTAGAAGTGTCAATGTTTTTCAGTAAGGGCATAAAGTTCTCTGGGGTGAACGGAATATCGCCTGCTTCTGATAATGATTCGGTTATGAATATAGATCTAAGTAACATAAAAGTATTTATGCTTTATGATAGTTGAAGGAGTATTACTACGATTGTTGATAGTAGGCCAGCAACAATAGTTCCAGTTGCGCCTATGATAACTTTTGTTAAGCTATTTTGTCCTGCGGCCATTTGTTCTGCAATGCCATCTAATTTAACTTCGACCTTAGTTAAACGATTGTCAAGTTGTTCGTAACGAACTGCACATAGATCTACGTGTGCTTCGAGACTTTCTTTTTCTAATGATGTTGCTGCAAGGGTCGACATAAATTCTCCATAGAAGTCGTTTTAAACGTATTGCCTTTATAAAAATTTAATGCCTTGTTTAGTTGTATAATATTATTTATCAATAATATCAAAAATAATATTAGTATAGTCGCCTTTTGTAAGAAAAAGTTTATTTCTAATTTCAGCAGTTTCTTCTAACTCAACAATTACCGGAACATGATTAAAGTCATTTACCAACATATCCTTTTCAATAGCACCTTCTTGTTCTATACTGAATACATATGACCAAACCTTTTGTTTAGTTTTATATAAATTACCAAATTTATAATTTGAACTAGGAGAAACTACAGGAGATTTAATTGTTATAACATTTGCACGAAGACCAATTATATTAATTACCGTCTGAAAGTTTTGTTGCTGTCGATAACGTATTTGTCCGTTACTTGGTCGATATTCATTAGTTTCTGTTATATCGACTAATGTATGTAAATTAAATGTTTGCATAATATATTTACAGTCATAAAAAAAGAGCCACTTAAAAAGTGACTCCTTTATGTGACGCCTGCCATTACGGCCGTATCACGTTCCTATGGTAGCTAGGAATTCTTACTCAGTAAAGTCAGCTACAATTGAAACTGCTTGTCCAATTGTTTCGCCGTCTGCATCTGGTCCACCTTGTAGTGCGATGTGCATAACGCCTGCTACTGCACCTGCAATACCTGCTACAGTCCATCCGCCAACGCCTGCTGCTGCAACGATTGCGTCTAGTGCAGCTTGGTCAGCTACTACTGCGTCTGTTGCAACGATCTGTGTGCGTGGGCCTAGGCCACTTCCTGCTCTTGCTTTATAATTGTCGTTGTTGAAATTTGTTCCAAATCCGATACCTGCCATTTTATTTCTCCTATATGTTGTTTAATGGCAATTCACGCTCAGTGAATTGTTTGTGTCTTACATATATATTTATCATCTTAAACTTAAATTAGTCTCTATCGGCGGTCTTTTGCTCGTTTTTGTATGTTTTTTAGCTGCTGTATATAAGTTGGGCCGCCAGTAACAATATCATCTATAATTTCCATAGCAGGAATATATGCTTTAAGTTGTTGTGAAGTTGCACCCCTACCAGCTTTTGCATTATCAATTAATTGTTTTGTTAGCACAAGATTAGTCTGTCCTACAATATATCTATAACGAGCAAGTTCTTTTGTACTAGGTAAAAGATCTGGTGTGCTTACTTTTGGTTCAGTATCTTTTACATTATATCGTTCTAAGTCTTTATTTGCAGCAAGTGTTTCTAACTCACTAATAATATCACTATTCCTTAGCTTTGCTCTACAAGCAAATAATAATTTTGTAACTGTTTCTTTTAACTGTTGCGGAGAGAGACGTTTAATACTTGTTATGTTTCGTCTAAGGTCTTTATAAAGTGATACCTTAAGAGCAGTTTCTAATTTCATAAACAGTTGCGATTCATTTATTGAGCTACTAGATTTTAAATTTGTGATATATCTATTCAAAGCCAATACTGGTAATTGAGTAGTGTCTCGTTGTTTTTGTGCTGCTCCTGGATTTTTTAGTTTGTCTATTGCTGCTTTATCACCAGTAGCAAAATAAATTAAATTATACAAATCAGTAGCGTGTATTCTAAAATGCTTATAAGAATCGTGTGTGGTTGTCTTTTGTGCATACATCTTTACAAAAGGCTTTGCACTATCATAGTTTTTTAAAAGCTCTAAGACCAACAGGTGTAGATATAGTTTCTCACACACATCTGTGTACGTAAGACTCTTTTGATCAGAGTCATTACGAGTCATCCTTGCTTCGTGTAAGTCTTTTAAAAAATCCATATTAGCCTAAGTATTTTTGCATAAACAATTTTGGCATTTCATGATAGTCTTTAATATCTAAAAAATCATGTAGGCCTCTACTGTGCTGAATGTCTTTGGTGAATTGTGTTCTTACAATTGGCTTCACTTTGTCTGTAGTTGCAAACATACGTAACATTCTTGCTTGATCAACTGTTACGTTAAGTTCTTTGCCATCATCTGTTTTAACCGAAGTTACTGGTTTAGGACTACCACGTGAATCAAGGACTTTACCTAATTGATCAAACATTGGTGATTGTTTAAATCCTGGTGCGTCATCATCCCTGTCAAGTTCTGATCCGTGCTTGCTTAGGCCTAGATCTCCTAGTGAACTTCTACTAGCTTCTATTAGTTCGTTAATTTTCATTTATCTCTCCACTGCTCTGTTTGCTTTTGAAAAATACTCTCTTGAGACAAGTTTAATGTCTCCTTCAGGATGAGCAAGTACATAGCCTTCTCCTCCGTCGCCGTGTGCATCTGGATTAACCGGTCCGTGGTCTCCAATTGATGCTCGTACATCTGTGTCATGTTGGTCAAATTGTTTGATTATATCATTTTTAACTCTTATTATTGCCGAAACTGTGTCCCAGATCGATTTCCAACCTACTTTATTCTGTTGTATATAATCGCCAATGCGCTGCTTTTTTGCATCGCTTTCTTTTTTAGAATTTAACCAAGGCATAAAGTCTGCGCCAAGATTATCTAATCCTGTATCCACTTTACTATTAGTATAGTTATATAAAATTTGAGGTAAGTTTTTTAACTTTAGTTGTGTAAGTGTTGCTTGATCTAAAAGTTTATCAATCCCAGCAGCATTTTTTGATACAATCTGTTTCAACTGTGTAATATCATCATTGTTTACTTGTGGTGCTTTTGTAACTGTTACAGGAGGAACTACAAACACTTCTTCACCTTGGAACAAGTTTTTAACATCACTCGGTAACTTTAACTGATTACCTTGTTCGTCTTGCATATTATGTACTACGACTGCTGTTTTACTTTTAGCAATACGATTGCCTAGTTCACTATCAACGTCTACTTTGTATGTTACAATATTAGGAGTAAATGTATATACTCCGTCAATTATTTCAGGTGTGTTAAAATATAATAAGTCACCTTTAAAATATCCTCTAAAGTCCTTTGGTACTGCCTTTTCATACTTGTCAAAGACAGACTTCATATTATTAACTAACACTCCATAACCTTCAGGATTCTTAGCATATCCAGGACGATTCATAAACATTTGTGCTAGGTCTTTAGAACTTTTAGCTTTCCCGTCATATCCCTTTGCATCAAATCCTGACTTGTCTGTGAGGACAAACTCTCCAGATTCATTGCGTCCAAAAATAATTGCAGGGGAGCCGTCCCATTTAATTGTAACATCAGTGTGTCCTCCCTGTTCTAGTTTCTTTAGGCTTTCAATTGCACGAACTGCACCTTTACTACCTTCCCAGAACACTAGATCTTCAGCATGTTGTATACGTGCGGCTTCG
>Ga0181400_1000949_pt1 | contig 12380 bp, 15 predicted proteins | sample 23SPOviralmetaG_FD_130129 | JGI IMG/M metagenome (GOLD analysis project Ga0181400, IMG submission 130129) | Marine viral communities from the oligotrophic San Pedro Time Series (SPOT) site, San Pedro Channel, CA, USA - 23 SPOT_SRF_2011-06-22 | ecosystem: Environmental > Aquatic > Marine > Strait...
ATATTATAAAAAATGTAATACCGATTGATGAAATTATACCCTTATTAGGTAATTTACCTAATAATCCTCGGATAGAATACAGGAAATATTATAATGTTGATGTAAAGATTTGTTCGGTAAACAGAAATATAATAAATCCCGAACCATCTGCATTTGTAAATAGTGATACAGAAATATCTTCATTTATTGAAGATATAGAATATTCTTCTGTTCTAAAGATTATAACCGTTGCCACAGATGATAATGAACCTTTACAAAGATTTAAAAAATCATGTAATAATTATGGTTTAAATTATAAAATTTTAGGTTTAAACGAAGAATGGAAAGGAGGAGATATGAAAAATGGAAGAGGTGGTGGTATGAAATTAAATTTATTAAAAAAAGAATTAAAAGATTATGATAAAAATGATATTATTTTATTTACAGATAGTTATGATGTAATTTTTTTATCAGATGCAAATGAAATTATTGAAAAATATAATAATTTTGATAAACAATTAATTTTCGCAGGTGAAAAAACATGTTGGCCAGATCAGAATTTAGAAAATATTTTTACAGACGATTCAGAATACAAATATATTAATAGTGGTGGTTTTATAGGTAAAGTATCTTTAATTTTAGAATTATTAGATATTGATTTTAAAGATGATTATGATGATCAATTATTAATCCATCAAAGATATTTAGAATTCAAAGATAAAATCGGTATTGATATAGAGTGTAATATATTTCAAACAAGTTCAGAAGATATTAAAAATGATATAAAAATAGATTATGATAAGAATAGGATAATAAATACTCTTTATAATACTAAACCATGTCATTATCATGGAAATGGGGGTGATCAGACAAAAGTAATATTTAATAATCATTCAAATTATTTATTAAAAACATGGAATCCAACATATCATTATCATGATGAAAAAATTTATGATTTTACAGAAAATAATTTAATATTTATTTCATTGATAATAAAAAATGATTCGAATTATGATTTATTTTTTGAAAATTTTTTTAAAATAAATTATCCTAAGAAAAATTTAATTTTAAAAATATATTATGAAGAAAATTTTAAAATAAATATAGATTTATTAAAAGATTTTCAAAAAGTAAACCTTGAAAAAATAAACGATAAAAAAGAATATGACATAAGAGATGAATCTTTAAAAGAATCTTTAAAAGAAAATATTGATTATTATTTTACAATTGATTCAAATGTTATAGTTGAAAATGAAAATATAATTCAACAATTAATTCAATATGATAAAAATGTTGTTTCTCCATTGTTTAAAAAAAAAATAAAATGTGGTCAAATTTCTGGGGAGAAATAGATGAATATGGATGGTATTATAATTCATTTAATTATGAAAATATTTTGTTTCAGAATGAAAGAGGATGTTGGAATGTTCCATATATAAACAATATTTATTTAATTAAATCATCTATTCTAAAAGATATTCAAGGTTTTTATTCATTGAATTATAATGAAAAAAAAGGATATGATATGAGTTTTTGTGAAAATTGCCGATATAATAATATATTTTTACATTTAGAAAATGAAAATTATAATGGATATTTAATCGATAATATTACTATTAAAGATTATTTAATAGATAAACAACAATACATAAAAAAATATTTACATGATGATTTTATAAATAAAACTTTTAAAATAGATGAACCAATACAAGATGTAATTCAATTCCCATTTGTTAATGGTTTATTTTGTGAAGAATTAATAAAATTATCTGAAAAATATGGAAAATGGTCAGGTGCGAGTAATAAAGATGAAAGAATAGGGTATGAAAATGTCCCCACAAATGATATTCATTTCACTGAATTAGATATCCATAATATGTGGGAAGAATTAATAAAAGATATCATTGCTCCAATTGTTTCAGAATATTGGGGATCATATTCAACAAAAAATCTAAATATTGGTTTTGTTGTAAAATATGAACATGATAAATTTTATAAACTAGAACCTCATCATGATTCATCTGCATATACAATTAATATTTCATTAAATGATGATTATGAAGGAGGTGAAGTGAATTTTATTAAAAAAGGAAAAATAAAAAATAAAAAAGGTTATGCTTTAATACATCCTGGAAGAATTACACATTATCATGAAGGATTACCTGTAACAAAAGGAACTAAATATATTAATGTTTCATTTGTTAATTAATTTTTATTTATTTTTAATAGATTATTCATGGGGTAAATTAAATTTATCTGTTTTTTTTATCGTAGTTATTTCAAATTCAAAATAATTATTCATATTTTCTGTTTTATAAAATTGATTTGATGAATCTCCATATAATTCAATAGTTATTTTACTTAATGATAAAGGATAAAAATAATTTTGTGTAAAATATTCTGTAGATGGAACTGTATAATAAACGATACTTCCAGCACCATCCGTTATAGGTATTCTATCTATTACATTTTTACCGATTGCATTCTTTTTACATGCATTATATGGTATTTCTGGAACAACTAAATCTACAAAATGTAAAGACATATCTGGTAAATATTCAGATATTATAGTCGTACTTGCTGAACTAACATCTCTTGTTTCTAAGTTTTTAAAACCTAATATATTATGCGCAGAATTTTTTTTGCTTTCAATAAAATTAAAAAAGAATAAAATAGATGTATGTGTTGTTGTATATTTTAATGTTGTATCATCAAAAGTAACTGTAAACCCGGATGTGTGTGATAAAGGTGTTGAACCATCAGATTCTTTTACCCAACTAGAACCATTATTTAATTGTGTTTCTAATTCAATTGCTATTGTATCATTTGTATAATTACCTTCTGTTAATGTAAAAGTATAATAATTCGAATCAAAATAAATATATACATTTTTATTATCTTCAGTTATATGGAAAGGTTTTGATGGAATTGTTGCCTTTATTAACCGGAATCCTATAACATTTTTAAATCTTCCATATCCAGATGTATTATTATTATCATTATTACTACCATCAAAATTTATTGTATATTTTGAAGTGTCATGTGAATCAGTATGTTTAACATTCTTTGAATCAATTAATACTAAATGTTTTTCAATATCTTTTGTAAAAAGTTGATTTCTAAAATTCAAATAATCACTTTTTAATAAAAAATCACGATTAAATTCGGACATTTTTTTTGCTGTATTTTGTGCTTCAATTGCAAATGATTTTAATACTTTAGAAAATTCTTTTTGAATATATCGGTCTATATCTTTCGATGTTATCTTAGGTTTATTATTACTATTATCATTATCATTATCATTATCATTATCATTATTACTATTATTACTATTATTGTTATTATCAATAATATTATTTAAATAACCTTTATCATATAATTTATATCCCATCAATGATAATACAGATAATAATACTGTCCCTATAATTAAATTTTTTTTTGAAAAATATTCATTAAAGTTTGAAATATATTTTTCCATGTTTTAAAAGTAATAATAATAAAAAAAAAGTTTTTTATTGTAAAAGATTTAAATTATTTAAAACTGTTATTTCAAATTCAAAATTAACATTTAAATTATTTGTTACATATTTATTCTCATCTGAATGATCAAACAGTTGAACTGTTATTTTATCAAGTGATATTGGATAAAAATATTTTTCATAATCTTTATCTGTATCTGGTCTTGAATAATAAATAATTGATCCTGGTCCATCTGTAATAGGTATTCTAGATAATACAGACCTTCCTTTTTGATTCATTTTACATGCTATATATGGTATTTCCGGGACAACTACATCTAAAAAATGAACAGACATATCAGGAATGTAATGCGATGTAAAATTAGCAGATTCAGAATCATTATTGTTTTGTAAAACTCCTAATAAATGATGACTTGATGCAACATCGCCAGATTGAAAATTAAATTTAAAATCTCCTGCTGTCGATACAATATTATATTTTAAATCATTATTATTATTAAATGTTACTGTGAACCCGTTTGTATGTGATAAAGGTGTGGAACCATCAGATACTTTTACCCAACCAGATCCAGCATTTAACTTTGTTTCTAATTCGGTTGAAAATGTATCATTATCATAATTTCCAACTGTTAATGTTATAATATAATTACTCCCCAAAAAAGTAATATATATCTTATTATTAGATACATTTACATTATATGGTGTTGAGGGTATAATTGCTTCTATTAATCTAAATCCTATAACATTTTTAAATCTTTTAAAACCACCTGTTTTATTTAATGATGAGTTATTCGTTGAATGTAAATCAAAAATAAAATCAGATGTATCATGGTTATCTCCATGATTTATATTTTTTGAATCAACTAATATTCGAAATACTTCAATATCTTTAGTAAATAAATCATTTCTATTTTTTTCATATTCTTCTTTAGATTTCATATTTAAAAAATGATTTGGGAATGGTTCCGAAAAATCATTTATTTTTTCATCGTCCGAACTACTTGAACTAGAATTATCTGATTCACTTTCACTTGAATCTTCTATTCTCTCAAATACATTATCCATTTGAATATTAATATTAATATTAATAATTATTTATTTTTCTTTAAACTATTTGCTCTTTTAATAATAGTTTTCCCTAAACTTTCAATAACCTCAAATTCCGTATCATTTGCTAATAAATTACCATTGTATTCTATTTCATTAATAAAATATTCTCTACATACCTTTTTATTATCTAAACAACATCCGAAATCAATTCTTAATGAAAATGGTGTATCAAATGGAATTGTTTCAATAACTTCTTTACCCATTTTTTTTAATTTTCTCATTAATGACTCTTCAATTTCACCTCCTTCAGATTCAGGAACATCAGATATTAATGTTTCATCCCCTGTCCCTAATGTTTTTAAATCAATAATAGTTCCAACCGCATACTTGTATACTCCATTATGCCAATATGTTCTTACTTCATAAAAATCATGGAAATCTTTAACAAATTTCTGAAATAACATTTTTTTAAAACCTTTTTTTTTCATTTGATCAACATATTTTAAAAAACTTTTTTCTTTATAAGTATTTTCCCCCCATATTTTAAATCCTTCACCATATCCTCCAAATTCAGGTTTTGAAACAAATTTTTCCCATTCTTTTTTTTCAATTCGTTTATAAAATTTCTTTAAATATTGTTTATCACGTGTTAAATCTAAATATTCTGTTGGTAGAGTAGGAAATCCTTCTTTATGTAAAAATTTATGATACTTTGATTTATATAAAACAAATTCAGTTAATTTTGTATCTTGTAAATATTTTGCTTTTGTTCTATTTATAATTCTTAAATATTTTTTGTATTCATCTTCACCTTCGTTTGAATAAACATAATAAGGACAATAAAATCCAATAATTAAATCATATTCATTAAATTTTTCCAATGAAACATCATCATAAGTTAATATATCAACATTATATTTAGGATAGTGTTTTTGTAAATAATATCCAACACATACATCAGAACTAGGTTCTGAAAATGAATTACTTAGAGAAAATAATTCATCTGGCATATCTTCTAACCACGGTGATCGATCATAATCACTATAAGAATCAGCATTAACCCCTACTATTACAGCAATTTTCATATTATATTATATTTTATAAAAATAATAAAAATAATAATATTATAATTAACCATTTCTTTTTAAAGATTGATTTTTATTACATTCAACAATATGTTTATTATATTCATTAAAAGTAAGTCTTTGATTACATACATAACAATAATCTGTTGTTAATAATAATGTTTCAACTCTTCCATTATTATTCTTAAAACATGAAAAAATACATCCCATAATTATTAATGAGTATTTTTTAATACTAAAAATTAAAATAAAGGGAATAAATTTTATAAAAAAATATTTATGCTGCTTTATAGATCGCCATACCAGTCTTAGCATACTTTCTCTTGTATGTTTTACCATTGTAAGTGAATGATTCTTCCTCATTGTCACGTGCTTGCTTTAACGCACGCATGTAAGGGTTTAACTTTTTAGATCCGCGTCTTGATTTCTTTCTAGAACGGGAACGACGTTCCGGTTTACGTTCTACTTTTGAACGACCTCTTCTTTGTTGTTTAGAAGTTCTAGCACGTCCTCTACGTGCTCCTCTAGTTGCTCGACGTACCCCTCTAGTTGCACTTCTAGATCTGCGACCAGTTCTTTTTCTTGCCATTTTATATTATAATAATATATTTTATTTTATAATATTAAAAATTTAAATTATTAAAAATACGATTTAAACTTAAAAGAATCCAAAGAATCCTCCTGATTTTTTAGATCTTTTCTTAGATCTTTTCTTTTTTGATTTAGGTTTTTTAGGTTCTTTAAATAATTTATCTAAATGGTATGGTCCAGAAGTATCTGATTTTTTTGATTTTTTCTTTTTTGATTTTTTAGATTTTTTACCTTTAGATTTCTTACCAGTCATCCATGCATCTAAATCATAAGATCCTTGATCAGAAACAACTGAAGATGAAGAACTTATACCTGCTAAAAATTCATCCATAGAACTTTGACGCGAAGGTGCTAAGGGTTTAGATTTAACACCATAACTTGATGAAAGAATATCAGATACGACTCTCACTTTTCTAGATGGTGAACGGCGTTTGTTTCTTTTATTAGTTCTTGATCTACGAGGAGTTCCACGTCTTTGTTGTCTTCTCATAGTTCTTGATCCACGTTTCTGTTGTCTTCTCGCGGTTCTTGATCTACGAGGAGTTCCACGTCTTTGTTGTCTTCTCGCCGTCCTTGATTTTTTTCTCATAGTTCTAGATTTTCTTTTCATAGTTTTTGAACGATGTTTCCTCCGTACTTTACCACCCAACATTTTGTATTTCTCAAACAATTTATATAGCTCTTCCCGCTTAGGGTGTCTGGAGGAGGGGGAGGTGACAGTCAAGATCGCTGCTCTGGATTCTTGAAGGGGCGCTTTTTTGTTCATCAGATCAATAGTAGGGTGTTGGGGGTCACTTTCCCATAGTTCGATAATCTCCCTGGTTTTATCCTCGATGTCGTCGTGTTCGCCCGGATTTGCATGAGCGACATAGTCTCGAATTGCGGAGATACTGGCGATGTTAAGTTTTCCCCCCATTATTTTTATATTATAATAAAATATTTTTTTTTAAAAAAAATCATTTTATTTTTTGTAAACTTTGAAGAGCATTTCTTATTTCATCTAAACTTGGTGTAAAATTATCTGTATCCTTTTTTTTATTTCGATTATCATTATTATTATTACCTTTTTTTAATTGAACACTCTGTAAATCTTCAGGGCGAATACGATCTAATGTTTTTTTCTGTTCTACCGCATGTTTTGGTATTCCTATTTTTAACATCATTGAATACTTATTTGGTAAAGGAGGAGGTGGCGGTGGTGGTGGCGGAGGAATAAATTTTTTTACATTTAAATTTTCTTCATAATTTTCATCATCAATAAATGCATATTCTTTTAAAACTAAAGGAATATTTATCTTTGCTTGAAGAAGTTGCCATTGAAACCATATTTTTTGATTCATTGACCATAATCCTGATAAATTAATTATAAATGATCCATATGTTTTAGGTAAATCATCATTATATTTATTTTTATATTGATCAAAAAAAAGACAATTATCATCTATTCTTAAACGCATTTGAATTGAATATTTAGTTTTTTTTAAAAAATGTTCGACGGAATAATCTTTAAATTTTTTTTTAATAGATGAATAAATTTTTTTTAAATTTTTAAAAAATTCTTGAATATTCTTATCATTTTCTAAATTTTGAAATGAAAGATCTAAATATTTTTTTGAATCATTCACAGAATATTGCTGAATACCAAAAGGAACAAATAATACAGGTGTTTGAATTAAAAAATCTTTCGAATCATATTTTAATGGAAAAAATGTAAATTCTTGAGAATATTTTTGTTTTTTTTTTATAGTTAATAATTTTTTATCATATTTTAAATCTTTATGAATAAAAATCATTTAAGAAGTTTTTATTATATTATAAGTAAATAATACTTAAATATATATATATGGATTCTAATTTAGAAGATTGTTGCTCTATTTGTGGAGAAGATTTTAAAAATGAATATTGTCATACTTTAAAATGTAATCATAAATTTCATTATAATTGTTTACAACTAACTTTTAAAAATTTAAGATGTAATCATTGTCCTTATTGTCGTGGGAAAAATAATTATTTACCAGTTGTAAATGGATTAAAGAAATTACATATTGGTGTTCATGTTACAAGTTATGAAGAAGTTGAAAAATATTCTAATTTAAATAAACCTTGTAATACTATCCTTAAAAGAGGAAAAAATAAAGGAAATGAATGCGGGAAAAATTGTCAATTAGGTTATGATAAATGTAAAATGCATAATAAAGAGTCTAATGAATTAATTAACTTTTCTTTTAATAATAGTAATAGTAATAACTGATTTAAAAAGAAAAATATAAAATATATTGATAATATTTTTTAAAAAAAAATAAAAAAAAAATGTGTGATACTTGTCCAGTATGTTTAGATGTTTTTGATGATAATAAAAAATTTAAAGAAGATAATATAAAAATATTATCATGTGGTCATAAATTACATTACCGTTGCTATAGAGAGTTAGTTTTTAGAGGATTAAATTATTTTATAGAATGTCCTCTATGTAGGGGAATTAATCATGATACAAAACCAATTTTTGAAAATTCAGTTGATAATTTAGAATTATATTGTGATAAAAATTTTAAAAAGAAAAGATGTATATGTAATTCTAAATCTGGAAAAAGATGTAAAAATAAAGCATCTTTATTTAATTATGGTGTTTGTTATCAACATCATAAAAATATTTTACCGAAAGAAAAATATGATTTATTTCAAAAATATATAGATTTAATATTATGTCAAAGAAATAATTGGTTTTCTAAAATTCATTTAATTGATATAGGAAAAAAATTAATTATTTTTAAAAACTTAAATGAAATTAATGAAATAATGTTTTATTTTTATAAATACATTAATTTAAATAAAATAAAAACAATACAAGATTATTATAGTATGTATGATTATTATGAATTACCTCGTCCAAAATTACCTTGGGTTAATCATTGTTTTAAAAATCATATTTTTTTATAATTATATTTTTATAAAACAATCGCAAAGATAATTGATAATCCTAAGATATTCATGAATCCAGGGTTAGCATTAACAGTTGGTAAAATATTAGGCATAACTCTTGGCCATAAGAATGTCGCAACGGCATAAATTAATGCAACTTTAATAAGGACAACCATAAACATTAATGAATAAAGTTTTTGTTTTTCACCATCAGAATGTTCTTGAACTACAACATTTGTGAATCCTTCTACTAATCCCATTTTATTTTATTATAATAAACATTTTTTTTTTAAAATATTATTTATTATTTATTATAATATTATTTATTATAATGTTATCAAAATATTATAGTTTACTTTTAATTGAAATATTTATTGTTTGGTTTATAGGATATAAACTTGATATAAAAATTTTAAATTATATTAATCCATATTATACATCTGTCTTATTAGCATTCGGTTATTTTGTGGTTGAATTTGTAAATATAGTTATAAAAAAGAAAAAGTTTGAATGTAGTTTACAAATTATAAAATTATTAACTCATTTAATACCATTAATAACATTAATTTACTTAAATAAATTAAATCATAAATATGCTTTACCTACATTATTAATTTCATTTATAGTATATGTATTGTATTTATGCCATATCAATAAATCTATATATGAAGTTTATTTTGTAGATCATCATCCAGAAAGTTTGGATGACTTTAAAAAAGAATGTTTAAAAAATAGAGAAAGAAATATTCCAGCATGTGATTTAATACTTAATTTTTAATCAAAAACACTTAAATTTGTTCTTTCTCTCATCCATGAAAAATTATTATTATCTACTCTTTGAGTTACAACCCCGGGAGCGTTATAGGGTGTATTTGGATATTTTTGTATGGAACTTTGATCCATCACACAATCTTCATCAGTTGATATAGGAATAGATTTTGAATCCCATTCAAATTTCTTGTTTTTACAAAACATTGGTGAATCTTTACTAGGGATATTTGCTGGTAAATACATAGTTGTTAACTGATTAATATTAAATGTACCACTTACATCAGGTGTTAAATCATCATTACTCATGGGAATTACTTTAAAGTTTCCTGAATAATAATTATCTAATAATTTTTCAACATCTTCATCAAACATATTATATTTTGTTAAAATACCTTGTGATTTCCATCTTACATCATATCTATTTAATACATTATTCAATGCACTTTGATCCACATCAATCATATTAATATATTCAGTATCATGAATACTTGTTACATCAAATACGATTTTAATTGTATGGTAATTATGAACATCATAAATAAATGTATTTACAATACATCTAAAATTACCATATTCATCTTTCATTACATATAAATTTTCAATATCTTTAACAAAAAATTCTTCTTCTGAAATACCATTGATCCCACTTAATATTTTTCTAATTAAATCATTAACACGTTGTTTTAGTTCCGGTTCAACTAAATTTCTATGTAAACTCCATCTTTCTTTAACATTTTTTAAAATAACTTTATCTGCTGATGATATTTTATTTAATAATTGAACTAAACGATGTTCTGGTTTAAAACCATTTTTATTGTTCATCGTTTTCGGTTCATTTAAAATAACATATACTATATAAACTATAGATACGAGTGAAAAAACGATTATTATGTTTTTAAAATCCATTATATTAATATTAATAATATTATTTTATTTTTCAACAATAATAAATTCAGCAATAAAACGACTATCTGTAGTTTGATAAATCGTCCCTTTATCTAAACCTGTTATTGTTATAGGCACTTTTTTATATTTACCAGGTCTTATTTTCCCGACATAATTTAATTTTCTTCCTTTATGTATAGTAGGACCAGTACTCCCTGCCTCATTTGGAATAAAAAATTTACCATTATATTTATTATTTCCTCCTCCGGTTGTATCTGTTGAATTTCCACCAACGGTTTTCATTTCAATTTGTTCGATACCAACTAAAAAACCTAATGTACTTGTATTTATCTTAACTCCATGAGTTACTAATGTATCTAAATAAACATCCGAAAGGGAATTTATATTTAATTCCTCAGGAAGAGAAACCATAAATGATGTATCTCCACTTGTTATTGTAACATCTAATAATAAAGACTTAGTTTCAAATTGATCTCTGTATCTGTTATTTTGATAAAATTTTGAAGCAATTTCTGAATCATATTCCATTATTATTATTATTATTATTATTATTATATTATTATTATTTTTTTTCTTTTTTAACAACGAATAATTCTTTTCTTTCATTAACGAATGTTGAAATAAAATTATATGCTTTAACTAATTGACCTCTACTTTGTGCTCCAGTTATAATTGTTTTACCACTCATGAATACAGCAATCGTTACTTTTTTACAATCTCCATCTCCATTCGCATGACCTTTACCATCACAGATTGAGAAACAATCACAAATACCATTTGTAATATTATTGTTAATAAAATACTTAATCTTTACTCCTGGATAAATACATGGTTCAAATGAAGAATAAACATCACATTCAATAATTTCTCGATGTAATTTTTCACGATCAATTTGATATTCATCTCCGATTTTAAAATCAAAATCACTATTAATAAGAACAATTTCATAATTTAATATTTCAGGATTTGTAAATATCTTGAATTCTTTAAAATAATTTAAAAGGTTTTGAATTAATACTTTCCCCCGTTCTTCATTCTTTAATCCAGTTAATTGTAATTTACCATTATTAAATAATTTAACATTCACGAGTTTCCCATCATGATTTACATGAATAGTTGATTGATTATAAAACATTTTCCTTACTTTTTTCTTTCTTGTTTTTTTCAACATTTTCTTTGAAAATCCCCTCGGAGGATGTCCATGACCATATTCAATAAAAGGAATATATTCATCAATAGGAATCGTATCATATATCTTCTTTAGATCAATATTTTCAGATATCTTAGAAATTGCAGTTATTGTTGATACATTTAATTGATCCATTTCTTTTTTTTTAATTTTTAAATTTCAATTGATTTAATTAAAATTCCTTTAAATATAAATTCAAATTTGAAAAATATATATTTTAAAAAAAAATAATATTTAAAAAATTTACTTATTATAACTAATACAATGGTATGTAGTATCTGTGGTGGTAACCATAAAAGAAACAATACGAAATACCACACAAAAGAAGAAATAGAAATTAATGATGTTGTAATGGGTATTGTCAAAAAAGTTGAACAAGAAGATAAACGAGAAAAAAAAGAAAAGAAAGAT
>Ga0181400_1000952_pt1 | contig 12363 bp, 10 predicted proteins | sample 23SPOviralmetaG_FD_130129 | JGI IMG/M metagenome (GOLD analysis project Ga0181400, IMG submission 130129) | Marine viral communities from the oligotrophic San Pedro Time Series (SPOT) site, San Pedro Channel, CA, USA - 23 SPOT_SRF_2011-06-22 | ecosystem: Environmental > Aquatic > Marine > Strait...
AGAAAGAAACCCCTCCCACGGCCGCGCCCACCCGCTCCACCCGCAGCCCAGATCGGTTGCTGCTGAAGCTGCGCCACATCATGCACGTCAGGCGCAAGCAATGGAGGCGGTGCGTCCGCAGCCGGCGAGCCCGGAGCGCTCATCGCCTCGCGCCCCTCGCGCCCCTCGCGCCCCTCGCGCCCCTCGCGCCCCTCGCCTGGCCCCGCTTCGTCCGCGCCCTCCCCTTGGCTGCCATTGCGCCCCTGTCCACGCTTAGCGCAGGCGTGCCGACCTGCCGACCGGCCGGCCTCTCAACTGCGGTCGATGGCGTCCCGAAGCGCGGCAATCGCCTCGGGGAGGTCCTGCAGCGATGCGCCCGCTTCGGTCAGCACGCGCTCGAGACTCTGGCGGAGGTGCGGCCGGGGCTCGCCGCGGTCTATGCACAGGTGCACCGCGGCAGCGCCCACAAGAATCGGGTCGCGCACAACGGCCAGGCCGACGTCTCTGGCGACGAGGGACAGCGACGCCGTCGCCCACGAGGACGCGCACGCCGGTAGCCCCGTCGCCTCCGCGAGGTGCTCGGCGGCTTCCACCGCGAGTGGAGGGTGCAAGCGCCAGTCGACCGCCTCGATGAGGCGCTGCTCCGCTCTCAGGAGCGTTTGCCTCGTCACTTCCAGCCGACTCCCCCCCAGACACCAGTGCAAGCGCGCCATGTCTGTTGCCAGTGGCCACCACTCCGTGCGCAGCTTGATCGCGATCCACAGGGACGCGTGCAGTAGGTTTGCCACCTCAGCGACATCCATCGACGCCGGCTGCGCAATGCCGAGGTACATGGCGACCACCCGCATCGCAGCGGGACACACGTGTGGGTGCAACGGCTCGCCAATGTCGCTTCGCCCGCGAGCAAACAGCTCATAGGACTCGTTGGCCCGGGCGATCAGGGTCGCAACCGCCCTGCGCTGCGGCGGCTTCCCTGCGGGAAGTAGGGTCAGAACCCCCTCGCGCAGGTACGCGTCGTTGACGCCTTCAGAGTAGAGTGCATGGCCCGCGCGCAGCCGTCGCAGGCGTTCGACGAGCACATCCATCGATGGAGTCAGTCGCAACGGGTGGCAAGGGCGCGACGCGGCCACCGGAGGCGTCTGCGGCGTCTGCGGCGCCTGCGGTGGCAGCGGTGTCTGCAGCGGTGTCTGCGGCGGTGGCAGCGGTGGCAGCGGTGGCAGCGGTGGCAGCGGTGGCGGTGCACAGCCGCCATCGCGGCTTGCCTCGTACCGCCTCTTCGAAGGGCGCACTGGTGGCGTCTCAAACCTCGCGTGCATCTGGCTAGGAGAGTGCGGCGCGTCTCTCGCTCCCCCTCTCTCTCCACACACAGACGGACACACACGCGCGCGCACCCCTTACCCTCAACTGGCGCCAGGCCACACGCGGCCACCGACCGGCGTCAAGCGCTGCGAAGCACACGCCTCAGCAATGCAGGCCCACCAGGCTGGCGCCACGCACCGCAGCTTCAGGAGCGGGGCGGCATCTAAGGTGGCGACAGAGCCTGAGGACGTGGACGACGATCCGTGTGGCTGGAAGTGCGTTTGCGACAACACCCGTGTGGGCGCGCGCGAGCCCATTTCCGGTTACTGGCGACAAAATAGAGGACAGGTTGAGGTGGTGCTGCCGTTTGAGCCGACGGCGCACTGGGACGCGGGGCCTAAGCCTCACGCAGTGCTCAACGCCGCACGAACGGTGCTCACCGTCCGCCTTCCGCGTGACCCTGCAAAGGGTCAAGTGACGCGACGCGAAAAGTACGACCCGCAGAAGCTGCGGACGCACATTGTCTTCCCGTGCGCCGTTCGCGCCATTGAGGCCGAGTCGGTTCACCACGTCCCGGCGTCCAAGAAGACGGCGGGGGGAAGCTTTGTGTGCGTTCTGCTCGTCAAGTGCAACGACTCGGACTTGGCCATGTGGCCAAACCTGAGCGCTCACGAATTTTGAGCCACCGCTGCGGCGCTCGGGGCGCGGCGCGCGCCCGTGGTGTGACACGGGGTGTAGAGGTGTGAAAGAACAAAGTGCCTAGCAGACCGACACGCTTAGCCGTGCATTGCCTCGGGCCGGCGCCTCGCGCACCAACTTAGCCAGACCGCACGAGCCGCCGGTTGAGCGCGCCGAGTTGCACTCACTTGGCAAGGAAGTTGTAGTTCACGTCGAGGCACATGTGCACGTCCATTGGCTTGTGCAGCAGATCGTGCTCCGCGTTGCGCTCCTGCGCCTTGAACGTGGCCTCGATCTGGGCCAGGCGGTCGGCGTCGCCGGCGTTCGCGGCGATCTCGGCCTGGTACTGCGCCTTGATGCGGCGGCTCGCCTCCTTGGACAGGGTGGCGCGAGCCTCCTCCCAGGTCGCAAAGTTCGCCGGGTGGATGGACACGCTGCACTCCGAGAAGTCGCGAACGCGAATCTGCGACTCGACCTGCGACTTGACGTACGGCAGGATCGACTCGCTGCGCACGGCGCACGGCGGGAGGCGCGTGACGCGCTTGCGGGCAGTGCGCTCTAAGGTGGCAGCACTCACTACAACGACGACGAGATCTTGACCAGCTGCGCACATGAGCCACAGGGTGGTGTGTGAGTTGGAGTTCCCAAACGGGAAGCTCCACGTTGGCATCACGGCGGGGTTCAAGCTGCATTGGCCTTTTGGAGAAAGGCGCGGGCGAGGCGCGAGGAGCTGTACTGGATGGAGCGCACCCCCTCAGGCATCATCCTGCGCACAAGCGAGCGAGGACCGGTCATGAATGATCCCGTCAGACAATGAGTAGAGTGCGGCGCACGAGATTTCGCCCATCTGGAGCCTGAACAGGACAGCAAGGTGTTAGTGTGGTAGAGTCAAGAGGGTTTGAGTCGAGAGGGTTTGAGTCACTGCACACTTGTCCGCATTCTCCTGCCACACGCACGGCAGCGCGCTCGTGAGCGCGCGAGCTCGTGAGCTCGTTAACGTCTCGACCCTCAACCACCGAGAGTCGGGGGTCGAGGGGGTCCAGGGGGTCGGGGCGCTCGCGGCGCACCGAGATGGCCGTGACGATCGGGTCTGCCACGGAGACGCACGCGTTAGCAGCGGCGATGGTTGTTGTGTCGATGAGGGGTGGCACTCACGGTCCGCGGCGACAAGGACGAAGCGGCGCTGTGAGACCTCGTGGATGCCCTTGGTCGCGATGTTCTGCGCGGTGTAGCCCGGGAACTTGTTGGCGAAGTTGTAGGCAACGCTGACGTCGTCCTTCTGGAGCAGGCGGGACTGGACGCTGGTGGTCTTGGGCAGGACCACCAGCGAGTAGGGCTCGCCGGTTGAGGCGTAGGTCATGTTGTCGACGCCAGTGACCTTGGCACCGAGCGCGATCGGGAAGGTGCTTGCGACCTGGCTGACGGACATGTCGTGCAGCACGATGGACTTGAGGTCGCCCTGAGCCTCGCCGGAGCCCGAGAGCGACGTGAACTTGCGCTGCTGCATGATCGAGCGGATGTTCTCGCGCGACGGCTGCCAGACCGCCTTTTTTTGCTGGTTGCACAGCTCGGCAAGCGTCGCGCTGATCGACACGACGATGGAGCGCTTCAGCGGGTTGTTGGGACCCACGGTGGAGAAGTTGTTACCCTCGGCGAGCGCACCGCCGTCGCTGGCGAGGGCGTCCTCGAGCATGGCGGCGCCGCCAACATCGGCGTTGCTTCCCGGCGTCTCGATGGCACTGTTCTCTGGGCGAAGGGACATGTTGGTCCGCGTTTGCGTGTTATGAACACCGCGACGCGGTGGCAGCCTTATGTCACACCACGCGGCGCTTGCACTCTAAGACGGGCACCGCGCCATCACTGCCACAACCTGTCCGTTGCCTCCTTTTCGTTTCACCTCTCTCTCTCACACACACACACACACACACACACACGCACGCACCTCTTGACCCCCCCGCGGCAAAAGCGGGCAGACGGGGGCTAAGGGCAGGGACGCGCGAATTCCTCAAAGTCCAGGCGCCCCTCCGCCACCACCCCCTCCTGCCCCTCCCCCCCTGCTTCATCGCCGCCCCCGTCCGCGTTCGGTTTCCATCGCATCTCTAGCCGCCATTCGTGCATCTCTTTTGCCACCCTCATCAGGTCCAGATACACGACTTCGGGGATTGCGTTCGCGTGCTTTTCGGCCAGCTCGTAGACTTGCGCCGCCGCGGAGCGTGCCGGATACAGCACCAACGTGTCGCCTTCTGCGGACGACCTCAGCGCAAACGCTGTACCCTCCTCGCGAGCCTCCTCCTCGTCGCCGCGCGTCGCACCGATTTCCCAGTCTATCTCCCTCGTCGCCCCCTCCACGTGCGCCAGCAGCATCGCTTCCGCCTCGGCGGGTTCTTCGGATCCTTCCGTGCCGGAGCCCCTTATCCGCGCAGCCATATGCGCAGCCTCCAAGCCTGGCGCCAGATCGTGCACGGCAAGGTGCGCCTGGGTTGCGCGACAGCGCGGACGCAGGAAACGGAGGCGCCCGTCACGTCTGGCGCCACGTGGTGGTCGAGGTACTAGCACTTGTGCATCGAAAGATATCGGTGTTGCGGCTTGGTGGCAATGTGTGCGTGCGTGTGCGTGGAGATGGCGAGCGGGGGGTGCGTGCCGGCGCTTACGGGGCTTGCGATTGCGGGACCGCCGCGGAACCTGTTGGTCGAGCTGCAGAACGACGTTGACCGCGCGGTCGCGTGCATGCAAAGCGCGGGTGAGAGCGCTGGTGTTCACAATGCGTACGAGCACCTCGTGCAGATCGACACAAAGCTTCGTGTTGTCGTGGAGGAGGTGTGGCCGTTGGGCGAAGGTGACGAGGCCAGTTCGGAAACCGGATCGGGCGCGCACGCGCACGCACACGCGTACGACCGCATGTGGGCGCAGAGCGCAGATGCGACGCGCCACATTGTACAGGCGCTGCAGGATGCGCTTACGAGCTTCAGCAGTGACAAGGAGATAGCTCACACGCTTTACGGAGACAGCTTACGCGAAAGAATCTTTGTCGTGGCCTGCGGTTGTTTGCGATACCTTTGGTGGTGGGAGATGTACGCTGTCAGCCAACTGTCAGCGTCCATTCTTGTTGGGCGCGACGATCGCGACGCTGAAGCCGAACGTGCGAGGGCGGTGTTGCACGAGCTGGCGTTCCTGCGAGAAGGCCAGCACGTCAAGAGCCTGTTTGAGGCGGACTGGTTGCCTTTCTGGACGGAAACCCTGAGGACCTATCGCCAATCCAATCTGCTGCCGTGGCTGAGCGGCACGCTCGGAGTGCTGGGCCTTATCGAATGCCTGCGCAAGGGGGAGGAGCAGACCCCCCGGTTATTAACGGCCAGCGCAGACGGCGCACTCGACGACAGAGAGGGCGAGTGGCTTCACAAGGCACTCTACGTGCGTGCGCACGGGCTCTATGCGGACCTTTTGGACCCGTGGTTGGACGGAGTGATGGAGTGGGTCTTTGTGGACGCGCCAACGCCGAAGACGGCCGAGATCAATGACTTGCTCTCGATCATACTCGAACGCCGCCGCCTCTCCGCGCAGCGGCATCTCCGCCTAATAGAAAGCGGGGATCACACCTTCTTGCAGAACTTTCTGGACCTGTGGGTGCAAATAGTCGAGCTACTGGCAAGCGTTGCCATGATGGGGCACGTGTTCGGCGAAGGCCTTGCCACGGAAGTGTACGGCGAGTTGATCAATGCAGTGGAGCTCTTTGACAAGCGCAGCGGCCGCAAGACTGCAACGCGGCTGTCTCGGTTTTATCCGAATCCGCACGGGGAAAGGGTCGACGTGCTACTCCTTTGGTGGCACTTGCGAGAGCGCAGCTTGTACTACCCGGACGGCGTTTCGTTGCTGGAGCCGCAGGCACTGCACGATATCGCACGCGAGCTGCCGAAGTCTGAATTGCCCAAGGCGCCGACTCACCTCAAAAACACTGCAGCGACGCAGAAACACGCCTTGCCCCTCTGGCTGTTCCAAGCCGGATGGCCGATGGGTGGGTGGGAACACTTCTGGTGGCACCTAGACAACACGCTTCGCCCTAGTGCCCGCCTTCTTCCGAAGGAATTTGAGCGGAAGGCGCTTGCGCTACGCGCGCTGCGCGACGCTAGGCGGCGTGCGGAGGCTGGGGAGATGCGAGATGTGAAGCAGTTGACGAAGATCGACAATTGCGTCGCAGGAATCGCGGCCAGCTACATCATCTTCTACTGGGAGGACCGCCACGAGGACGTTGTCCAGCACAAGCTGCAGAACCAGCTCGTAAAAGGGCGGCCACATCTCCGACCAGGAACGCCGAAGAAGCCCTGTCCGAACCGCACGCTGGCCTCACCAAGTGGTGGATGCAGCTTGGGCCGCGTCCTTTGCCACCCTCGCGCCGCGCGCCAAATTGCCGCTGGACCTTGCATGGACTTCCCGACGCTGATGCGCGAGGTGGACAAGACTCCGCTGCCCATTCTTGCAAAGCGTATTGCAGAAGTCTCCGTAAGCGCAGATAGCATCTACATCGATGAGGGGCATCCGGCGGGGCCTGGGACGTACGCAAAGGACCTTTCAGACGACATCGTGTACATGGTCGACCGCCTGATCTTCCGCCACCGTGACACGGACAGGTTCAAGCTTGATGAGGTGAGCACAGCGCTCGGCGAGTGGCTTTCGCCGCAAGAAGGCCTTGCGCCGTGCGCGCAGCTGCTGTCCCGCTATGCTGAAAAGGCGATGGAACGCCTCTTTGCACCGAAAGGGGGTACGCACGGCGGTGGCGGTGGCGGTGACGGTGGGCCGGGCTACCAACTGGCCAGCGCCTCGTTTCAGTATGGCGTGCGCCGGGAGCGCAGCGCGGAGGCGCGAAGTGCAAACAAAGTGTTGCGCACCGGCGCAAACTAGAGCGACGACCAGCGGCATCGCTGGCGCTGATGTGCGTGCGTGCGTGCGTGCGTGCGTGCGTGCGTGCGTGCGTGCGTGTGAACGTGCGTGCGTGTGAACGTCTGCACTTAAGAGATATACATGCACAAACGCGCGCGAGCGTGTGGGCCGCAATGCAGGCCTCCGAGCGACAGAACGCGGAGCCCCCGTTAAGGTTTAATCTGGGCATCACCGAGGTGGTGCCAGGCTTTTACAACGCACCCGACGCGGACGACGAAGACACGCTCTTACACGGCGAAAACGGGCTGTCCGAGGCCCAAGCGGCGCTCGACGATGCCCTGTTTGCCGTTGCGAAGCGCCATGGCCGGTGTCCGTCCTCGCTCGCCGACGACGAGGAGTTCCGACGCGCCTACATGGACGCCCTGTGGAAGGTCAACACGCTGATCAAGCAGGACGAGGCAAAGTACGCTGCGCAGAGAGGGGACGGCCACGGCCACGGCCAACAGCAAGGCCTGATCAACGTCGGATGCTGCAATCGGGGGATCCGGGACCGGAACCGCCCGGCCGCCACGTGCGTGGTCCTCTCGGTGCTCGTCAGCGGTGCATTCCTCGGCTTCGCAGTGCTGTACCAGGTGGGCGCCGCCGCATGGGTCAATGGCAGCTACCAGGACCTCGAGAGCCTTCGGGGCCTGGGCTACAAGAAGTTTGAGGGCGACGACGCGCTGTACTACGACGTGGTCGCGGCGAAGGGCACGACGTGCACGGTGGAGCGCCGGTGGGCCGGCGAACAGGTCTTGGAGGACTTTTGGGGGTGGGCCGACGACTCGGGGTTCGAGCCCCCGGTCAAGAACTATGGAATAAAGCACGTGTGGTGCGGCCTCATGCTCGGCGTCGTTTTTGGGTTTCTCGACAACTTTGGACTCTTCTACGGTCTGGACGCGCTCAACGACGTCTTCTACGCTGCAGGTTACCGCGTCGCCCTCAACGTCATGGAGCTGGCCGGCGCCGCCCACCTCCAGTCCTTTGATGGAAAAAAACGGCCAACGGGACTGCTGCTCGCGTACAACGCCCACGTGATCACGGAGGGCCTGATGTCGGGCTTGGGCAACACCTTCTCGGGTGAGGCGGCCTGTTTCGGCCACCGCCCAGCCACCGCCCGGCCACCGCCCGACTACCGCCCCCACGCGCGTGTGCGCGTGTGCGCGTGCTCGCAGACCTGCTCGGCGTGCTGCTCGGCACCGCCGCACTCGAAATTGCGAAAGCGGGCCTCGGCGTCAATCCGAGCCTGTGGGCATTGGACCTCTTTGCAGTCGTGCTGGGGTGTCTCATGGGGGCCTTTCTGCCCGTCCTCATCAAGGAGCAGCGCCGCTTCGGGGGCACCAGCCACAACGCGCGACTCGCCAATCTTGGCGGTTGGGGCGTGATCTGCCTGTTTCTCTCCGTCTTTGCCGCCGGCATCCCCGTCGGCTCGATCAGCGAAGACCTCCCCGCCTCGCTGGTGCTCTCGTTTGCGCTCATGCTCGTTCCCGTTGCTGTGCTCGTTTTTGTCGTCTGCGGCTGCGCCGCGTGTGGACGCCGTGGACGCCGTGAAGACTGTGGGTCTGCCGCGCACACGAGCGTCCGCGACGTGATCGACAAAGCATCGCGGCAGCGCTTTTCGCACAACGCCGTCGCGGTCCCCAACGCTGCTGGCCCGCACGGGCGTGTACCCGTAGTGGCCCTTACCGTGTCGACGCTCTTCTGATAACTTCCGACTCTCGCTGAGTGCCGTTAAGGGGGCGGGTCCGCCTGAGCAGTCTTGTTACTAATCTTTAGTGACGTCAACAAGCGATCCCGAACGTGCTACTGACGCTACTCACGCCATTCCAACTCACGCCGATGCCGCGACAGCCGACGGCAGCTCAACCGCAGACGATCTTGTGCGACGCACTCGCTCGCGAGGACGTCGATGCAATGCGCAATCACATCGCCCGGCAGCTGCGGGAGCACCCCATCGGAGCCGTAGCGGCCAAGAAGGAGCAGCGCCCGCACCTGCTCCCAGTGCACCACCAGCGCCGCACGCCGCCACACCTGCTCAGCGTCCCACAACTCGTCGCTCACATACAGGAGCGGGTCCATGTACCCGCACGTCGACACCGCGCACAGCACGGTCTCTTCGTCTTCGCGCAGCCGCCTGCTCGCCCAGAGCAAGGTCGCGCCAGGCGAAGTATCTGCGCTCCACGGACACGCTTGGCTGGGCGCCCGAAGTGCAGCCCGGACGACATCTTTGTCGTCCCTCAGCCGCGCGGTCGCAAACTGCAGCGCCTCGCCATTCTGCTGCACCGCCGCGCGCACGGTCACCTCGTCGTCGCACAACCGTTCCGTTGCGTAGCACAACGCCGTGCCGCACTGCCGCACGGCCGTGCGTACGGTCTCCTCGTCGCCGCGCAGTCGGTCACTTGCGTGGTTCAACGCCATGCCGCACTGCCGCACGGCTGCACGCACCAGCTCCTCGTCGTCGCGCAAGCGCTCGCTGCATTTCACCAGCAGCTTGCCGTCGTTCGCCACCGCCAACCGCGCCAGCCGCGCGTTGTTCCGCAGGCGCGGGCTGGCGTGGATGAAGGCCGCCGCGTCCTCCGACATGAGCTTGCGCATGTAGTTGCGGTCATCGCGCCGCTGCGGCGGCGCGTGCACCAACGCATGGATGCCGTGCTCCGACAGGGCCACGCCCAGTATCTCCTCATCGCCCCACAGTCTGTCGCTCACGTACTGCAGCGCCAGCAGGCTGTCACGCACGGCCAATTTCGCCGTGTCCGCGTCGTCAGCGAGTCGATCACTCGCCCACCCCAGCAGGCAACCATTCACCGCCACAACCTTCCTCACATAGGCCGCGTCGTCCCAGCATTCGGAACCTTCCCCCACCTTCCACCCACACTGGTCGTCCACCTCGCACACCTCGCCATTCTTACCGGGCGCACTACCAGCCGCTGGCGCCATCGCCATTGCTCGCCGTTTCTCGTGCGTTTGTTTCGGGGGCGCTAAGTTGGCGCCATGCTAGCGCGTGGCGCCAGTGGCGACAGTGGCGCCCCTGGCGCCCCTGGCGCCGTTACGCGGACCGGCCGTGCCAGGCATCGGGCATCGGGCATCGGGCATCGGGCATCGGGCATGGTGCGCGCGCCGCGAGGACGGGGGCTGTGGTCGTCTCCGCCGTCGCTCTTACTGTTGCTGCTGTCGGGGGCGACGAAGGCGGTGGGGGGCGCACTGTTGCCGTCGGGGTTTGCGCCTGAGGCGAACTCAAACCCAAACGCGGCACTGCTGCGCGCGGCGCGCACCGGCGACGTGCGCCGCGTACGCAAAGTTATTCTCGAAACGCCGTCTCGGTGGCTAGACCTCGATGCCGCACTCTCGGTGGCGGCGTCGCGCGCGCACCTGCCCGCCATGAAACTGTTGGTCGACCTCGGCGCGACCGACCTCGACCGCGCGCTCGTGAGTGCCGCGCGTTGGGACCACTGCGGCGCGGTCCGGTGGCTCATCTCGCCGGACCGCGCGGATCCCGCCACGTCTCTTGACAGCGCGCAGCACGCCGCGGGTGCGATGGGTAGCTGCAACGCGGAGTGGATCCTGCTCAGCGCGCGTCGTCGCGCGGAAGAGTGAGTGGCGAAGCGGAAAGCACGGGAGCCGCGATATGTACTGTTGCGTGGGACTAGACCCATGCAGAAAATGCGTGTGCGTGGGTGCGTCTAGGGTAAGAACTACCGGTGCCATGCGGCGACGCACGCCGGCACTCCACCTGCCAATCGGAACGATCGACGCATCGCCGTGTCCGGCGCCGAATCTCGTCACGTATTACAGCGGCCCGAATCAGAATTTGAACGACCAGTTCAGCTTCCCATCGTCCGACTTTCACGCTTGGCCCGACCAGGCGCTGCCCGCACCCCACGGTGACTTCGACTTCAAACTTGAGACCTTCCAAAGCAAGGCAAACAGGTCGTTTTCGAAAGTGGTGATCCCGCAGGGCACGACACTCTATCACTGGCGCAGTGCCGTGTTTCCGCGCGAGAACGAAGACCAACAGATCGTCGTCGCAAGTCTAACCAGGCTGCCGAAAATGGGCGAGCGTCTATACACCGACGACATCCTGTACACAAACACGGCCGATGAGTGGCTGTATGATCCAACGTATGAAGACTTCTACCAGACGGGACAGGTGCCGATGGCGGTGTTTATGCGAATCACAGTCTCGGGCGAAGTTGAGGCGCTACACGACGCCCACCCCGTGAAGATGGTACCGTGCGGGGAGCGCCCGCACGACTCGTTTGACCGCACCCCCTACCACTCCGACCTGGTGCTGCCCCCAAGCACGTTCGAAGTGACGGGCATGTGTGCCATGAACACCGACGACGACGCGGACTGTAAACGTCATCTTCCATCCGATGTGTACAGGCAGCTGTACACGCACAGGAGAGCACTGGTGAAGGAAGAGAACGGGGTCATTCCCGGCATACATGGCATGCGGTTGGTGGTGATTGACCTTAAGCACACCGCAGCCATTGCGGAATGGGGCGAGATCAACCCAGTGGCCTATGGGGAAGGTGAGGAGAGTGAGGAGAGTGAGGAGGATGAAGATCCAATGGACATTTGATTAAGCTGTCTAATTCTGACCAACGCGCGTACTTGTGACACACTCACACACGTGACTCCCGACACGAGTCAAACCGCACGACAGCCACCTGGCGCATGGGCCTCTTAGTGTTCCGTTCTGGAACCGACGCCGATGGGTGTGCCGGGGTTGGATGCCCCGGCGGCGAGGTGCGTGACGGCTGAGGCGCGGTCTCGCTTGAACGTGCGTACATTGGAACGGCCACGGGCTCAGCCGTTGGCGCAGCAATTGAAGCAAACCCGTGCGCCGCAAGGCACATGCGTTTGCGCTGCTCGATTGCAAAGTCGTCACCAGAGCGCGTGCGCCTCGTCTTTGCGCCAACGCACATAGCGGCTAAAAGCGCCTCTGGCGTTAGCGCTTTCGGCGCAACCCCTTCCCCCTTTTCGAAGAAGAGGCGCTTTGGCGCCATGGCGCCACCAGTGCAGTGCCTTCTGCGGGAGCGACGAAGCACACGGGAAGGGCGAACGCGGATCGAAGGTTCGAATGTGGCGCCAGGGCACGAGAGGCGAGGAGGAGGGCGAGTGTGGGGTGCCGAAGGAAGGCGGCGAAGAGGCGCATGGTGACCTCGCTGGTGGCGAGATGCACGGGGCTGACGACTTTGGGCCGAAGAAGCTCCCGGCGGACACAAAGCTGCCGGGCTGGACGATCGTCGAGCACAGGAACTACAGCAAAAGGCGCAAGTGGAATGTCTTCTACGGGCCCGACGGCGAAAGGGTGACGTCGCGCGTCCGCGCGCTGGCGATAGCCGCACACAAGGCGAGTGCCGCGCCGTCCGACTCAGAGACAGAGTCAGCCACGCCCGCTGCCGACCGCGCGTCGAGTGTGAAGGGGTCCGGCGAGGGCGGCGGCGGCGAGGGCGGCGGCGGCGAGGGCGGCGGTGGGGAGGGCGGCGG
>Ga0181400_1000958_pt1 | contig 12298 bp, 16 predicted proteins | sample 23SPOviralmetaG_FD_130129 | JGI IMG/M metagenome (GOLD analysis project Ga0181400, IMG submission 130129) | Marine viral communities from the oligotrophic San Pedro Time Series (SPOT) site, San Pedro Channel, CA, USA - 23 SPOT_SRF_2011-06-22 | ecosystem: Environmental > Aquatic > Marine > Strait...
AAATAATGCCTAAACCAAAGAAACCTGTTTGGGAAAGAAAAAGACCTAAGTCATTAGGCAAACCCAAATCATTTAACAAGAAAACAAAGAAATACAAATCTGTTAAAAGAAAAGCAGATAAGTTGTTTGGCAAAAAAGTAAGTTTAGTTAAAAATCTATATATATCAAAGATGATTAAGTAATGGCCAAGTATAGAGGTAGAACTGTTAAACTTAACAAACCAATGCGTGGGGACGTTAAAAAATTTAAGGTTTTTGTACGAGACAGAAAAACAGGCAATGTCAAAAAAGTTAATTTTGGCTCTAAAGAAATGAGCATTAAGAAGAACATACCCGCAAGAAAAAGATCATTTGACGCTAGAATGGGTGGTGTTTTAAAAAGAGTAAAAGGCCAAAAGAATTTATCCCCTGCGTATTGGAGTTTACAAGCGTGGAAAAAAGGTTTTAAAGTATAATGAATGTCAAAACAGGAAACATTAAACAAATTAATTGATACCCACGAAGAACGTATCATTGGCGTTCTTAAATCCCTAGAAGATAGAATAAGGTCAGATTTGACCTCAAAGACTAAAGGTGGAAGTGTCTTCAATACTCAATTCGCTATTGCTTACAGGCCCAATATCAAAACTTTAATTCAAGGAATTTATCTCAAAGAAGCTGACGCAATCATCAATGAATACGATCAGATTGTTAAGGAATATCAAAAGGTAGTAAAGAAACTACCTATACCTAGTAAGTTTAAATTATTACAGAAAGCTGATCTGGAAGTTATTAATCAGTTAAAATTTTTATCATTCAGTGGATTTGAAGATATAGCTAATACTTTCTTAGACACCATATCCAATGAAGTTTATCAATCTGCACTTATTGGCAAACCCTTTAATGAAATGGTTAAAAATATAGCAGGAGCCATTAATGGTATTTACCAAAGGTCAAATGAGAATGACATCAATAGGTTGGTAGATTATATAGAGAAAAATAGATACACATCAAACCCTGCGATATTAACAAAAGTGAATCAAGCCAAGACAACACTAGCTAGTAAATATGGTGCTGACATTCTAGGGAATAACATGCGTAAATATTCTAGTCAGATTGCCCATGATTCAGTAATGCAATTTGACGGAAAGTTCACCAAATACAAAGGTGATCAAATAGGAATTAAACAATACAAATACTCTGGAACTAGGATTGACACCACTAGAGATTTCTGTGCTAGACACATTGGTAGAGTATTTACAGACAAAGAAGCTAGAAGATTATGGGAAAATAATAATTGGAAAGGCAAGTCTGGAAGTGACCCATTTGTTGATAGGGGTGGATATCGGTGTCGTCATTCATGGATAATCTATAATCCTGAATGGGAAAATATCTTGTAGAATATAGAATTTTTCTGTACTAAATATAATTAGTTATAACAAAAGGAGTAATACTCATGGCTGACGAGCAAAATACGGTAGAACAAGCAGAAGTTCGTGAAGATAAAACTGCAGAACAAACCCAAGAGCAACCTAAACAAGAGAAGCCTAAACAATTTGACATAGACAAAGTTGTTAAGGATAGATTAGACAGAGAAAGAAAAATCTGGCTTAATGAATTAGGTGCTAAATCTTTTGATGAAGCTAAAAATGCAATTGAAGAAAAAGAAAAAATTGCTTTAGAAGAAAAAAAGAGCAGGGGTGAGTTCGAGGATATTTTAAAAGAACAAGCACAAAAATATCAATCTGAAATTTCACAGTATCAAGAACAATTACGTACAATCAAAGTTAATGACGCATTGATCAATTCAGCTTCTAAAAACAAAGCTATCAATCCTCAACAAGTAGTTGAGTTATTGAAGAACAATGTTCGATTAAATGAGAATGGTGGTGTAGAAGTTCTTGCAGAAAGTGGAACACCACGATATAACCAAAACGGGGAACTATATTCAGTTGAAGAATATGTTTCTGAATTTCTTACGCAAAACCCTCATTTTCAACAAGCTACTCCAAGTGGCACAGGAAGTAGGGGTAATGTGGGCAAGGCCAACCAAGAGCCTTTTAATCTTGCGGAATTGGATTTAATTAATAATCCCGAACACAAGGAGCAATACAGACAGTATCGTGCTTCTAAACAGGGATTTAATTTAAAACCAAAAATTGTAACTAACAACTAATATGAAAGGAGCCAAACATGGCTAACGAAACAACCTCAAGTAGTATTAGTGAACTATATACTGAGATTATTCAGGAAGCGATTTTCACTTTCCAAGAAACCTCAGTAATGCGTCCACTTGCTACTACTTACAACATCACAGGACAGGGTAAACAAATTGCCGTTCCTGTATTCCCAACTGTATCTGCATCAGCAGTAGCAGAGGGTACTGACTTATCAAACACAGAAATCAATCCTACAGAAGCAACAATCACTGCTTCAGAAGTAGGTGTGATGACAACTCTTACAGACTTAGCAAGAGAATCATCTTCTCGTCCAATCGCACAAGACATTGGTAGAGTATTTGGTGAAGCAATCGCTAAGAAAGTAGATACAGACCTAGTAGGTCTATTTTCATCATTTGATTCCGGTAATGATTTAGGCTCAGCAGGTACAGAATTAACCGCTGACTTGCTTTTAAAAGCTGAATCAACACTTAGAGCATTAAATGTTCCAAGACCATACCACGCAGTATTTAACCCTAAAGCAGTTTTCAATTTAAAGAAAACTCTTACACAGGCAGGGTACTCTGGTACAGCAACTGCATTATCATCAACAGGTGAAAATGTATTTGGCTCAGGTTTTGTTGGGAACATCTTCGGTATTGATGTTTACGAAAATGCAAATATTGCGGTTGACGTAAATGACGATTCAGTCGGTGCAGTATTCCACCCAATCTCAATGGGACTAGCAATGAAAATGGATTTCAGACTTGAGACCCAAAGAGATGCTAGCCTTAGAGCGACAGAAATTGTGGGCACAGTGACCTATGGTACAGGTTTAATTAAAGATAATTATGGTTGTGCTATTACTGTGGACTCAGCATTATAATTAATGTTAATATGGGTGGGGGTAATCCCCACCTGTAAATGAAAGGTTTATTATGGCTACAACATTATTCACAATAGCAAGTTCCGATCTGGAAGATTATCAACCCGATATATTAAATTTTGGTGTTGCTGAATTTGATACGCAATTACAATTTGCTGAAGATGATGTAGTTAGACAAATTCGTGAGCAGTGGTGGGAAAGATATCGCCATACTGTTCGTTATAAAGATATTACAAAGATTACAACTATTGAAATGAACTCAGCTTTACTAACTCCTGCACAATGGAAAAGAGCAGTATTATATAGAGCAATGGCAGAGTATATTTATCCTATCCTAAGTAAGTTTAAAGACCCAGACGGGGGTGAAGGCAAAGACACTTTCCAAAATAAAATGGATTATTATCGCTCTCGCTATGCAGAAGAATTTGAAGCAGTATTGCGTGACGGGGTAGAGTATGACGAAAACAATGATGATGTAATACAAACATCAGAAAAAGAGCCTATTCATCACTTACGCCTAGTAAGATGATCACAGTAAAAGACAATAGTAAGTCTTTTAAAAAAGCACTCCGAATAAAAACAGAAAAGATGAAGAAGGCAATCCAAAAAGGATTGGGTGAGGCTTCTGCTTTTCAAGTTAGTGCTATTAGGTATAGAACAGAGCAAAAAGGAAAAGATGTTCATGGTAGGCCCTTTAAACCCTATTCAAAGGGATATATTCAAGCTAAGAGAAAAAGATTCAATGACCCAAGTAATAGAGATACAACTCCTAAGAATTTTGTGGATTTAAACTTTACAGGAAGAATGTTCAGTTCATTAAGTTTTACCACTAGGCCTAGTAGGGGTATAGTTTTCTTTAAAAGTGCCCAACAAAGTAAAAAGGCCGTTATTCATAATGAAGGTTTAGGAAGAATGCCAAAAAGAGAGTTCTTTGGTATTAGTAAAATTGAACAAAAGAAAATTAATGCAATTATCGGGAAAAACATTAAAAAGGCATTAGCATGAGTTTAAGAGAAGATATCGCAAATAATATTATAACTGTTTTAGACGCAGTGACCTCACCAATAGAATTTAAAAAAATTACAAGAGAGCCATTTAAAGTAGAAGAATTGGCTGACCCACAATTCCCTGCTTTATACATAACAACATCTGATGAAACTAGAGAAGATTTTGCCTTAGGTGATTATTCGGCAGGTAAACGTAGTGGTACTATTGATTTTGTTATTGTGGGATATGTCAAAGGAAGCGAAACAAACATAGATACAAAGCGAAATGAATTAATTGAGGTAATAGAAGAAAACCTAGATAACGATAGAACTAGGGGTGGATATGCGAAAGAAACAAAACTTATTGAATGTAATTCTGATGAAGGCACTCTTTTTCCTTTAGGTGCAGTAAGAATTGTGATACGAGTATTCTATGAATTTGTTAGAGGTAATGCATAATGGCTAAAAGAATTAGAATTTACGCCCCAGACGGCATAAGCAATGTTTCTATTTGGGATAATGAACTAGACAAATTTCTTGCTAAAGGCTATAAGCTAGAGGTAGAAAAAAAATCTACTAGGACATCAAAGAAAAAAGATGTAAAGGTAGATAATCAAAACAATGAAGAAGGAGCAAACACATGGCAACACACGTTGGAACAAGTGGAGTAGTTAAGGTAGGTACAGACGCAGTGGCAGAAGTCACAGGCTTTTCTATCGACCAAACATCAGACACAGTTGAAGATACTAGCCTAACTGATACATCTAAGACTTATAAAGTGCTTAGAAGTGACGCTACAGGTACTGTTGAATGTCATTGGGACGAAACAGATACTAATGGTCAAGGTGCATTAACAGTTGGTGCAGAGGTAACATTAAACCTATATCCAGAAGGTGCAGACGCAGGTGATACTTACTATACAGGATCAGCAATAGTCACATCAGTAGGTCAAAACGTTTCATTAGACGGAGTTATCGCAAGAACTATAAACGTTCAGTTTTCAGGTGGCGTAAGCGTCACAACAATATAATTGAATGCCTAAAAAGGATTACCTCGAAGGTGCTATAAATCATTTTAAACACCAAGAGATTAAAATTATAGAAGTTGAGGAGTGGGGATTAACAGGCGATGACGCCATTTATGTTAAACCCTTTACGCTACTTGAAAAATCTGAATTGTTTAAGGACAATAATGACCTTACTGTTCTTATTGATATTATCGTAAAGAAATCAGAAAACAAAGACGGGGAAAAAATGTTTGATCTTGAATCAAAGATTAAAATGAAAAAATTTGTTGACCCAGATATTGTTGGTAGGATTGCGAGTGAAATCATAGGGACACAATCATCAAACGCTGATTTAAAAAAAAAATAGCGGACAACAACGAACTTAGATTTCATTTTTATTTAGCAGAAAAACTACATAAGACCATAGGCGAAATTATGCAAATGCCCGTGGAAGAATTTGAATTGTGGAATGCCTATTATGGTGTTAAACATGATGAAGAACAAAAGGCTTCCAATAAAGAAAAAATGGGTTTAAAAAGAAGGTAATGGCTGACCAAAGATACATTGTTGAAATACTCGGTAGAGATAAAACGGGTAAGGCATTTAAAGATGTTCAAAGCAATGTAGAAAAATCTAAACAATCCGTAATTAATCTAAAGAATGCCATAGTTGCACTTGGTACAGGTGCAGTTGTCCGTTCTATAATCAATACCACTGCTAGATTTCAAGATTTAAGAACTGCTCTAACTTCCGTCACAGGTAGTGCCGAAGGTGGTGCAGAAGCATTCCAATTTATATCTAAGTTTGCGACCAAGACACAATTTGGCGTAGATGACCTAACAGAAACATTTATCAAATTAAAATCAGCAGGTATTGAGCCTACTGAGAAACTATTAACAACATTCACTGATACATCTGCCGTCACTACAGACCAAATAGGCTCTTTACAAGCTATTACAGATTTATTTGCACGATCTATTTCTGGTGGTTTAGGCCTTGAGGATTTAAACAGATTAGCTGATCGTGGTGTGCCTGTATTTAAAATACTTGAGGAACAATTAGGATTAACAAGATTAGAGGTTTCTAAATTTGGTCAAACTGCAAAAGGTGCTGATACTATTAGAAGGGCATTAGTCAGAGGTCTTGATAAGTCATTTGGTGGTGCTACCGCTGAAAGAGTTAAAAACCTATCCACTCAAATGTCTAACTTGGGTATTGCATTTACCAATGCTCAAGACATTCTTGGTCAAGGGTTATCTAAAGAATTAGGAACTGCGATAGATAATGTAACTGATTTTATAAACATTAATGAAGAACTTATTACACAATTAGGTGAGGGCTTAGGCAGAGGAATTAACGCAGGTATAAAGGGTGTAGGAAATTTAGTAGAAAATTTTGATCTTCTTAAAGAAATATTAATAGCAATCGTTGGGTTAAAAGTAGCAATAGTAATTGCTCAAATAACTACAAGTGTAAAAGGCCTATCAAGTGCTATGGCTATATTAAATGGTGTTATAGCGAGAAACCCAATATTTATAATTGGTGGTACTGCGATTACTGCTCTTGCTTTATTTGGTGATAAACTAAGTGCATTAAAAGGGGAATTGAAAGATACACAAATAGAAATAGACGGCAATACAACATCATTAAATGAATTTAAAAATACAATAAAAGAATTAGACGTTGAGCAACAAATTATATCATTTGAAAAATTAAAAAGTGCACTCAGATTACAAATAGTTGAACAACAAGATTTAGTAAGTGTTTTAGAAGATGAAGGTGTTATTAGAAGAAATGGCTTAGATATAATTTTAGAAGAAACAGATGTATTAAGAGATCTAAGTCATGAAAATAAATTATTATTTGATTTGCTAACGCAACAATCTTATGTGGAAGGACAACTAAGAAAATTAAGAGAAAACTTAACTACTTCGACAGACGAAAATAGTGATGCCGTAGATGAAAATTCAGACGCACTACAAAATAATATTAACAAACAAAAACAATCAATAGACTTAATTAAGAAAACATTAGATGCCCGTAAACAATTTGAAACAGAAACAATGGCTAAAATTAGAGAATTTGATCCTGCAAGAGCAGAAATTGAGGCCGAAGCAAATAAACAAGCAGAATTAGAAAAACTTAGAAATGACGGATATATATCAGAACAGAAATATAAAGTTCTAAGCGAAGATTTAGCAACACAATCAAACACAAGATTATACGAATTATTTAAACAAGGTAAGCTAGATGAATTAGACTTTGCTCGTATTAGTGAAGATACAAAACAATCTATTTTAGTAAGTTCTGCAAGGGATATCTTAACTCAGTTATCTTCAACAAATAAAAAAGCATTTCAAATTTACAAAGCGTTTGCTATGGGTGAAGCAATTATTTCTACATATCAAGGTGTGGCTAAAGGATTGGCAAAGGGTTTCCCATTAGGTTATATCGAGGCAGGTATTACCCTCGCTAAAGGTATGGCACAAGTAAATGCGATTAAATCTCAACAATTCCAAGGTAGGGCATTGGGTGGCCCTGTGGCAGAAAATAAACCTTACATGGTAGGTGAACAAGGGCCTGAAATCATGATACCTAATCAAAATGGTAGAATTATCCCTAATAAAGAATTAGGTGGTCAAACTGTCGTTAATGTGAATATTTTAGCTAATGATACACAAGGGTTTGATGAGTTATTAATTAAACGTAGAAGTACAATTGTTAATGTGATAAATGATGCTTTGAATAGTCAAGGTAAGGAAGCGTTAATTTAATGAGTGGTACATACCCAACAACACCAGAGTTTAAATCAATAGGATTTAGTTCTGATCAAAAGACAATAACTTCAACTACTGATAGTGGTAAGATGTTTGCCGTACAAGTGGACGGACAAAGGTTTAAATTTTCAGCTTCTTACCCACCAATGAATAGAAGTGAGTTTGCACCCGTCCTTGCTTTTGTAATGAAACAAAGATCACAAAAAGAGACATTTCAAATAGCCTTACCAGATTTAAAAGATGCCAAAGGTAATGTGTCTGGAACATTGACTGTTAGTGGAAGCCATTCAGCAGGTGATACCACCATTGATATAACAGGGATAACAGGCACATTAAAGGCAGGTGATTTTGTCAAGTTTGGTCATAATAAGGTTTATATGGTTGTTGATGACGCAACGGGTGATGTTTCAAATAATGCAACAATTACTATTGAGCCACCATTGAGGACTGCATTATCTGATTCAGAAAGTGTCACTTATGACGGGGTACAATTCACAGTTAGATTAACAAATGATGTTCAACAATTTAATACAGAGGATTTAGACTTATATAGATTTGAAGTTGATTTCATAGAGGCCCTATAATGGCAAGAGGATTATCCACTGAATTAAAGAATGAATTAGCAAATCAAACTATCAAGCCTATTCTATTAGTTGAAATACTATTCCCAACCCCCCAAAGAATAACCAATCATTACAAAGACATAAGTCACAACTCTAATACCTATTCTGCTAGTGGTCATCTACTATCAATTACAAATAAATCAGAAAATGCAAATTTAGATGTATCTAATTTTACAGTAAATTTATCAGCAGTAGATAGTGCATTTACATCAATTCTTCTTAACAACAATGTTAGTAATGATGAAGTAGCAATAGATATTGGGTTATTAAATTCATCAGATACTTTGATTGATACTTATACATACGATAAGGGGTTTATAGAAAGTTTTAGAATTGATACCACTAGTGGCACAATAGCATTAATTTGTACATCACACTTTTCTGACTTTAGCAGAATTGCAGGTAGAAAAACAAACGAAGGAAGCCAACAACGATTTTTCCCAGATGATCGTGGTATGGAGTTTGCAGGATTAACAGTACAAGATATCAAATGGGGCAGGGCTTGATAGATGAAGTAATTGATTTTTTTCAATTATTTAAAGAATACAAACACTACACTAAAGACGAAATCCATTATCATTTAAAGCCTAGTTTCTCATTAAATCAGTATAAAATTTTTAAAGATGACAAAATATATGGTTTTGTAAATTGGGCGTTTCTTAATGAAGTGCAAAAAACTAAGTTTATGAATCATGCCATTATAGACCAAACTAATTGGAATTGTGGTAATAATCTTTGTTTTGCAAATTTTGTATGTGGTAAAAATATACGAGATATGATTAATTGGTGTAAAGAACATTTTGGTAATGAACTAAAATATGATAATGCAATATGGGTAAAAGCATTTAAAAATAACAAAATTATAAGGGTTAATAACAAATGGCAGAGATAATAAAACCAATACAACAAATTATACAAACTGTTGTTTCTTGGTTTATAGATATACCCGAAATCCCTGATACTCCTGATGTAGAAGAAATTAGGGGTACACTACTTAATAAACAATCAAACAATGCACAAATCCCTGTTATTTATGGTGAGCGATTAGTTGGAGGTACTCGCTGTTTTATTGAAACGAGTGGGACTGACAATACCTATCTCTATATGGCTTTGGTCATAGGTGAGGGTGAGATCAACGCAATTACAGAAATTCAAGTTAATGATACTGTAGTGACATTTAATGGTGGCTTTTCTAGTGGTACTGAAATTACTTCTGATGATAGTAATTATGGAACAAGTATTAAAGCACAACCTTTTTATGGTGCAGATAATCAATCAGCTTCAAGTTTATTATCAACTTTAGATAATTGGACTAGCAATCACAAATTATCGGGATTGGCCTATGTTGCATTCAGATTTACATGGGACGCTGACAAATATACAAATATTCCTAATATCAAGGTTAAGGTACAAGGGCGTAAAGTTTCTACATTTGATAGTAATGGTAATGAAACAACAGGTGTCTATTCTACAAATCCTGTATGGTGCTTAGTAGATTTTTTAAGAAATGAAAGATACGGCAAAGGTATTGCTGATAGCGATTTAGATATACCTAGTTTTTATACTGCAAGCCAAATTGCAGAAACACAAGTCACCCCATATTCTGGTGCTAGTGATATTAATTTATTTGATTGCAACGCAGTTATTAACACTAACAAAAAGATTATTGATAATGTCAAAGTATTCCTCAAAGGCATGCGAGGATTAATGCCTTATGTGCAAGGTAAATTTAAACTATTAATCGAAACAACAGGTACGGCTACATTCAGTCTTAATGAAGATAATATTATTGGTGGTATTAAATTAGAGAGTGAACGCAAGAACGACAAATACAATAGAGTGATCGTGAATTATGTAAACCCAGAGAAAAATTATCAATCAGACGCAGTTGTATATCCCGAAACAGATTCAGAACACCAAACCTATAAAACTGCAGATGGGGGTTTTTTACAAGAAGGCAATATAACACTAGATACAATTATATCACCATATCAAGCATTAGAGTTTGGTAAGATTGTTCTTAACAGAAGTAGAAATAATTTAAAACTAGGGATAACTGTCAATTATGAAGGATTGGATTTAGCCATTGGTGATATTGTCAATGTTTCTTCTACTATCCTAGGAATGGTCAATAAGCCATTTAGAGTTAGTGGTATGACATTAAATGCAAATTTTACTGCTAGTCTATCTTTACAAGAGCACCAAGACAGTTGGTACACCTTTGATGAGAAAACAATCGTACCTGTAATTTCTGATACTAATTTTCCAGACCCATTTACAGTGCAACCTCCGTCAGCAATTACACTTGATGATGAACTTATCCAATACAATGACGGAACAGTTATTGTTGCCATGAATATTACGATTGGTGCTTCACCAGACCAATTTGTTAGAGAATACCAAGTAGAATATAAAAGAACTGCAGATACCAATTTTATTGTTCATAGTAGAGGTACAGTAGATTTATTTCATAGAGTATTGAATGTTATCTCAGGTGATAATTATACAGTAAGAGTTAAAGCTATAAATTCATTAGCTGTTGAGAGTACAAATGTCACTGCTACAAGAGATATAATTGGTGAGATTGACCCACCGAGCAATGTGCAAGACTTCGCAATTAATATTGTAGGTAGCGATGCTCATTTATCTTGGGAAAGTATTCCTGATGCTGATTTAAACTATTACATAATTAACTTCACTACAGAAACTGTTAATCCAGAATGGCAAAATAGCTTTACTTTAGTTTCAAGAGTATCAAGACCTGCTACTTCAATAACTGTACCTGCTCGTACAGGATCATATTTAATCAAGGCCGTTGACAAGCTAGGCAACTTCTCATCTAATGAAGCAATCATTACAACTAACATCACCTCTATTGGTGATTTTGAAAATGCTGACACTGCAATAGAACACCCAGACTTTACAGGAGTTAAGAATAATGTCGTTGCAGTTGATGAAAAATTAGAACTAGATACGATTGAGCAATTTGATGATAACACCACTGATAATTTTGATGATATAACAACAAGAAATTTTGATGGTGGTACAACAGACAACAACGTTCAATCAAGTGGAACATATGAATTTGCTAACGTAATAGATTTAGGCAGTATTCAAACTACCAGACTAACAGGAAATATTACTCAAACTGCTTCAGATAGAGATAGATTATTTGATAACGTAGCAGGATTATTTGATGACCAAGCATCTAACTTTGACGGAGACGATAGTGCGAATGCATCTTCTCATTTAGAGATAGCAGTATCTGATGACAACATTACTTATTCATCATTTAGAAATTTTAATGTGGGTGATTACTCCGCAAGATATTTTAAATTCAGACTGTTTATGGAAAGTTTAAATAATTCAGCAACACCCATTGTATCGGAATTATCTGTAAGTGCAGATATGCAACAAAGATTATTATCAGACAATGATGTAGTATCGGGTGCGGGAACTAAATCTATAACATTCTCACCTATTTTTATTTCTACCCCTGCAATCGGTATATCAGCACAAGGGTTGGCAACAGGTGATTTTTATGAGATAACTAATAAATCAGTGTCGGGATATGATATAACTTTTAAAAACAGTGGCGGTAATCCGATTTCAAAGACTTTTGATTATATTGCTAAAGGGTATTGATTTATATAAGAAAGGATATTACAAAGGTATTTAAATGGCACAACATGATATGAACATCGCTAATCAGGGTTTCCCTGCATTTAGATCAGATTTAAACAATGCATTATCAGCAATAAATTCAACACATTCAGGCAGTTCTACACCTAGTGGAGCAGTAGCAGGTACTATTTGGCTAGATACAACTAATGCAACAAACCCAACTTTAAAATTTTATGATGGCTCAGATAATATATCACTA
>Ga0181400_1000959_pt1 | contig 12291 bp, 12 predicted proteins | sample 23SPOviralmetaG_FD_130129 | JGI IMG/M metagenome (GOLD analysis project Ga0181400, IMG submission 130129) | Marine viral communities from the oligotrophic San Pedro Time Series (SPOT) site, San Pedro Channel, CA, USA - 23 SPOT_SRF_2011-06-22 | ecosystem: Environmental > Aquatic > Marine > Strait...
CTACCGAATTGCATCGTAACTTTGTAGTTACCGATCTCATCAGACACTTGAGCAGCTTTGTACACAGGGTTGTTGAAGGCTTGCTTCATACGAACACCTGCCTCAGAAGCAAGACGTTCTACATCAGCCTTAGGCAGTACACGACCTACAACATTACTCTCATAGATCTTCTTGATCTCTTGTACAACACGGTTCTCTTGAAGGCGGCGAGACACAGACCCTTCCGAAGGAAGAGCCTCGTCAAGGTGTGGGTTCAGAGAGGCTGGGCCTACATCAGAGATAACCTCAGGGTCTACTCTACGGTTCAACACCTCTTCGGCTGCATCAGCACCAGCATCTAGGCCTTCGTTAGAGGATACACGACCAGTCAGTGTTTTCTTCTTAGCAGTCTTGATAGCTAGTTTAGTACCAGCCTTACCTACCTGAACAACGGTTGTACCTACACCTGTTGCATCAAGCAGAGCAAAAGCCTTAGTTATACCCTTGTCAGACGCAGCTCGAAAGCCATTGTTGTTGACAATCTCATTCAGTTGTGATAACCTCCAAGAGCTATCATCTCGTGGGCCTTTGCTCATGTAGTCTTCAGCAAAGCCATCGAACCATTGACCGAACTCTTTAGGTGTCATCTTGATCTTGTTAGTAAGAACCTCAGTACCTAGAGCCTCAAGCTCATCTTTTGTCAAGAGGGTCTTAGGAGATGTAACGAACTCGTGTAGTGCCATAGACCCGAAGTCTAAGATGGCATCAAGAGCACCAGTCTCTTCTTTGTCTTGGTACTTCTCAATTACACTCTGAGCAATACGGTTGTTAGAAGCAATCCGAAGATCAACAGGCTCTACACCTGTGTCTTTAAGACCTAGTGCCTGCTCGTAGAAGAACTGTGCAGAGTCAAGAAAGTCAAGTTCTTTCTCGTAGTACTTGTCTACATTCTTCTGGAACTGCTCAGGATCTACATCTAAGTACTCAAGACGTTCCATAGCATAGGACTGCAGTGGTCTGTTCTGATCTACAAAGTCTTTCTTTGCAACTTCAACGTCTGTGTGAGGATTACCTGTGGTTAGGAATACTTCATCAAGTTCAGCATCTGTTTTTATAGAAGTGTCCTGTTCTTCCTGTGTCTGAAAGTCATCTAAGAACTGAGTAGTATCAGACTCAATGAACGTGAGGTCTTCGTTTTCCATTTAGGTCTTCCTCTTACGTATTATATTTTAGCAAAACCACTACCGATACTTGCAATGTTCATGCCCATTCCGAAGAAACTAGATGCCTGACTTGAGTACATACCTGCACGAGACAGGGCTACACCTTGCTGTGCTTGTAGAACATTTGCTTGACCATAGAGGCCTGCAATCTGAGAGCTTAGGTCAGCTTCCTCTTGACGTAACATTGTGATGTTCTCTGAGAGACCTGACTGTTGAGAGGAGTAGCCTAGTGCAGAAGCAAGGTTAGAACCGATAGAGGCTGTGCCACCAGATACTGCAGAACTTTCACCAGCACCTGCAGCTGAGGCTACATTAAGAGCACGAGCACGTTGGATCTGTGCTTCACGGATAGCCTGCCTACGACTTCTACGTACAGCTAGCTTCTCTTGTTCAGCTTGTGTAGCTATCTGTTCCTTTTGAACACCTATCCGTGTCTGTTCTACAGAAGTAACTTCTTCAGTTATGCCTGTAATCTCTTCTGTAACGGTGGCAACTTAAGACATTGCAGCCTTAGATTTCTTCATGGATTTAACACCCATGCCTACAGAAAGACCAACAGCACCGCCTATGAGAGCACCTGCTATAATTGAAGTACTTGCAGCACCAGCAATAGTTGCCCCAACGGCAGCACCAATAGCAGTAAATACAGCCATATTACAATTCCTTTATGTAAGCGGTCTCGATTGGCTTGAAACCTTTTCGTTTAAATAGGACACCGGCACGACCATCTAGAACACAGTCAAGTGCAGATAACCTTGCGTAGTCACAGCCTAGTCCCTTTGCCCATTCTACATAAGCATCAATTAACTTAGGGGCTGTCTTACCGTTTCTGTGTTCTGGGTCTAACCACAACATTAGTTCTTGAGTACATATTAAATCGTTAATAGGTAGTTCCATAGCTACTGCAGCAATAGCACCTACGATCTCTTCTTTAAAGCAAGAAACCTTAACGAAGCCTACGTCACTGTCGATCAGTTGTTGTAGGGAGTTTGCTACCTTGTTTAGGTTTAAGGTATTCAAGGCTGGGTGATTAGTCTCTTTAGAGAACTGTTTACCAGCAAGTGTAATGTCTAAGATGTCACTATGGTTAGCGTCACGTATTGTGTAAGACATGAAGTCTCCTAGTTAGAATTTACTATTTACTCCACCTAGGACTGAGAAGCCTAGTAGAATAAAGTCTTTACCCTGTTCACTCTCGAACTTAATACGCATTGAACGTCCCTTGCCACGTAGTTTCATACGTGTAACAATGACTGATTCAGGGTGGTTGAAGTCTAGAAGGTTACTAGAGTTTACGACTGGCATACGCTTGAAGCGATAGGCTTGTTGAGGGTTACTAGACGAGGCACTCTTGAAGTCCCAGAAAGAACTAACGAACATTGACGATGGGTTGTCTGGCTGGTAGCCTGTTTCTTCGTTGCCTTCCCATGCAGTCTCTGTTAGGCGCATGTAGGTGGTCACGTAGGGTGCAGTCTTCTGAAGCAATAGGTCACCCATGAAGTCATAACCAGCTTCTGCGTATGAGGAGTAGTTCGTTGTACCCCAATCTAGGAAGTCATCTCCACTAAAGGAACCCATAGTGATCTTGTTTGTAGCATTGTCTCTAATGATAGCAATGATAGCAGGGGAACCTGTAGCTACGTTTGCAACTTGTTGAGAGATGACATCGTCACCTGCAGTTGTTACTACATCATCACCGTTAGTAGTTACTACATCAAGTGCAGAGATACTAGCACCGAAGCCTGAGTAGAACTCGAAGTCTATAACACAGTCTGTGTTTAATCCAGCATCTTCAATATACCAAGGGTAGAATGCTCGTAGAGCAGCATCAAGTACAAGGATGTTGTTAACTTTAGGCTCAACACCTTCGTCCTGATCGGGCCAAGCCCAATAAGCTCTCTTGTTCACACTGTCAAAGGAAGTCTTCAGTTTAGTCTTAGACTCGTTAGGGATCAAGTCCCAATAAGACTGGATAGTGCCAAGTGTTAAGTTACTCTCTACAGGGCGACCAGTTGCACCATCGAAGTCTAAGGTATGAATACCGTTGCGGCTCCACCAGATAGGTGATCCATCTGCAACAATAAAGCTACTAGCATCTACGATACCTACGTCTGTAACCTTCTTAACTGCAAAGGCTGTAGGAGTAAACACACCATCAATACCTTCGATACGCCACACACCGTTATCAGCAAAGACGTAGAGAGAAGCATCAATAACGTAGAGAACCTTAATGCCTACTGCACCAGCGATCCTGATAGTACCACCGTCTGTGTCTAAGAGGTCACTGATATACTCAGAGGTGGGGTCATTCTGTTGCAGGCACTCACCTAGTTTATTGAAGTCAGTTATCAGCTGGCTAAACAGAATGATGTCTGTGTTCTTAGCACTATTCAAGCCTGCATAGAATGCACGACCAGAGAAGTTAGCTATAGCAGAGAACCTGCTAGTCTCTACCTCAGTTGTAAGACCTGAGACACCTGAAACACTAGAACGGTTCTTATTAAAGAAGTCTAGGATGTAGTGACCGTTACCTGTCAGTGTTGTACCAGTGTAGATCTTATCCCACTCAGCACCATCATAGACACCCGTAGCATCTTTACCTGAGTACCAAGGATGTGTCAGACGCTTTGTGAGGTCTGTAGGAGCACCGTTACCTGTGTTCCACCCTGTGTTCTGTGCATCGTACTTACGTTCATCAGAGGGGCTTGAGTCATCTGTGAAGTAGGTTGAGGTGTCACCCTGCCAATCGAAGTCACGAGTACGGAAGTCGATCTGTGTAACTGTTAAGGTCTCTGCTACATTGTCTCGTTCTATGTAGATGGGATTGATAGAAGGTGATACTACAAGTAAGGCACCCTTGAGGGATGTGAATGTACACTTAGCTTCTGAAGCACCTACACCACCTGAGGTCTCGTATGTAGCAAGGTTAACTGTGTGGGCTTCTTGGTTAGCTGAGAAAGGAGCCTCAGCTTTGTTGTAGAAGTAAAGTGTAGCACCGTTCTGAAAGACTAGGAACTCTAGACCTGACTGACCGCCTACGTTAGACCATGTACCTGTAGTTGTGATAGCTGCATCTGATACAGTAAAGGTAGACAGTACTGAGTTAGTTTCCTTAGCAATACCCTTACGTCTACGGCGAGAGCCATCACGACGAAGATCACAGTTTAGTTCGTCTACAGAAGCATCTGGTGGAAACGTAAGTTCCCCTGCCTCAGTAACCAGACCTTTAATGAAAGTATTAACTACCCTTTGAGTTAGTTTCTGTGGCATTTCGTTTCTTCCGCTCCTCAAAGTCCTTACCGAAAGCCTCACGTTTGACAGCTTTAGTAGGGCTTAATGTATTAAAGTATCTCTGGATAGCATCCTTAGCCCTCAGTATGGAAGTGTACTTACCACTTAGCTCTTTAGGTATCTTGCCTTTCTCGACATGAACTTCGAAGAACTTATAACCACCGGGGGTCTTCTTGACATGAATAGCTGTACTAGACTTCTCAGGACATCTTGCGGTTAAGATCTGTTTGTCGTTGTTAACAGTAAATTCAACGTCTACCATAGGGCCGCCTTTTGTTTGCTTGCTTGAGTCGGTGCATGTCGTTCTGTATGTAAGACTTCTGCCTACGTGCAGCCTGTTCGATCTTCTGATCTACACCATTCTTAAACAAAGAGAAGCATGTTGACTTAGACTCAGCAATGAGGTAAGGGAACAATACTTCATCTACGTCTGGTGTGAAGTCATCACTGATTGTGAATGCAGGGATCTTCTGTCCGTAGCATCGTGTCTTAGAAGAGATCAGTGTCTGGCTGATAGAACTATCGTAAGAGTCCATAACAACATGCTCGTCATCAAACAGTGTAAAGTAATTAGGAGCCTTGTCGTTTCGAATCAAGACAGGTACGTTACCGTTAACAGAGTTGACTGAGATAGTTGCGTCACCCTCAGCATTCAAGCTAAGGAACTCAATAGGCTCCAAGTACTTTAGAGTACGGAAGTCTGTACCAGTGGCTGAGATGTTATACTGTACAGTCTCAATCTTCTTTACATCCTCAGGGATAATGAAGTGTGTAGGACGAGCAATAGAAGAGAGACTTGTCAGTGTAAGAAGTTCTTGGTGTTCAGGTATCATTCGAGTGGATACCATGTTAAAGTAGACATCACGAACCACAGAAGCAATCTGTTCAGCTTCAATGGAATCACTAATGCTATTAACATCCTCAGAGTCCATATCGGACAGGATGTTCTGGACTATCTGTAGGAGTGTTCTTTTCATTATGTATGCTCCACAACGATTGAGACAACACAATCAACATGAGAAGTTGCACCACCATCACCCTCTACTAGGATGTAGTCGTTGTCAGTAATCGTGTTGTTAGTGGAAGGGTTAGTAAAGTCTACATCACCTGCAGCCGAACCAGCTTGGGTAATAGTGACAGTACCCATAGTTGCTGCAGAAGAGTTCTTTACTGTAAGTACAACGTCTGAACCACTGATAGCACCAGCCATAACAGAAGCAACTCGACTGACTGTGCCGCCGAAAGGAATAGGTACGTACATGCTAGTAGGGGCAGAGATGTCGTGTATGTGCAGGTTTACTACAGAACGTCTGTGGTCTTCCCATGTTCCTGAGCCTGCACCGTCTGACACGTACACATCACCTGCAGTGGCTGTGGAGGCACCTTTAGGCTCGTGGAGGTATGGATCTGAAAGTGCTGAGTGATTTACGTTTGCCATTTAATGTATTCTCCTAGAGCAAGGGTAGGGTGACCCCGAAGGATCACCCTTGTAGTATTATACAGCTGGGTTCGATACGATTGAAACGATACCCTCTGGACGGTACTTCTTAACACCGTAACGAGCAGTAGTTACATACTCGTGACGTTGGTAATCTTTGTTGTACTCATAATCCACCTCAGGCATTTGACGCCAAGCACCCACGAATGGGTTAGCACCTGCATCAGAGGAGAAGAACAAGTTAGCAACACCGTTGTTACTGGAGAAGTCTTGGGCTGTTGTACCATCTGCTTCGAGAAGTGCTGCATCTGCAACAGTAGCCTTCAAGTAGTTAGATGTATATACATCGAAACCGTAGACGTTAGCAACGAAGCGCATACCAGTTGCAATACCATCACGAACAATACCTTCCCACATTGGGTTGTTAGACACGTTAACCAAGTTAGTCAAGGTGTTCAGTTGGTACTCAACGGATGGGTCAACGATAGCAACCATACCACGATCAGGTACATTGGACTTCTTAAGTGCATAACGAGCAAATGCAAAGTCTGCAAGCTCAATACGACCAGAGTTACCACCAGCGATACGGTGTGCAACACCATCAGTTGTTTCTGCAGAGTTAGCAGTAACACCGACTTCAGGAGAAGCGAAGGTTGTTGTTTCGAAGTGCTCCATGATTGCACGTTCTTGCTCAGGAACAAACCGTGCTTCAAGCTGTGCGCTGTAGAACGAGTCCTGTGCAGCTTTCTTAGTCATGTAAGAAGCAGACTGCAGGTACTTATCTACAGTGAACGAGAACTCTGCAGTGTCCATTGGGACATACGATACAGCAGCATCTTCAGTGTAATCGGCTACAGTTGTTTCACCGATTGTTGGGATTGTGAATGTGTCACCATCTGGGAAACCGTCAAGCATACGTACATAACGCTGTGCTTGCATTTCGTCCCGAAGGATCTCTTTGAGTTCTGAGGAGTAAACCTCTGAACGAATCAGACGTTGCATGTCTGTGTTTGAGGAAATCATACCTGCCATTTGACTAGGCCTTTCTTAAAGTTAATTGCCGAATTTATCACCCATCCGCATCTTATCTTCCATAAGCTGTTGTTGGACTTTAGGTGAGTAGTATTCGTTTCGGTTTTCTCTGCGTAGCTTCTGGTAATAAGACCAGTCACGCTGCGAAGAGGATTGCATTGCGACACCATCAGTACGAACTGAACCTTGAGTCATTGGCTTGAAAGACTCTTGCTTCTCACCTAGTAAGGTAAAGAAAGCGGAGGGTGATTCAGAGGCTAAGTTCTGCATACGTTCAAGACTGATACCAAGTTCTTTAGACTTGTTCACCAGTACATTGCTTGCCTCAGTACCATACATCTCTTGTAGTTTACTATCTACAGAAGATATGTTCTGGTTAGCTGTGGCTTGCTCTTCTCGTTCTGTTAGTGTCTTTTCGACAAGGCTCTTTAAATCATTTTCACTGACTGCAAGGTTGGTATGTCCCTCAGTAACTGTGCCACTTGTGTTATCGTTATTGGACTCTAGAGGTTTATCGGTAGTGGGGGCCGATGCCTTTCCCTCTAGTTGTTGTAAGAGCTTGGCAGCATAGTCCTGTTTGCCTAGATCATCTCGCATCTGAGAGAGTTGATCTTCAAGGTTCTTAATGTAAGCATCAGCTTCCATCTTCCCCTTAGCTAGAACTTCTGGGTCTTTCCAATTCTCACCACGTGTCTCTACGAGCTTCTGCAAGTAAGATGCCTGTGGTTGGGTTTCTTGTTGCGTAGTCTCTGTTGTCTGCGTTTCCTGTGGTTGGGAGTCTGCAGACTGTGCTTCATCAAAGATTGACATTATTGTTTTCGATCCTTACGGTTGAGGTCTATAAGATTTAAGATGTCATCAAGAGCAGCATTGTACTCATTGACAGCTATTTGTTTTTCAGCCCACCCGGGGCTGTAGTCTCGAACAGCATGTTTTCTTTGTAGTGTCTGTTCGATAACATCTGTGAGGTCTTCAAAGGCGTTGCGATAGTTCATCACTTCTTTGATGCGTTTCTCTTTCGCATCACCCCTGAATCCCTTTATCCATATTGAGTGCATTAAATACCCATCTCACTTGCTTCCATCAGGCGTTCTTCGTTAGCAGCTTGCATGTCCTGTACTTTAGACTGCGTTTCCATCTGCTCTGTTACGGAGATGTTATCTGCGAAGAGTGTAGGCTCACCTAGTTCGTATGCAATGATACGGGCTAGTTCCTTACCTGACAGGTGTGGTGCTACAGTAGGATCTTGTGCTTTAACTGCAGCCATCTGAATTAAGTTCTGTACCCTACGAGCACGTTCAGCGAAGTGTCTAGCACCTACTGGTACGATCATGCCGCTAGAAGTAATGTCCTCACGAGTAATATCCATGAACTTAGTGAAGCCTCTAGCATCGTCTAAGATACGGATAGTGTCAGAACGGTTCATGTAACGACGAGCCATCTCAAGCATACTATTCAAGATAGGCTCTAGGAAGGTACGTTCAAAGTGTGCAGCCTTGTGTTCAAAGATACGAGAGGCTGAGTTCTGTAGTGTCTGGACTTCGAAGGCAGTCTTCTCACCGGGAGTACGGATACCCATAGCTTGTCGAGGAGCACCTGCCATCTCTTCCATCTTGTTCTCTAGGACTTGGATCTGAAGGTCTGCGTTAAGAGCAGTAGCATCAGGAGCCATGTAACCTACATCACCCTCTTCACCAAGGTAGATACGAGCACCGGGTTCGAAGTCGAAGTCTTCTACATCACCCTTGACCTTAAGGATTGGATAAGCAATCTGGTCAAACACATCAGCCTTGAGGTTCTCTAGGTGGTCAATGCGGTACTGCATACCTACAAGATTATCTAGTGGCCCCATTGCGTAGAGGTTATCAGGACGGTTTCTCCATCCACTGTGGAAGATCGGAGACTTACCTAACCATGAAGGGTTCTCTTCGTTGTTGATTACGTAGGCACGGTCAACAATAGTAATGATACGGTCAGACATAAACTCATTAGAGGCTTGGTCATAGATGTCACCGTAGAAGGTGAGGATCTCTACGTAGTCTGATTCGTAGTACTGTTGGATATTAGAGAAACCATCAGCTGTAAAACCATCACCCTTGTCGATGTGTCCCTCAGAAGATCGGACTGCCTTACGAGCATCCATCATCTTAACTAGGACTTCCTTCAAGTAATCATTAGAAGGATCAGCATCTATCATACGTTTGATCTCACCAAGGGACTTGATACTACGAATGACCTTAGGTGAGTTCTCAAAGGAGGTTGCTGTAGGGTTGAAACATATGTCGTAGGGAGATACTCGTGTTAGTCGTGGGCCTGTGTACTTCTGAATGAACTCACCAGACTCTTTATTAACGAACCCGTCTTCCCACTCTACCATAGCGAAACAGTTACCGTACAGAATCCAGTCCTGTACAATGTCAGAGACTGTATTAATAAAACCTGACTGGTTAACTTTGTTCTCCATGTAGGCTTGGATCACATCACGTTTCTCACGCTTGGCTGAGTCCCGTGTACTAGCTTCCCAGCGCATCCACTTCTGTTGAGGGAACAAGGTAGCAAAGTAGTTAGCATGTAAGTTGTCAGAGATCTGTGTGATCTTAGGAGTAGTAGTTGTGTTAGACCAAGGTAGGATTGCATTAGCTGTTGTAGTTGTATCTGTAGCATATACGTAGTTACGAAGTTGTTTGGTACTCTCGACCCAAGGACTACGAAGTGAATGCCACAGACGCCACTTATCTGCAATCTCTACAGCAAGTTGATCTGGATTAATCAAGTGTTCAATATCAATGGTGTCCATTATCTACTCCCTGCTCTGAAACGACTATTCGCCCAGACAATATTGCTTTCTCGCTTCCTGTTAAGGTTGCGTGTCGGACGTACAGCCATATCAACTGCAGATGCTAAAGCATCAATTACGTCATCATGTGGTGGATTACGTGTTGATAGCTCGTCTTCCAAGTACTGAGTGTTACCACCCCGGTAGTGCCACATCTGTAAGTTGTCATACCTAGGCTCTAAGACAGAAGCTATACGTTCCTGTTTGTTACCTTGGTTCTTGTTAGGTCTGAACTCCTCAATGCTAAGAGCAAGTCCATGTTCCTTGATTAGTTCTTTTAACTGTTTAACGATAGCCATCTGAGCTACAGTAACCTCAGCCCTTAGTTTCCTGAAGGACCACTTAGTGTGCATATCGAAGATGTGATCGAAGTACTCAGTAATACGGTCAGTCTTGAACCTGTCGATGTCTAGGACATATACATTGTTGTCAGCATCTACTCCTACAAGAACCAGTGCTGTGTAGTCAGCCTTAGATCTTAAACTAAAAGCAAAGTCAATAGCAGCGAAGAGGTTTAGTTTACTATCTTTGTAGTACCAGAACCCATTGTCTAACTTGAGGTGCTTCCTGTCGAAGTACTGAATCTTATCTCTGCCAACAGGTATGTTATCTGGATCACTAGGATCGTTGTAGTACTGAGCCTTGAACTGACCCTTGTCTAGATACTTACCACGTTTCTTAGCTAAGGTCTGGATGTCGAACCCGAACCACTTACCATCTTTACGTTGCTGTCGAGGCCAGAGAAACTCACCAGTACCATCACCTAGGTTCTCGACTGGCTTCTCCATGATCTCGTAGATGTTGTCTTCACCAGTCTGCTCACCTGTACCATCATAGAGAATCTCTTTCATCTCCATCAGATCGTTGTACAAGTCCTTACTGTGATACCTAGTACCTACTACCCACTCCTGTGCATCAGCACCTTCGATGGAGGATAGTAGTGAGTACTGACTAGCAACCTTGTTTCTACCCTCAGATGTCAGAGCATTCTCAGCTACAACAACATCATCAAGCACAGCAATGTCACAGTGTAGACCAGTCAAGGATGTAGTTAAACCACCAGTGAATACACTAGGGTCACGTACATTCTCTTTCTTACGGAGAGGGTGATCTAAGCTGATCTCTGAGTTAGTCCACCGGGTACGTTTACCCTCTTCTTGGTGTATGTGCTCAGGCCAGTAACGTCTAAAGATCTCTGAGGTAAAGATACCTTTAATGAAGCTAAGTTGCTTCTCAGCTAAGTTAGCAGTAGCAGAGATATAGAGAACACGTAGGGTAGGGTTCTTAGTTAGTTCCCATGCTACCCTGTAAGCTACAAGCCTAGACTTACCGTGATCTCGTGGGAACAAGAGAAGCTGAAAGTCTTTAGCATCTTCCCTTGTCCACCATTCGATTACTTCCTTATGGCAATCCCCTAAGACCTGTTGTGGAGCAACCAACTGTATGAAGAACTCTAGGTCATTCTCAGCTGCAAGTCGTATCTGGTCTAGTGTATCTTTGGTTGCCATGCTGTGTCCTTAAGGTTCTACGGGCCAGTCATCATCTTCTAGGTTAGGCCATGCGTCTAGGTCTGTGATACCCCGTAGCTCTTGACGGTAGGTAGCCCATGCTGTCTTTACTTCGTTAGTAAGAGGACTGTCGTTCATCTGGGTCCAGTCAGTATCATCTAGGAGACCATCTCGTTTAGTACGATTAGACTCAGCTACCTTAGAATCTAGACCAGCTTGGTAGGCCTGTTCTTGTTCTAGCTTACTGTGGAAGACACCATCGTCATCAGTGTAGCTAGTGAACATATCCCGTGCAACGTAGTTCTCAACCCAGTTACCGTTAGCATCCTGTACTACACCATCACGAACAGAGTTCTGATACTGTGTAGTTGTAGCCGCTGGTGAAGCTAGGACAGCCTCTAGGTTGAGGCCATCCAGTGTTGCTTGCTTCCATACCCGAGGCAAAGATACGTTGCTGTAGTGGCTCCGCCATTGACCTTGGGTCTTAACTTCGCCTGTTTCTGTGTGTCGATATTCAGCCATCAGATTGATCCTTTCGTGATGCTGTTGATGTTGTTTCTAGGCGATTGCGTAGAAGATGTAGTTTTTGCCTGTTTGGTTTAGCTCCGTAGGCCCATCTTGGATGACAGTAAACCCACTGCTATGAGGAGATATACTAAAGTTACTTGCTTCTGCGCTTGTAGTATTTAATTGTAAATAAGGATCAGTTGAAGCTGTTATTCCTCGTACACTGTCGAAAATAAACCAAGAGCCATCAGGTGCGCTTCCTGTCGCAGCGTCAGTTTTCTTGATAAGAACAAACCTAGCACCTGACGTAAAACCGCAATCTATGGTTAAGGGGTTTCCCGCTCCTAATCCAACATAGCTCCCCACCTTCGATATACCGGGGAGGCTTGCGAAGAGGTAGGCTATGAAGTCTTGGTTGTTTGCGTTACATCTACCGTCATTACCAAGAGTAAACTGTGTAGCTTCTGCATCCTTCTC
>Ga0181400_1000964_pt1 | contig 12256 bp, 6 predicted proteins | sample 23SPOviralmetaG_FD_130129 | JGI IMG/M metagenome (GOLD analysis project Ga0181400, IMG submission 130129) | Marine viral communities from the oligotrophic San Pedro Time Series (SPOT) site, San Pedro Channel, CA, USA - 23 SPOT_SRF_2011-06-22 | ecosystem: Environmental > Aquatic > Marine > Strait...
ATCTTCGATGGCAATTCTCCTGGAGGAACAGACTTTGATGGTGCTATAAGTGGTAACTATAGTAGACCAGTAAGACTTCTAACTGGAACTACTGGAAGTACATTTGTATTCAGTGTGATGACAGATACATCTAGTAACACTGCTCCTGATGTTGCTTCTGCCGCAGAATATATTAGAGATACAAATGAAGGAACTTATGGATACTTCAGAGGATATCTTGAGAATGATCCATCCCAAAAACCAATATCTGTCTTAGGATTCTTGGAAAATAGAGGTTTTGATAGAACTAAAAATATTGAAAATGATGGATATTATTTCTTCGCATTAAGTCCAACTAGTGATAATGTCGTATTAACAACTAATCTCCCATTTTTAAGAGAAGAAAACACCACATCAGTTGGTAATGTCGTTACTTCAAATACTTCAGAATCTTCTTTGAATACTTTATCTTCAGTATTAATTAATCCTCAAATTAGAAGTCCAATTCCAAAAACTGGAACTTCAATTGCAGCATTATTTGTTCCTGCTAGTGGAGAAGACTATAATTTAAGTTCTTATTTTGATTACAATAAAGAGTATCTCTCATTCCCCCTAACAAATAAAATTGAAAGTCTATTTATTTGTGGATCAAGTTCTAAAGAATATGGAATAGGATCTAAAATTGGTGAAATTTCTTCGAGTATTACCTGGGAGGAGCAGTGATACATGACAAATGGTGGTAAGGATATAAAATTTGGGCTAGGCAAAAGACCAGTATCTATTGTCCCTTCTCAAGAACTTCTATACAACGTTTTTAATGGTGAAGTATTGACCGATGCTTTCGGTCAACCACTAATCGCTGACGAAGAGATTATTTTTATTAACGATGCATTATCAAATAACTCAACTTCTATAGCACTTCCAGTTAAATCTGACAGTAATATTCAGGGGATCGTTACATCAATTGGAAATACTGACGTAACTTATTATTATAATAATTCTAACAATATTGGAATCGATACTTCTAATTTGAAAATAGGTGATAGTTTATCTGGAAAGTATATTCAAGATGGAACAACTGTAAGTAGAATAGGTGTTGGTAGTATATTTTTATCTAACAATGCTACAAATACAGCACCTACAACAGAACCAGACGTTCAGATAAGCAGAAAATCTACATCAGAGGTAAGTTTTCGACCTATTATTAAAGTTGAAGAAAGATTTAAAGAAACTAGTGAAGTTAGTTCAAGTATTTTAGGGATACCTAGAGCAGAAACTCAATTATCTTTATTTTCTGATGTTGCCTCTTATGGTCTTGATATTGATCAGTGGGAAACTGTAAGATTCATAGGAGGTCCTACTCTTCAACCTCGTGAATGGGGAACTAGAAAAAATAAAATTTATGGAAATAGGTTTGATTCTAGATTAAGTGAAGAAACAAATGAATCTGCATTAAAATTAGAATGTTTTCCTACACCATATAATTTTCCGTTTGGACCAAGATTTGAAAAACTCAATCGATTTGACAATGAACTTTTTCAAAATTTCTTAAGATTTGTAGTATTAGGCAATCAACTATATAATTTTTTCGATGAATTTGGAACATCTTTAGGTTATCCTAGTTCTTGGAAGAATAATTTTTTGCCAGAAACTGCTGCAAAAGTAGAAGAAGGAGACGTTATATACAATGAAGATTTAGATTTCGCATTTGGAATTATAGATGATTGGACTGAAACTTGGAGAGACATGAGTAGTTCTCAAATAATAGATCCAACTACAAACGAACCTTTTACTTTTTCTAAGGCATCTGATTTAAATAACATCACAAATGTTAGTGGTACGGATACAAGACCAGGATATACTGCAAACTATAAAAATTATATTATATTACAATCCAAAAAAAGTTTTAGATACCAACCAGGAAGAATTAGTGGTTATACTTTTGGTTCAAGTTGTTCTGCGGAACCTGTAACAGGATATGTGACGGAGTTTGGAATATTCAATGATTCTGATGAATACGTTTTTAGAGTTGAAAAAGGAGATTTGAGTATAGTAAGAAGAAGTACTGTACCTTTAAGTAGTGATGTTTTATTCAGAAATAAATTAGAAAATGATGATCAAGCATTAGTAACTAGTTCTGATCCTTATAAACCGATTGAATTATATGAAGCAATAATACCTAGAGATAAATTTAATGGAGATCCACTAAATGGAAATGGACCATCTAGATATCAGATCCAACTTTCAAAAGTCACTATGTATAAAATTGAGTTTGGTTGGTATGGAGCTATTGGAGCAAAATTCTATGCATATATTCCAGTAGGTTCTGGAGAAGCAAGATGGGTTGTTCTACATACTCTCGTTTTAGAAAATCAATTGGGTCTACCATGCTTAAAAGAATCTTCTTTTAAGTTTAAATATCAAATAAATGTTAATGATAATACATTCATAAGACAACCAGTATTTCTTTACAAATATGGTTCGTCATTTTATATTGATGGTGGAGATGAAGGAAATTTTACGACAGGAACAGAAACCTCAAAATTAAAATCTATAACAAATACCTCTGGACCACAGTCCTTTTTTGGTATAATACCAAAATCAAATATACGTTCTTCCACTGGAGATTTAGTACCTAATAATAAAGTTATTCTTCCAAAAGAATTGGTTGTAAATAGTGATTCACAGATTAAAGTTAATATTATTAAGTGTACAGGTTGTCCAGATGGATTTGGTTATACATATGGACCAGGAGTTGCCACTACAGAAAATGGTAGATCTTTAAACATAAAATTTAATAGTTCTAATAGGATTACAACCTTGGGTGATGATGAGTATTTTTATGAGTCGGATAAGGGTACAAAATTAATTGGAAAAACATTATGGGATGTTTACATTGAAGAACTCAGACAACCTGTTGGTACTGCAGGATCTTTCAGATCTGCTAAATTAAGTAGACCAGTTGGAGGAGAACTTGTAATAGATAGTGGAATAACTACTTCTATTACTATTTCCAATCCAGACGAAGGTGAAGATGGAGTTTATCCATATCCGGTTAGATTGAGTAATTATGATGGTTTATTTGTTTCTACCTATAAAATAACAGGTTCAAAAGTAGATGTTGAATTTTTAAAACCCATATCTAGAGATAATGGAACTAATGCAGGAAATCAAATTGCGGATTTTAGAATTGGATTTACTAATGTAGAACCAGATATTAACAGAGTAGAAGATGGTGATATATTTAATGTTCCTGGAGTTGGATATACCACAAAATTGCCCGAAGAACGTTACTTATTTGCTGAAAGTAAATCTGAAGGAGTTTCCGCAGATCAGAATGGTATTGAAACTGGAGAAAGAACCAATGATCCATTCACAGACCTTGAAATTGATGTAAGTGCGCCACAAATTTCAGGTTCTGGTGGAGGAGTGTGTTCTAGAATTTCTTTAGAAATTCAAACTCCCCAAAAAATTAGTCCAGTATCTTATACGCAAGTAAATCCAGAAACAAATGATGTTGGCAATTTCTTAGTGAAAGAGGAAACATTTCCGATATTATCAGTAAATGAATCTGGAGATGATAGTGGATATAGTGGTGGAGAAGTGGCTATAGAGAATGATGAAGGACAAATAATAAATACGGGTTTATCATATGTTGGACTTACTTCTACATTTTCTCCAGACCCTGCACAACCAAATGTAAAACGATCTTATATAAGCATATCAGGTAATCTTGATGAGATATCAAATGTAACAGCATCAACATATACACTTTTTGTCACTCCTTTAAAACTTACATACCCTACTAGGTCTCAATTAGGAGGACCTGTTGGTGAAACGGAATCTAAAATATCTATATTTAATTATGATCCTTTTCCATTATACTTTATTATGCAATTAAGAGACAATTCTGCTGTAAATTCTGTTAGTATAAAAGAAACTATTGGATTAAATGAAAAAATATTAAGTCCTGTACAATCTGCGTTTACTTACGACACAGGTTTATCACTTACTAATGCCAGTGGGAATGCCGATTTAGTTGGGTTATCTCCACCTAATTTTTTAGAGGTTGATAGATTATCATCTATAAAAATTGATACTTTAAATCAGCAAAAATTAAGGATTGGGTCTCAAACTAGAATAATTGATACTTTTTACATTGGTGAAAATGATTCTAGAAATGTTGACTTAAGTAAAATATTTGGAATAGATAGGTATCAAATTACTCGTACTAGAAGATCTAATGAAGGAATATTTATAGTTGCAGAAAATATTAGTTCAAATGTTAGCGCAAATGTTGAGATGAGCTTAAACTATGTAGAACAATAATAAATATTAATATTAGGTCCTGAATATAAAAAATGACACTTAGAAATGACAAGTTATTTGGATTAGAAGTAAATAATTTATTTTCGGATATAAAAGATAAAGATGCATCTTTATTAGCATTAAATCTTTCCCCCAAAGATTTAGATATTATAAGAGGATCTTCTGAAACTGTATCTCAAACTGATTTTGTAACTGTTTCTGGTTTAGATGTACCTGCATACAAAACTATAGATAGACTTTATAGAGATAGTATACAGTATACTGAAGTATTGTCTAATAGTTCTGGATTTGACCAAATATTACGAGGAAATCTAACAGTAAATGGAAGAATAAGTTCAAACTCTATAAGATTTAAATTTGTAAATGGTTCTGGATCTTCAGCTACTATAAAATTTGGAGATGTTTCTACTTCTAGAGCCAGTTCTTGGAATTCTACAGATTCTCCGGTTTTAGATACATCACCAATTTCTTATGGATCTAGAGTAGGTATCCTAACTGGTGGACAACTTCAATTTTCTGGCAATGCTAGTGGAATTAGACTAAAAACTTCATACACTCCAGAGGAAAAAGAATTTGATTCCGAAATTCCAACTTCAAAAATTGAATTTAATATTAACGGACAAACGGTTAGTTTGTTTGCTATGAAAGGAATCCCTTTAATTTTTCGTGGATTTTTTAGAAATTTAACAGCAACAATTAAAAGAGATAATATTGGATCTATTAAACCTTCATGGAGAATAGAAGATGTACTTGATCCAAATAAAAAGATAGACTATCGAAATCAATCTTCATCACTAATAAGATATAATTCATCTACAGGAAAAGAAAGATTTATAAAATACTATTATAATCCAAATAATGTTACGTCAATTAAGATACGAGGAGCAGGAATAAGCAATATACCCGAGTCAGTCTTAACAAATCTAAATTCTTTAGATTTGTTAAGTAATCAATTAAAAGAATTTCCCAATCTTACTATATTAACACCAAATTTAGAGATTTTAAATTTAGAAGATAACCCATTTGTTCTTTCGAGAAATTCTGATGAAAGAAAACTAAATCAAAACATAGCAAATAAAATACCATCTTCTGTTACATCAATAACATTAGGAAGATGTTTTAATGGATCTACAGAACAAAATATATTTAATGGGATAGATTTTCCAAATTTAACTAATTTTAACTTGTCTCGTAATTTCAGAAGAAACCAACCTAATTATCATTCGAGTGATGATAATCAAAATCCGGCACAATTACCGAATGTTGGAAATACTGTGACTTCTTACAATGTTAGAAATCAAGGATTTACTGCTTTTGGCACCACTGGTATGGGCAGTAGTCAACGTAATTGTCAAGATTTATCAGAGTTAAAAAGTTTAGATTTATATAATAACAGACAACTTTCTGATTCTTCTTTTACCATAAATTCTTCCTTTATAGAAAAAATTAATATTGGAGCAACATTCCTGCCAATTCCAGATTTAAGGAATAAGTTAAATATTAAAGAATTTGAATACAATTATAATGATTTAACTGGTATAGGTTCTAGTGTCATTGCAGATGATGGAACTGGAAGTTTTAAACTTAGTGGTTGTCCAGAATTAGAAAGTATTAGAGCATATGGGTCTGAACTGAATGGAATACTACCAAAATTTGAAAATGAAAAACTATCTTATTTGGATTTTAGATTTACTAGAATTGAGGGGCAAACTGGAGTTAATTGTATATCTGCAGATACTTTCCAATTTATTCCAAAAATTAGATATATTTTAATTGATTCTAGATATTGGGGAGTAAATACATCAATAAATGAAAATGCATTTGCATTTAATGCTGATTTATATTATTTTTGGTTCAGAACTTACGGTAAAACTACAGGAAAATTTCCTTCACTTGCCTCATGCCCAAATATAGAGTATATTATAGCATATTCAAATTCTTTTGATGGAAACATGCCAAATTTTTCCGTAAATCAGTTTATTAATTATATCAATTTGTCATCCAATAACTTTTCTGGTGCTATACCAGCTTTTAATGATAAATTAAAATTAAGGTATTTGTTTTTGCAAAATAATCAATTTAATTCTTTAAATTCATTTACTGGTTTAAACAGATTACTATATTTTTATGTATATAATAATAATATATCTGGAACAATTCCAGATTTTTCTGGATGTCCAAACTTAGTTAGATTATATCTTTACAATAATAATTTTTCAACATATTTTTCAGGATCATTTGTAACTTTGACATCTATTAAATCAATACTTTTACAAAATAATAATCTAACCTCAACTGAAATAAATAATATTATAAGAGATTTGTTTGATAATTATGAAAATTTTAATAGATCTGGAGTTGTAGTTAATTTAGTAGACAATTCGCCCCCAACTGGAGATGAAGTTATAGATAAATTAAATTTCTTAAAAAATATAGCTGGCTGGTCAATCACAACAGATTAAAAATGGCAATAGAAAATCAAGGTTATGTCGCTAATTCAAATCTAAAAGAAACTACAAATGAATCTTTAGCATTAGCAAATTTAGCTGGAATTACGATTCCTAATGACCTAAAAATTATTCAGAACAATTTAAGAAATATTTCTACTATTGGTTATTCTTCTTTTTTTGATGGATTCTTTCAATTTAGTGATTTAGAATTTATTTTTACTAATGATGATAAGATTAAAGTTAGTAAAAATGTTTCTATAGGATCTACAACATTATACGAAAATAATAATTATTTTATATGCAATTCGAATGGGAAAGATAAATTTAAAATATCTACTACAAGCTCATTTGTAGGATTTACTACTTTTAATGTTACTTCAATAGACGAAGATGATTTTAATTTTATTAGAACTAATTCAGTTTCTCTTGACAATATATCCAATCTTGTAGATTCATCCGAAATAAATGGATTTATTAATGATCTTACATCAAATGTTGAAAATAATCGATTCCTAGAGGAATTTGATTCATTATCTGACGCAATAGAAACAACGCAAAATATTGTAGAGACAGCAAATTTTCAAATTTCCCAAAAATATACCAAAAATGGTAATATTAATACTAATAATATTTTATTGTATGAAGGAGTTTTAAAAATCGTTGATCCACTCTCATTCAATTCTATTACAGATAACTTGACAGATGCAAAGTCACCAGGACTTTTTATAGGAGATATTCGTGCATTTTCTAGTGATAATAATCCTTGGTCTGAAATAAATGCTGCATTAGAAACATCTTCTACATCAATTTCCGTTAATGAATTATTCTTTTATGATCAAGTGCAGATCACGGGAATAAATACTACTTCCGGCATCACCACAAATCCAAATACATTTACACATAAACTCCCAATAAAAGTTGATGGTGAAATTTACTACTTATTATTGAAAGAATCAGGCACATAATATATCATAATTTCCAATAGGAGTTCCAATAATCAATCTACAACCAGAATCATTACCAGAACCAGAATAAGTTGAAGTAACAGTTGATACTCCAATAGATAACTTTTCGAAAGAAATTTCTCCTGGAAGACTTAATGATGGAAAAGATGAAGAAGTATCTATACCTTCTGGTGTGGCATCAAATGGTGGTGAAGTATCTGTAGGAGGACAGCAAAGAGTTTTCTGTTCTTCAGTACTACTAGAGACTGTAAAGTTAGCACCATCTCCTAGAGCATTTATAGTTGCATTTGATATTGTTATTGTAGTATCATCGTCAACAGTATTAATAGTAGTTCCATCAGCAAATTGAGATCCGTAGACATAAGCTCCAGGTCCCACACCTATAGTGCTTACAACACTCAATTGCGTCGAACCAGATGCTTGTATTCCACTGGTAATTAAGCATCTAGTCTCTGTAATTGGACAGAATGCAGTGAGGGATTCATTAATTAGTCCTTTAGATTGATAAAAATACAGTGTAGTTCCTGCACCGACTGTTTGTGCTTGGTTCACTTTAACTTGTGTGTTTGATGAAGCAGTTATGATACCGGTATACTGTGTAACACCATCACCGACAACTAACATCCCTGTTTTTAACTTGTCAGTATCTCCCGAAGTAGCCGTTAATATTGTTCCATCCGATACAGTTTCAAAAATAGATCCTGTTACTTTTTTGACAAATCCTCTGTGATCAAAAAATTCTAGAGTCCTATTTACATTAGCAGTAGGAAAATTATCTAATTCAACTCCTACATTATTAATAACACTTGCTACTCTCGTTCCATCAGGAATTTCAGAACCTCCTATAGAAAAAACATAATTTCCTACTTCAATACTATCAGTATTATTGATTTCTAGTAGATTTAAATTAGTTGATAATCCTACATTTGAAATTGTTTTATTTTTTACAACTGAAATTGAAGATGGTGGATCATAATCTATTTCAATTTTTGAATCAGTGTTTATCGAAACATAATTGGAACTTGTTTCCGTACTACCAATAGAACCACCACCTTTAGGTACATTTTGCTTTGTAAAACTATCAAATGACCCACCGGCAGAAGGTGTGAAATCATAATCAAGAGGATATAGGAAAGTATATGGAAAACTATTACCTAAAGAATTATTTGGTCTATCTAAATACAATCCAAATTTTTGGGAAACATCAGATTCACTTTCTGTATAAGAATCTGGAATAAAGTATGTTAATTTAAAATAATATTTTTCATATTCTATTAATGGATATGTAACATATTTGTGGTTTGTTTCTAAAATTCCTAATTGGTCTTTAAATAAAGTAAGTGTTTGGGAAGAAAAATCTGACGATATTCCTTCAGAATTGATTGAAAATGAAGTACTACTATTTCTGATATCAATTGAAGAACCTGCATTTATATTAAGTCCACTAACTGTCATTCCAGTTCCAACAAGAATTTGATCACTATTAGAAATATTATTAATTACATCAGTATTTTCATTTCCATCAGCAGTAATTGTTGTTGTTATACCAGTTTTAATTACTGTCGAATATGTATTGATTCCGACACCAGTATAGGATATATTTTGAAATTCAAGTCTAGCATATCCATCAGTTGTAATACTAATTACATGAATACCACTCTCGGTTGGAATAAAGAATCCTTCCCAAACAAGAGCACCTTTATTTGAAACTTCTTTGTCTCTTATCTTTCCACCAAATTCAAAATCTCCTGCTAACCACTCAAAAGAATTTTTTTCTTCAGGTTCTAATTCTTCTCCAGAACCAACAACTAAATTTCCATCAGTATACCCATCACCATTGACTGAAGAATAGTACTTAGGAAATAATCCAGGTCCTCCATTCAATCTAGGATCACCCGCAGTTATTTGTATTATGTCAACTCTATTCTTAATTGTTTGTACTGGTCTTACGACTCTATTAATTCCTAATTCATCAGTTTCTTCTATTGTTAAATTTGATATTTCTCTATAGTTTTCATTTGTCAAACTGATATTAGATATTCCTCTAATACAATTTAAGTCCTCACTTATAAAAGTAGCATCCTGAATGTCTGCAAGTGGGTTAAGTAAATTATTTAATGACTCTGTAGAGTTTCCTAAATCACTAAGGTTTCTATCTCTTCTTAAACCATTTCTTTTGTATAACTTTTGTGCCATACTTTTGTATTTTTAGTTATTTAGAACAATAGATAAATAAAAACAAAGAAAAAATTATTATTAGTGGCTTTTCAAACTTTAGATACCGGTACTTTAGATGTTTTCAACCCTTTATTGGGAAGTGCATTAAATATACCAAAAGGTTTTTGGGAACCGGGAACACTTTCGGCACATAAGGGTCACTTTGGGCAAGGTGCATTAGCAGTTCCTTTTAGTGCTTCACTTGTAGCAGGACCATCAGCAACTTCACCATTAAGTTTCAATTCTATTGGTCTTGATGTTCATACTGGTGTATGGAATACATTGGGAACAGATGTGAGACTTGGAACTGATGTTTCGATTGGTCCATTGACTGTTGATTATAGTGCTATTTTTTCCGAATTAAATGGACTCAAATCTTCAGTTACTCCAGATTGGGGAGTTACAGCACCTATTATTAAGACTAATGGAGTATCAATTTTACAAAATAGCCCATCTGGAAAGTTAAGTGGTTTTTGGTCTTATAATGGTTTATTTATTTCTACTGGTCCACATACATCTGACATTCGATTAAAAAAGAATATCAAACCACTGACAAATGGTCTCAATAAAATTATGAAACTGAGACCAGTGACTTTTGATTGGGATAATGAAGTTGTTCCAGAACTTCATAAAAAATATCCACACATGGTTGGATTGATTGCACAAGAAGTTGAAGAGGTTGTGCCTGAAGTTGTATATAAAACTTTGGTGAATAGTGTTAAAGATGGAAAAGAAAAAGGAAGAATTTATAAAAGAGTTCTTTATGAAAATTTAGTTGCTCATCTTATTGATGGGATGAAAGAGCAACAAAAACAAATTGACGAGTTAAAACAAAGAGTATTTGAACTGGAGAATTGAAATGGATGAAGAACTAAGAACGAGAACTCTTGAGTTACTACAAGATGAACAAGATCAGTTAAAATCCGCATTTGAACCACAATCACCTGGTATAAATGCCCCAAAAACTTTAGAGAAAGTTTCTATTATACAAAATAGTAATGGAACTTATTCAAAAAATGTGACAGAAATTGAATCAACTTTTTATGATGATTCTGTAGTAGGTATACAAGAAGCTAAAATTAAAAAAGATGCCAACACCCTACAAGAATTTTGTAAGGTGGTGCATGATAATATTATATCTTTTAATACACAAATAAATTCAAAAAAAGAAGAAATTATCGAATTAGTTGTGGAAGCACAGGGAAGAAATTGTTGGCCAGGAATTGCAGTAAGTTTATCTAACCCAGTGAGTAACACTGTGGGTGGTCCAAAAGACTTTGGAGCACCTGGATATAATCTTAATCAAGATAGACATGTGTTAGAAATTTACAGCAGCATGACAGGTCCTGATGCTAATTATTCTGCCGAAAATCCTTTTCTCCCTACTGATTTAAAAACATTAAGTTCTAGTAACTCTGGTTTTGGGTATGAAATCATAAGAGATAATGGTGGTTTAAATTCTAACAGCATTGAAGTTGAACGAGATGATTATAGTATATCGGGTGAAGATGAAGACTTTGATAATGATTTTTTATCATCGTTTGAAAATACAGTGGTAATTGGAACTGCTAGAACTTTTTCTAATATAAAAATTGATCATGAACCTAAAATTATTGCAATTGGTACAGTATCATACACATATTCAGGAGCTGGTGGAATTGGTATCGGAACACTTGGTGGTGGAGCAAATGATTCATCATTAACTGGAGATGCTGCTGCTAATAGGTGTGTAGAAATATCAAATAAAATTGATTCTTTAAAACAAGAAATAGTTGCACTTAGGAGTAAGAGGGATGCAAGCATTAACCTTTTGGATTTTAATAAAATTATGAAGAAAAAAATGGAGAAAGAATTGCAAAATTGGGGAACAGGTACTATACAACAAAAACAAATAGATAGAGAAAGTTCTAATCAGAGTATTATTAATATTGTCAATAATATGTGATTAGTCACTTCCCCGACTGGCACACTTGACACCAGCACTCAAATGCCTTATAATAACAAGGTAAGCAACCAAGGCACCATGCAAGACGAGTTTCTCACACGATGTGTTGTAGATACTACCAAACGCACATTCTACATCTATTCTAGTGAAGGAGACACCAAAGAAATTGTTTGTGATACTGTAGACCAGTTCATGAATGTTCTTGATGTCATCCGTAATACTTGTCCCGAAGATGCTTTGGTTTATGTAGAACCACTGGAGGTATAAATGGAAGTTTTTACCCTAAAAGAATGGGAAGACAATTTTGATGATCTTATGGAAAGAGTCGAAAACGGTGAAACCATAGGTATTGTAAGAGAAGATGGCACATC